>JAEEGL013271059.1_pt1 | contig 13141 bp, 28 predicted proteins | sample 9134231 | NCBI WGS metagenome assembly JAEEGL01 (sample SAMN16246548, study PRJNA631951) | gut metagenome | biome: gut microbiome; feature: rumen; material: fiber-attached | host: Bos | place: Iran: Karaj | collected 2018-10
ATGTGAGGAACCTGCCAGAGTACGTGGTTCCAATCGCCATTTGCAGTAGGCCGCCGAGCGGGTGGAAAGGGCTTGAGTACAAGAGGCTCGCGCCGAAGTGGTCGTTCTTCTCCAAGTGGAAGGAGACGCACGACAACGATTTCTACATCGAGCACTTCCAGAAGGAAGTCCTTGACTGCCTAGACCAGAGCGAAGTCTGGGACGGCCTGACGGAAATGGCTGGAGGCAAGCCGTTCGCGCTTGTCTGCTACGAGAAGCCGACCGACTTCTGCCACCGCCACCTTGTCGCAGAGTGGCTGAGGAAGAAAGGCCACGACATTGACGAATATGTGAAGCCGTGATTCAGCGTCACCAAATCCGTTGCATTCCGATGCGGCGGATTTTTTGTCTTAAAACGGAATGGGATTATGATACCGAAGATACCGAAGAAGATATTAGACCTCAAGGCGAAGAAAGGCATGAAGTACGTCATGTTCAAGGAAAACCCTATGGACAACCAGTGGCGTATAATGGCCTGCAAGAACTTCGGCACGGTCAAAAAAGGCGATGTCGGAGGATACGTCCACTCCAAGAAGACGCTTTCCCACGACGGCCTGTGCTGGATTCACGACCATGCCGTTGTCATGAACCATTCGAAAATCATTGAGGATGCTCAGGTGTACGGAAAGGCCAATGTCACCTACTATTCCACAGTGAAAGGCCGCGCCCGCGTAGGAGACAACGCCTTCGTCACCAAGTCGTGCATATCCGACGATGCGCAGGTGATAGGCAACAGTTGCATCATTGCAAGCAAGGGGAGCGGCTCGGCGATTGTCGCGGACGATGTGAAGGTCATCCATTCCGACGTTGGCGGCGATGCGGTGGTGTGTTGCAAGAGCTTCCTGCTGAAAACAAAGGTCATGACTGGCACGGTGATAGACGACATTCTAGGGGATGAAGAATGAGCGGAAAGAAGAAACAGGACGATTCTTGGGCGTTGCCGATAAGCGACGAAATCCAGAAGAAGATTGACAAGAAAAACAAGGATTTCGATGATGCCCAGAAATGGGTTCGCGAGCACAGGGATGCGCTGAAACAGGCGGCGGCTGAGGGGAAGAAATATATCCTGTACAAGAAGGAAGGCCGTTTCTGGCGAATCCTGTCATGCAGGAGATTCCAGATAAAGCAGTACAAAAACAGAAAGAGATTCGTCCGCTTCGGCGAGCTTGGAGGTCTTATAGCGAATGAGTCAAGCCTCTCGCAGGATGGGAACTGCTGGGTAATGTACCATAGCATCGTGCGGGGTTCGGCAACGGTGTCCGACAACGCCCTGATATGCGATGAACTCATTTCTTTCGAGGGCTTGCCGAAAGGGAGCGTCGTCAAGGACAAGGCTCGCGTGTACGACGAGGGTTGCGTAGTGGGGGATTGCGTCATTTCTGGCGAAGCCCAGATATACGAGACGGCCTATGTCAATTGCTCGCATGTCTGCGGCAAGTCGAGGATTCACGGGAATGCGTATGTCCACGAATGCTCCAATGTCTTTGAGCATTCGGACATAGATGGCAAGGTTGACGTGTCTTTGTGCCTTGTGTACGGGTATCCGAGGATAACGGACAATGCGATTGCAAGGTGCTCCAGCATCCACGGTCACGCCATGATTATGGAAAACGCCAAGGTTTATGATTCGGATGTGTTCGAAAAGGCCGTCGTCGGTGGTTCCGCGAAGCTGAACGGCGACGTGTCCTTGCATGGCAAGGCGAAGGTGGCTGGCGAGGCCGTGGTAGAGAAAGCGGAGATATGCGGCGGAGCGACGGTCGCGGACAGGGCTAAAATCTCGGACGGGGCGAAAGTCTGCGGAAAAGCCAGCATAGGGCTGATGGCAACTGTGAAAGGGGGTGTGACGGTCACGAAGGATGTCTTCTTGGAAGATGTCGAATCCGCCCCAAAAGGATACTCCATCATAAAAAATCAGGAAAATGTCGCTTTTTGATTTGACTTTTCGGAAAAGCGGCGTATAGTATAGCCGTTGTTAAGAAAGTCAGCCCAAAAAAGGACAAAAATGACAAGCAGAAACAAATTGAAGAAGCAGGAAAACGCCTTCCTTTACCCATCTGGCATGAAGCACAAGCCGTATGACCGCAACAAGCGATTGCAGTTCTACACTTCTTCAGAACGCAGTTATGAAAAGGATGAAACCCGCAAGGAAGCGAAGGAAGCAATTAACAATGCGGGTTCGGAAAACAAGGAATGACATCATGGAAAAAGAACACATTCATCCTGTTGAAATGCTGATGGAAACCCTCCTGTCGCTGGACAACCAGACCCGCGACGGGAACGGCTACATTATGGACAATATCATCAACTGGCTCGGCGACCACAAATGCTGTGAATTCTGCAAGAACAAAGGCTCGCACGACCATTGCGGGGAAAACCCCGACTATGACTTCTCGTGCGAATATTTCGAGGACAAGCGGAAGTACGACCCAGACCACGACCCTGTCCACTTCTACCGCATGTTGCTTCACGGCGAGAACATGGACGACGTGTGCGACCGTCTCGGCAAGGAAGTCGGGCTTTTGTTCGGGGAGATGACCAATGTCGCTTTCATCGAATACGAAGGCAAGAGCGAAATCCACGATAAATCAGGCTTGGATGGCGGGAACCAGATTGCGTTCCGAAGCAAGGGCATTCGTGTCAACCGCAAGCTGAAATCATACTGCGTCCGCTATCGGTTGCAAAACGGGCAGTGGATTTTCCATACGGCGTTCATATTCTACGGGAACGACAAGTACGAATTCTCGGAGAAGAACGGCGACTACATCTCGCAGGTGGCTGAAAAGTACAAGAATCTTGAAAAGGAGTAATATATCATGAGGACATTGGTAAGAAAGGTATTGGTCGAGTCGACTAGCCCGACCGTAATGGAATCCGACAACATCGAGGTCGCGCACATCGGCAAGGAAGTCGAGAAGAATGGCGTGAAGGCCATCGAGCGCACTGGATGGCAGTGCGTCGTCAAGAAGAACGAATTCAAGCATGGCGATGTCGGCGTGTACTTCGAAATCGACTCCGCCCTGCCGCTTGAGGACGAGCGTTTCTCTTTTCTGAACAACCCAAACAACGTCAAGGAGTTCAAGGACGACAACGGCGTTGTGAAGGACAAGTGCATCCGCATTCGGACGCAGGAGTTCAGGAAGACGCTCTCGCAGGGCTTGCTGTTGCAGGCTTCCCTGTTCCCAGAGCTTGACGGCGTCCCGCTGGAGACCGACTGCGCCGACCTGTTGCACGTCCGCCATTTCGACAAAATCGCGGCCTTGTACATCAAGGATGACAACGGCAAGGGGCTGTTCCCGTCGTTCCTGCCTTCCACGGACTTGGAGCGCATCCAGAACCTGCCTCAATTCTTCGACGAGTTGACGGACATGGAATTCGAGCTTACCCGCAAGGTGGATGGCTCGTCCATGACCGTGTTCTACGCGCCGAACTACCGCGCCGACGACCCGTTCGGCGTGTGCGCCAACTCGCTTGAGCACAAGATGGACAGCAAGACATCCTTGTATGTCCGTCTGGCGAACGAGCTTGGGCTGTTGGCGAAGCTCCGCAAGTCGTTCGAGCAGGATGGCATGGAGCTTGCCCTTCAGGGCGAGTTAAACGGCCTCGGCATCCAGAAGAACCGTGACAAGCTGAACAAGGTGGAGTTCCGTGTGTTCAGCATCTACAATATCACCAAGCAGTGCTATCTCACACCAGAGGAGCGTATCCAGTGGTGCGAGAAGCATGGAGTGCCGCATGTGCAGGTTCTCGCCCGTCATTTCAAGCCGTTCGCGCAGTTCAAGAGCATGGAGGAGATTCTTGCCTACTCCGATGGCCTGACTGAGAACGGCAACCCACGCGAGGGCATCGTGTACAAGCAGGAGGATTGCGGTGTCAAGCCGATTTTCTTCAAGGCCGTGTCGAACAAGTATCTGCTGAAGGAGAAATAACACGCAAACGGTTTTCGAACAGGCGCGTCGGCGGCGTGTCAACGCGCCTTTCATGCCAGATTGGTTGAGGAAAGAAAAGCATCAAAGGAGTAGGCAATGGAACAAAAGAAAGAGGAAAAAGTCTACACGTTGCAACGTGAGATTGACTGGAAGCGAATCGCGCATGGCGTAGTGAACGGAATCATCCTGTTTGTCGTGTCAATTTTAATCGCGCAATGGGTGTTCTGTCAGTTCGGATATGAATTCGGATTCTGGCGGACGTTCTTCATTGTCTGGGCGATTCGTCTGATTCTGGGAGGCTTGGATGCCATCAAGCTCGGTTGCGGTATCAGCAACAAGAGCGAATCGGCGCAGGAAAAAGCCTTTAAATGCTTCAAGCCAGACGGGACGAAACTTGTCGCCCCCAACGGGCAAGTCCTTGAAGGCAAGGATTTGTTGGATATTCAGAAAGTAAAGGAATTTTTCGGCGACGGCGATGAAAAGCCAAGCGAAGAGGAAAAGAAAGAAAAACCAACTGAAAAACCAAAAGAAGAAGGAGATGCGAAATGACATTTGATTCAGACAATGCGAATTGGTTGCAAATCACTCTCGTCGTGCTTGCGCTAGTGCTTCTGTTAGCAGGAAGCTTGGTTGTCGGCGGATTGATAACTCAATGGCTTTTGCCGTACACACTGGGCGTCAAGCTTGGTTTCTGGAAGTCAGTTCTGTTCTTCATTCTCACACGCGGATGAAAAATCGTATCGTCTCCACTTGAAAACAGACGAATATGGTTCATATTAGTGTTGCGAAGAACAAATCAGGCAATCTGGAAAAGAAAATGAAAGACGAAGACCCGAAATACAGATTTCAACTTGAAGAGCCTTTCGATGACACTAACAGAAAATTCGTCGGCCTTTTTACAAGGAAGGGATTCAGGTCGCTGATAGGAATGGGCGTCGCCATCATGTGTCCAGATGGCGTGGCGCGTAAATTCCCTGTGACGAGAATCCTGACGACGGAGACGAAAGTGAAAACGGTCAAGGGCTTTGCTATCAGGACGATTCTTCTCGGAGTCGAACTGGACTTGAGGGGGTACGCCTACTTCGAGACATCGTTCGAGATGATGGGAAGCATGATTAGGCGCATAGCCAACGACCACCACTCCTACTACAATCCGAATCTCATCTTCCAGACGCGAGGGGACTGCATGAGGGCTTACGCCACAGCGCGTCTAAATGAGATTCACAAGAAGATTGCGGGTTACAGCGAGAATCTCGAACGGCTCGCCAAAGAACAGGCCGCTAATGAAAGCGGTTTGAAGGAATATCAGGAAAAGTATAATGCTGTGCTGAGTGAGTACAAGACGCATGGCAGGAAGTGGTTCAAGGATTCTGTCAAATAAAATAATTAGGTTTAAAAGTAAAAGGAGGTATCTGAATGAAAGTATTGATTATCTTTTTGATTTTCATTCTTCTCGTCAAACTCGGATGGAAACGGGCATTCAAGGCGTTCAACGACTTCCTCGACTGGCTGAACGGCAAGTCGAAGACATCCGCGTCGGATGTGATTGACGAAGTCAAAGAACGCAAGAAACAGCTTGACCAGCAGAAGAAAGACGCCGAGGCCGCCGCGAAAAACGCCACCGCCGAGGCATCCGCTCTGGACAACTTCCTGAAACAGGGGAAGACCGAGGAGGACAAGAGCGAAGAGACAAAGTAGTTTTTTAGTCAATTGGCGTTAGCCAGAAGTAAAAGTAAAAAGCAAAGGAGTGAAAATGAGCGCAAAAAGTGTGTTCGGAATGGTCTTCATCGGAATCTGCCTGATTCTCGCGTTGATTATCGGCAGTTCCATCTTCCACGTCAACAACATCTCGCAGATTCAGGTCATCCAGTCGTTCACTGGCAAGACCTCCATCAGGACGCAGGGCGGCATCTACATGCAGATTATGCCGCGCATCTGGACTTACAACAAGACGAATCAGGTTGCATTTTCCTTCGTCAAGGATGAGTCCAAGGACAACGACGGCGTCCACGTCTTTTTTGCCAACAAAGGGCAGGGGGACATTTCCACGCAGATTACATACAACCTGATTTCCGAAGAGGAAAAGGTTTACAAACTGCACGAACTCGCCAAGGGCGATGACGACGTTATCGACAGGCGTATCTTGGCGACCATCCGAGAAGTCACCATGCGCGAAGCTGGTTTGATTACTTCGTCAGAGGCGATTGAGAAACGCGAGGAATTCGCGAACAAAATCCGCAAGGAGCTTCTCCACAATCCAGACTACACCGCAATCGGAATTGATATTACGCAGTTTACGATTACAAACATCGAATTCGATGATTTGACAATTGAGGCGTACAAGAAAGCTCAGGAAGCGGACTTGAAGAAAAAGACCGCCGAGGCCGAAAAGCTCAATCTGGAAATGCAGAAGGAACGTGTAGAGGCCGAGGCCGCTATGGAAATCGCGCAGTCCAAGGGTAAAGCCGAAGTCGAGAAGACCAAGGCCGAGACGGATGCCGAGAAAGAGAAGAAACTTGCCGAAATCGCGGCTGAACAGCGTGTGGCTGTAGCCGAACTTGAGAAGAAAGAGGCGACAGCCAAGGCCGAAAAGGAAGCGGAAGTCGCCCGCATCGAAGCCCAGAAGGAAGCGGAAGTCGCCAAGATTACCTTGGAGATGGAAAAGACCAAGCTGGATACTGTGAAAGTTCAGGCCGAGCAGAAGATTGCCGAAGCCGAAGCCAAGCAGAAGGCCATCGAACTGGCTGGCGAAATGAAAGAGGCCGAGAAGATTACTCTTGAAAAGACTCTTGAAGCCAAGGTCAAAATCGCCGATGCCATTAGCAAGGGCTTGGTAACCCTCAAGCTCCCGACAACCGTGTTCTGGGGCGGAGGCGAAGGCGGAGCCGTGAAGGCGACGAGCGCAATCGACTATCTTATCAATATCCTGACCGTCCAGAAAGCAAACGAACTCGCGGCTGTCGCGCCTGTTCGCGGCGGAGGAACCGCTCCCGCTCCTGCCAAATAGGCATGGAAATGACTGAGAAAGACAAAAAGGAATTCGTGGGGAATGGGTTTCTCGTCTGCGTGAAATCCTTCTCCATATTCCAGAAAGGCAAAAGCTACTGGCTGGAATATATCGGAAAAGACCGATACTGTGGTCGAAGCGACAACATTCTGGGAAAGAAATGCGGCATTACACCGCAGGAGCTTCAGGACTGCTTCGCGTTTCGCGTGAACGGCTGAGGCTGATTCCAGCAGAAAAAGCAAGATGATGAACTGGCATTGTCTTGCTTTTTTCATATATAGGCAAAAGGATTGCAAATGGACGAGATTGATTTGGAAATACATGTCGGCATACTCATGGATTATGACCGTGTTTTCCTGAAAATCATGGAAGAAATTCCGCACAGGAAAAGGATGCTTGTCATCAATGAAGTGATGAACGTGGAGTGGGTAGCCAAACTTCTGTTGGACAACGGCTTTCATCTTACACAAATATCATCCAACGAGCACAACGGCGATTTGGTTGCGAGGCCGTCGAGCCGTCTTTCCACCGTCACCCAGTTTTACGAGCATACTCTTAGCGTAAACAATACTGAAATCCTGATTACCAATGTGCCGTGTAACACGGTCAGAATAAGGGACAGAATCGAATTCGACGCCGTGTACTTTGTGAATTGCAGTTGTGTCGATATTCAGAACCAGACTTCGGAGATTTGCAGGGATGGCATGCCGCTTCGCTGGTGTTTGTATACAATGTCGTTCAACGCCACTCCAGAATCCAACGCCATTGTCAATGTTCTGTCTCCAAAGGGACTTTTGAACAAGAAAGTCTTCTATTATCCAGCCAAATTGGGGGAAACGGAAGATGTCGGGGATGACGAAATTTGCCGCAAATGCCCGTATGTCAATATCAAAGGAGACATAGATACTGGGAATTACGTGTCGTATGAATATATCGCAGAATACTCATTGTTCAGGAAAGATGAGTACAGAGGAAGCCCCATTGGCAGGCAATGCAGGAGGAAAATCAGGGATGCCGCCGACAATGGCAAATGGAAGCTGATTGTTGACAAGGATTATTGCCCGTATTTTGCAGAGCATTGCATGTGCGTATTGAACAAATGACGAAAAAGGAATACATAGATAAGTGGTCTGAGGAATGCCTTAAATGCAACCAGCTTTGCATAAACTGGAAAGGCCAGCTATTCTGCCTGTGGGCGAAAAACACCCCGCGATGCGGCTTCGGCGGGTATAGCTACACTGCGAAGAATACGGATTCCGCGAAGAAATTCCTGTCCGTAGCACTTCTGGACGAGAACTTCGTCAGCAAGACCTGCCCCATGTACACGGAGCGGATGATAGAGCTTTTTTCGCTTGATGACGACCAAGATGACTTGACAACAAAGCCATGACCGACCATATTATGTAAATGACGGAGCATCATTCTGGTGGAATCATGGAAACTGACGAAAGAGTAGAACTGCATCAAGGCGACTGCCTTGGAATCATGGAAGGAATCGCGGACAGGTCGGTCGACCTGATTCTGTGCGACCTCCCATACGGAACGACGGCCTGCGCGTGGGACGCCGTCATTCCGTTCGACAAGATGTGGGAGCAGTACGACCGCATCGTAAAGAAGAAAGGGAACGTCGTCCTGTTCGGGGCGGGGTTGTTCGCGTACAAGCTCGCTCTGTCCAACGAGAAGAAGTTCCGTTACGAGCTTATCTGGAAGAAGTCCAAGTGCGGCTCGCCGTTCACGGCGAAGTACATGCCCATGAAGAAGCATGAGAACATCCTCGTGTTCGGGGAGTCGGCGGCGTACTATGAGCCGCAGATGGAAAAGGGCGAGCCTTATCACAGGAACTGGACGCCGAACAAGAACAACAACCTGAAATTCGGCATCAGCGGCACGGAGCACTCCAACGACGGGACGCGCCATCCATCCACGGTGCTGGACTTCCCGCAAAAGTGGCGGAGGCAAGACCAGATTCACCCCACGCAGAAGCCAGTCGAGCTTATGGAATGGCTTGTGAAGTCGTACTGCCCTGCGGACGGCGTGGTGCTGGACAACTGCATGGGTTCGGGGACGACGGGCGTGGCCTGCGTAAACACGGGCAGGAGATTCATTGGAATCGAGCTTGAGGAAAAGTATTTCACGGTAGCCAAATCGAGAATCGAGTCCGCGCTGTCCGAGGCCGACACGGACTTGCTGAGGATGGCTGACGGCATGGGAGGCGGAAAATGATGACATGCAGGCGTGCCGAAAGATGCGAGGGGTGCGAATGGCTGTTGAGGAACAATCAGGATTCATACTATTGCGAGTTGGATGGCGCGGTCGGAATTCCGTCCGATGCGCCGAGCTATGCGTCGCTGATATACAGCCTGAAGAAAGAGGATTTCGAGAAAAAGCCGATTCCAGCATATTGTCCAAGGATATTGGTTCAGGAGTACGGACGGTATGACTGACAGCTTGATTAAGGGAATAAAACGGAACGTCGCGATTTGCGGCAAATGCAACAATTTCGCCCAGTCCCAGCTTTACGTGGATTTTTTACGTATCAAAGGGGATGGCGTGGTGTGTACAAGCCCGTGCTGTAGCAAGGAGATTGCGTGCAGTTCGGCGGATTATGAGAAACTTGACATACCTTCCGACTGCCTGTACAAGACGGAGTACAGCATAATCGGTTGGAACGAGGAAACGGAGCCAGAGCATGTGGACAAAGGAAACATTGAGAAAGAACGTTGAAGTCTGTAAGAAGTGCGAGCATTTTCACGCGGAATCGAAAACCTATGGCAAATTCTATGTCTGCGACCTGTCGCCAGTGGCGTGCGACTTGAAAGAGGATTATGAAAACCAGCCTGTCTACTGGCTGTGCCCGCACAAGTCAGAACTTGTTGTAAAAGAGGAAGGAACGGAGGAATGAGGCAAATCACCATTTGCAAGAAGTGCAAGCACTACTGGGAATCGTCGAATTCCATCCCGAAATCGTATGCATGCGAATGCGTCGAGTTCGGGATGCCGATATACCCGTACAGCTACATGTCGTTCATCCAGCATGAAATCCCAAAGGAATGCCCGTACAAGCTGGAGCAGGAGCTTTGTGAATGGAACAAGGATTAGAAATAAAATGAAAAGAAAACCAGAAATATGCGAAAAATGCCCTTGCTTTCACGGGGGAGTCGGTGAAAACGGCAAGCGGTTTGCCTTCTGCTTTCTCGCCAGCGGGAAACCAGACTTCTACATAGCCGTTGCGAAGTCACAGCCATCGTCCTGCAGTGAGGAGAACTTCTACGGGATAGACTACGACGAGGAATTCTTTGATTCCTGCCATTGCAAGGCGGAATACTTCGTCTGCGAATGGAACAAGGATGAGAAGAAAAATTAAAATCTGCGAAAAATGCGAGTACTTCAGCGCGTATGACGTGGAAATCGTCGGGGGAAAAATCCACGTGAGCATGTGGTGCTGGCGGGCGTGGGATTCAAGAAGCAACTACCAACCTGATTTCGAAGAAATGGAAGTCCCTAAGAACTGCAAATTCTACACTGAGCAGTGCATGAGCGAATGGAACGACGATGAAGAGGAAGATGAAGATTTGCAGGAACTGCCCTGCGCTTGTGACAATCCAGAGGCCGCCTACAGTCAGGCACGGCAAGACAGTGAGCCGTGGTAGGGAAGTGTTCAAATGCTGGAAAATCCTCCATGAAGATTTTCGGATAAAGGTATTCGAAGTCAAAGACAGTTTCAGCGGCCTTGGCAGTCTGGAGGAGTACGAAGCCGATTCGGAAACGGAATGGGAGACGCTGGAAATCCCTTCAAAGTGCCAATTCTATACCGAACATTGCATGAGCGAGTGGAACGAGAATGAAAAGGGATTTTGAGACTTGTAAAAAATGCAGTTGCTTTAAGACATACAAGCCGACATACGTCAACAACAGCGTTGACAGGGGAAAGGAAGTGTATGTCTGCGGGAAGTCCAACAATGCTTTTAATTACGCCATTCTGCCAAGCGGTTCGCCTGTCAAGAAAGTTCTTTATGAGACCAGTTGGGTAAAGGACTGGGAATGGCGAGAAGTCCCGAAGGAATGCGAGCTTTATGCGGAATACTGCATGAGTGAATGGAATGAAAAATGAAAAGAAAGCTTGAAGTCTGCGAGCAGTGCGAATTTTTCAAGGTAAAGGACAGATGGGCTTTGAAATGCGGGAACATGTTGTTGACGAAACCCAAGAGGGTGAACTACTGCGACAAGATGGCCTATAATTTCAAAAAGTACGGGTTCAGAATGGAGGAGTTCGTCACCAAGAAAGAGAAATGGGGCGAGCTTGATGTCCCAGACGAGTGCAAATACGGATTGGAGTATATCATGGGCGAGTGGAACGAGGATGAAAAGAAAGCTTGAAATCTGCGAGCAATGCTCCTCGTTCTGGACTCATTCGAGCAAATTGCATATTTGCAACCAGTGCCGCGTCATAGACTACTACTACTCGGCGGTGATAGAGCGGTTGCCGTGGAGAAACGGCTGGGACTGGGATGAAGCGAGAAAAGCGTTTGAAAGCGTGGACGTGCCTGAAAAATGCAGGCTTATGGAAAAATACGGAGGCGCGGAATGAACGACATGGAAATGGTGGTGTGCAGGAAGCTTGACATTTGCCGAAAATGCCGTCATTTTCAATTATTTGCAGGCGGTTTCATGATATGCGACCTGTGCGAGAGAGACGAGCGGATACGCAATATTGCGCACCTTGTGGAAAAACATTTCGGGTATAAGAATGAGTTTGGGATTGTAGTCTTGTGCGAGACAGACTCCAAGGAGGAATGGGAGTCTGCCAGCATACCGAGGAAGTGCGAATACCTGACGGAGTACAGCATAAATGAATGGAACGACGGACAGCAATGACGACGAGTTCATTCACAGGGATGTGGAAATCTGCAAGCACTGCAAGTATTTCTTCAGGGGGGTTCTGAGGAACAATTCGACGTGCTACTGTTGCGAGAGGCCGAACAATCCGTTCGAGGACAATGAGATTTTCGACAAGCGTTGGTTCGAGGCGTTGGAAGTGCCAGACGACTGTGAAATGAAGACTGAATACCTGATGGGCGAGTGGAACAAATGAGCGACAAAGAGAAAGCGTTTCTGGATATTCGGAGGGACATGCGGTTCTGCCGCAAGTGCCCGTGGTTCTACGTGACTGAAAACGTGCTTGATTCATCGGACATCGAATACAAGGACATATATCAGGTCGTCAAGAGCGACCCCGTGAAGTTCAAGAGTCTCTGCTGTATCGCGCCGCACATGAGGAATTTCGCGAAGTCCAGCCCGCTCTGGGATTTGTATACGCTGGACGGCCTCGATGTGATTCAGAAAGGGAAACTGTTCACCATGACGGACAAGGAGGTTTTCGACAAATGGGAGCATCGGAAAATCCCGTGCAACTGCCGCATGCTTCCAGAGTACCAGATGGCTGATTGGAACAACTCCAACGGGAGAAGAAACCTCGACAAGTGCAGGAACTGCAGGATGTTCTACGTGTTCTACGACACGGAGACCATGCAGGAAAAGGAATACGTATGCATGCTTGAGACGATGGGCAGGGGAACGCCGTTCGTGTACGGTCATTCGTTCAACGCGATGAGCAAGGCCGATTTCACGAGCCAGTTAATCCCGAAGGACTGCCCTATGGAAAAGGAGAACGGCGATGAGCAAGGCGGAAACATGCCGCAGGATACAGAAAAACTTGGAGATTTGCCAGAAATGCCCTGAGTTCAAAACCGCGCTGTTGCTCGGAAGCCATTTGCAGATGCAACCCCATTACATCTGCAACCGCATGGAATTTGTCCCTAGTGAAATAGACCTGTTTAAATTTATCGGAATACCAGAAAAATCATGCGTGATGTACGCCGAATACTGCATGAAGGAATGGAATGAAGAAGAAGCAGGATGCATTAAGGAAGAAACTTGATATTTGCAGGAACTGCTACTATTTCGACGACTACGTTCATTTCGGGAAGCAGTTGTACGGGTGCAATCTCATGGAGGACGAGTATGATGAAAACGTTTTGTGGAAAGTCTCACATGGATGCGGTCGCCTCGTGGAACCAGAGCAGTTCGAGAAGGAGAGAATCAACAGGCACTGCCCGTATCGTGCCGAATACATGATTATGGAGTGGAACAGGAAATGAACCGTAGATAC
>JAEEGL016998722.1_pt1 | contig 13141 bp, 16 predicted proteins | sample 9134231 | NCBI WGS metagenome assembly JAEEGL01 (sample SAMN16246548, study PRJNA631951) | gut metagenome | biome: gut microbiome; feature: rumen; material: fiber-attached | host: Bos | place: Iran: Karaj | collected 2018-10
GGTGGTAAGATATTCAAACTCATCAAGTTCAAGACGATGACCGATGAACGGGATGCCGAAGGCAATTTGCTTCCCGATGAGGTTAGATTGACGAAAGTTGGTAAATTTGTCCGATCGACATCGATTGATGAGTTGCCTCAATTGATAAATGTGCTTAAGGGTGACATGGCTCTTATCGGCCCCAGGCCGCTGCTGGTGCAGTATTTGCCTCTGTACAGCCCGGAGCAGATGCGCCGCCATGAGGTGCGCCCCGGGATAACCGGCTGGGCCCAGTGCCACGGACGTAACACCCTAAGTTGGACGGAGAAATTCAAACTTGATGTGTGGTACGTCGATCACCTCTCGCTGAAGACCGATCTTCAGGTGATATGGCTGACTGTCGTCAGCGTGCTTAAGCGCGAAGGCATCTCCTCCGACACGTCGGCAACGATGGAAGCTTTTAACGGAAATAATTGATTATGAAAGATATAGTAATATTCGGCGCTGGCGGCTTCGGCCGAGAAGTGGCCTGCCTGCTAAGAATCATCAATGAGAAGGAACCCACATGGAACCTGATAGGATTCCTTGATGACAACGCCGCTTTGCACGGGACTTCAAACGAGTACGGGAAAGTGCTTGGGGGAATGGATTGGCTGAACGCGCGAACAGAGCCGCTGTCGGTCGCTATCGTGGTCGGAAACCCCGATGCTGTCAGGTCTATTGCCGGGAGGATAACAAATCCTTTGGTGGATTTCCCGAACATTTACGCTCCTTCGGTATTTTTCCTGGACAAGAGCAGTTTGAAGATTGGAAAAGGCAACATAATTTGCCATAACTGCTTCGTCAGTTGCAATGTGAAGATCGGGGATTTCAATCTTTTTAATGGTTATATTCCCATCGGACACGACGCTGCCATCGGGAATTACAATCTCATCATGCCATCCTGCAATATTTCCGGAGGCGTTGAGATCGGTGACAACAATTTTCTCGGGGTCCAATCAGTTGTCCTCCAATATATTAAAATCGGGAATAACACGAGGATCGGAGCTAATAGCGTCGTAATGAGAAAAACCAAGGACGGGTATCTATATATAGGCAATCCGGCCAAGAGAATGGAACTTTAAAAAACAATAAATCAATAGGTTATGATAGACGAGAAACAATTTCTGCAAAATTTCGCCGACCAGTTTGATGATGAGATCGAAGGCTTGACACTGGAGACTCGGTTCAGGGACATCGATGGATGGGCCTCAATAGTAGCCCTTTCCGTGATGGCCATGTGCGACGAGGAATATGATGTGATCCTTTCCGCCAACGAGATGGAGAGCGCCGAAAAGATTTCGGACATTTTTAACATTGTCAACGCTAGACACCAAGGATAAGATGATTAACAATCCATATTCACTTGAAGGGAAGACCATCCTGATCACCGGTGCCGCCTCCGGTATCGGAAGGGCGACTTCTATTGAGAGCTCCAAAATGGGAGCCAAGATAGTCGCTGTGGACATGAATGCTGAGGGATTGGAGAAGTTGATGCCACAACTGGAAGGGGAGGGACATCTGTTATTTGTCGGGAATCTCTGCCATGAGGACTTCCTCAAACAGATCGGCGAGGAATCACCTGCTCTGGACGGAGTCTTCCTTTGCGCCGGCGTCTCAGACACCACTCCTGTGAAATTCATCACTGAAGAGAAGATCCAACGTGTTTTCGATGTGAATCTGACCGCTCCGATCCTGATGCTGAAACAATTGTTGACCAAGAAAAAGATCAATAAGGGTGGCTCTCTGGTGTGGATGAGCTCTTATGGAGCTGAGAAAGTTGAGCCGGGGCTCGGTATCTACGCAGCTTCCAAGTCAGCTGTCAACGGTATTATGCGGGCCTATGCTAAAGAGTTGGTAGGCAGGAAGATACGCTCCAATTCCATTATGCCGATGATGATCCGGACCGAGCTCCTCAGCACCCTTAATAACATTTCTGACAAGGACTGGGAGAAGCAGGAAGCTATGTATCCCCTTGGGTTCGGCTCCCCGCTGGATGTCGCTTATGCTGCGATTTATCTCTTCAGCGACGCAAGCAGGTGGATAACCGGAACTCAGATCCGTATGGATGGAGGTAGTAATTTATAAGAGTTGGAGCAATGGCTGTAATTAAATACAAAGGAGTCGGGATTACCGCATTGAGCGCATGCGTTCCCCGTAACATCAGTGACAACTCTGAATTAGGGTATCTCATCCCTGAGTCCGAGATTCAGAAAACTGTTAATTCGATAGGTATTCATCAAAAGAGATATGTTGATGAAGATGTTACCGCATCGGACCTGTGCGTCAAAGCAGCTGAACAATTGCTGGCCGATAACAATATTGACAAGAACAGCATTGACATGCTGCTGTTCATGAGCCAGTTGCCGGATTACAGGATTCCTGCCACCGCGCCTATTCTGCAGCACCGTTTGGGCCTCCCGGTGACAACCGCCGCGATGGATTTGTCCTTGGGATGTTCAGGTTCGGTGTATAGCCTGTCCGCCGCAATGGCCTATGCTTCTCTTAATGGAATAAACCGGGTCCTGCTTCTTGTTGGTGACACTTTATCAAAATTGGTCAACAAGATGGATAAGGTCGATGCCCCCCTTTATGGAGATGCCGGAACCGCCACGCTTGTGGAGAAAGTTGATGATGATTTTGAATCTGTGTTTATCCTGTGCTCTGATGGAGAAGGGGAGAACGCCGTCAAAATTAAAGCCGGTGGTGGGCGTCATATGACAACAGCTGAAAACCTTAAGGAACATGTGGAGAGCGATGGTAGCATTATCTCTGATAATGAGGTGTTTATGAATGGCATGGAAGTCTTCAACTTCGTCATGCGGAGAGCTCCTCGCAGCATAAAGGATCTTTGTGAGATATGCTCATTGGACTTGGGTTCAGTCGGAAACCTGATTCTTCACCAGTCCAATAAATTCATGACAGACTTCATCGCCAGAAGAATCAAGTATCCATTGGAGAGGGTTCCGTATTGCTTGGACCGTTACGGTAACACCAGCGCCCCTTCTATACCCTTAACCATTTGTTCAGAGTTACGCGGGAAGGAACTGTCTGACGCGATTATCTCGGGTTTCGGAGCCGGATTGTCCTGGGGTACAGCCTACATCTCATTGGCTAATTGCAAGATTTCACCTGTGATAGAGTATTGATATGATACCCGCATTAAGGCTTCACCATATTGGGATAGCGGTGTTTGAAATCAGCAAAACCGCCCCTTTCTACACCGACTGTGGATATCGCCAATCCGGGATAGTATTCGATCCTGTCCAAAATGTCAATATCTGTTGGTTGAGCAAGGAGGGAGAAACACTTCTGGAGTTGCTGGAACCAGTTGATAATGAGTCTCCTATTAATAAAACTCTCGAAAAAAGCGGTGTCACTCCGTATCACTTCTGCTATGAGGTTGCTGATATAGATGAGGCAGTGTCCAACTTGAGAAAAGAGAGATTCATAGTTGTCAGCAAACCTGTCCCCGCGGTCGCCCTATGCGGAAGCCGTGTCTCTTTCCTTTACAACAAACAGGTTGGCTTAATAGAACTAGTTGAATCACCGGCGGTGATGAGTGAATAAGAGCAGATTAATATGATCAAGGTTATCACATACGGGACATATGACCTTCTACATCAAGGGCACATCAATCTTCTAAGACGCGCTAAGGAGTTAGGAGACTATCTGATAGTGGGAGTCACCTCTGATACTTTTGACAAAGGCAGAGGAAAGCTGAATGTAAGAAACAATGTGCTCGAGAGGGTAGAGGCAGTCAAAGCCACAGGATTCGCCGATGAGGTTATAATTGAGGATTATTTCGGCCAGAAGATCGATGACATCCAGAGATATGACATTGACATTTTCGCGATAGGCTCAGATTGGGAGGGCAAGTTCGATTATCTCAACGAGTACTGCAAGGTCGTGTATTTGCCAAGGACAGAAGGCATCTCATCAACGCAGCTTAGGGCGGAATCCCAGGTGGAGTGCCGTATTGGCATCATTGGTTCCGGCCGTATTGCCGCCAGGTTTATCCCTGAATCCGGATTCGTCAGTGGTGCCAAGGTGGTTTCGGTCTATAATCCTGACTATCAAGAGGCTACCTCTTTTGCTGAGCGCTTCGGGTTGACCGCATGCGGGACCTTTGAGGAGTTTCTGGATATGGTTGACGCTGTCTATGTGGCCTCTCCTCATCTGTCTCATTATGAGTATTCAAAGAAGAGTCTCGAAGCAGGTAAGCATGTCCTTTGCGAGATTCCTTTCGTCTTGTCAGCGGAGCAGGCCTCAGAGCTTTTCAAGTTGGCTGAGGAGAAGGGCCTTGTGATTCTGGAAGCCAGCAAGACCGCTTTCTGTCCTGCTTTCAACCATCTGGTCACCCTGGTTAAAAGTGGCATGATAGGAGAGGTTGTCGATGTTAAGGCATCACTCTCCAAAATGGTGTCTCCACCTACCCGGGAACTTGATTCCAGACAAGCGGGAGGCGCGATGAACGAGCATTCACCGCTTCCGCTTTTGGCGTTGATCAAACTATTGGGAAGAGATTACTCTGATGTGAGTTTCTTCTCCAAAATGAGAGACGGTGTTGACATTTACACCAAGGCTGTCATCAACTATCCTCATGCGACTTCTTCTATCACATTGGGGATAGGTGTCAAGACTGAAGGTAATCTTGTCATTTCCGGGACCAAAGGATACATTTATGTCCCTGCCCCATGGTGGCTAACAGATTTCTTTGAGGTTCGATATGAGGATTCCACTAAGAACAAGAAGTTTTTCTACAGCTACGATGGAGACGGCCTTCGCTACGAGATCCAGGAGTTCATGTCCATGATTATCAATGGGAGGAAGAGCTCGTACAAGTTAAGATGCGCCGAGAGTGTTACGATCGCGGAGATTATCGGGAAATATAATAACAGAATTAATTTTAGGGTTATTTGATATGAAGAATGCTATTGTGACAGGTGGCACTTCCGGGATTGGTCTTGGGGTCGCTAATATGTTGAGAAAGAAGGGCTATAGAGTTTTCGCCACGTATGTCGGACCGGACTTCACCGGGCAGGACGATGACTTCAAGGCGATAAAGATCGATCAGACAGATCGTTCGGAACTGTATCGCTTCATTCAATACATAAAGAGTGAATGCGCTCATGTTGATTGTATCGTATGCAATGCGGGAATGAGCATCAGGAAGTCCTTTGTGGAAGGAACTGATTCCGATTGGGACAAGATGATGGAGGTCGCTGTCAATTCTCATTACATCTTGATCCGCGAATTATTCCCTTTGATCCCCGAAGGTTCCAGGATCATTTTCACGGGTTCTCAGATGGGGTTGAACCCTCACGCTACAGTCCTGGCATATGGCGTGACCAAAGCCGCTGTCCACGCTCTGGCTAAGAATTTGGTCAAGGAATTTGAGGGGACAGGAACTACTGTCAACGCTATTGTCCCCGGTTTTGTTGAGACTCCTTGGCAGAAAGAGAAGCCGGAAGAGATCAAACAGAACATCTATAAGAAAACCGCTATTCACCGTTTCGCTTCGGTTGATGAGATTGTGGACGCATATAGGTTCTGCATCGACAATCCATTTGTCAACGGTAGTTTAATCGAGGTTAATGGTGGTTATTCTTATAAATAAGTCAACCTGATATCCTTATGAGACCATCGTTCCTTTTGGTGTTTCTGTGTTTGATATGCCTGTCCTGTAAGAAGGAAGTCATTGAGAACCCGGAAGTTCCGATTGAAGGAACGAGGATTGCCAAGATAATCGCGCATCGAGGTTATTGGGCCACGGAAGGCTCATATGAGAACTCTTTAACCGCCATCATAAAGGCCATCCAACTTGGAGTGGATGGGGTTGAGTTTGACATAAGGCGCACTAAGGATGATTCGGTGGTTGTCAACCATGATGCTAAGTATTCGGGTTATCAGATAGCTTCTACTGATTATGTGACGTTATCTTCTAATAAACTGCCGAACGGGGATAAGCTTCCGACACTCCGAGAATTATTGCGAAGTGTGCGTAATGCCCCGGAGTTGATTCTTTTCATCGAGTTGAAGACCTATGATGTCGCTGAGCCGCTCATCAGGATTTTGAAGGAGGAAAAACCATCCAATCCCATAGTGTTCATCTCATTCTCCAAAGAGGCGTGCCAGAGAGTGATCAAAGAGGATTCCTCCTATCGGGTTGAGCTTCTTAAGGAATCTGGCGATCCTGAGAAAGCCTCTGATCTTAAATCTCTCGGCTTCTATGGCCTGGCGTACTCATTAGGGTTTTACAATAAGCATAATTACTTGATTAAAGATGCTTTAGCCAACGGACTGTCATTGTCGTCCTGGGTGGTTAATTCCGGGAAGGATTATTCTAGTTTATTTGAACAAGGCTTCTCATACGTAATTTCGGACAAACCTGACGCGTTGATTTCAGAATCTTTATCAAATCGTAGCTATTGGCGAAATGGATATTAACAATGAATATGGGACGTTAGAGGTTCAGCAGGTGTTGTTGGAGATTCTCAAGCGTGTGGACAAATTGTGCTTAGATAACGATATCAAGTATAGTTTGTTGGCCGGATCGATGCTCGGTGCCGTACGCCATAAAGGGTTTATCCCATGGGATGATGACGCTGATATCGTGGTGGACAGGTCCCAGTATGCCAAGTTGGCCTCTTTGATATCGTCGGATCCGATTCTCTCTCTGAATAAGAATTTGTGGGTGGACAGGCTTCAGCTAAAAGAGCCGTTGGAAAGTGGGATTTCTCCGACAGTGGACATATTTATCCTGGATAATGTTCCGGATAAGAAGTTATTGAGAAAAATCAAGCTGCTGCTTATCCTGACACTTCAGAGAATGATTATTCAAAAGCCGGAGTACAAGAAGTATTCATTTGTCAACAAGTGTATTTCCTGGTTTCTGAACGTGATAGGGAAGCCGTTCAGTAAGAATTGGTTACTGAGCCTTTACACAAAGGTCTCCCAGATTTCGAACTCCAAACCGACGAGCCGTAAGGCCATTTATTGCGACCAGTACAGGTACATACGAAATGAGTATGGCGCGAATATGTTCTCTTGTATTCAGCGCTGTGCTTTTGAAGATACTGATCTTAATATCATCGAATCCTATGATGAGTATCTGACTCAGATGTATGGTGACTGGAAAGTTCCGCCGGTTAAGTCCGAACGCAAACCTCAGCATTATGGTTCCAGACAATAATTCCGAAGGTTTCCTTGGCAAACTCCACGCTGAGCAGCTGAACCTTTCAAAAGCGCTTATTGATGTTTGTGAAAGGCACGGTTTAAAGTTATTCGCTTGCTACGGCACGCTTCTGGGGGTGATTCGACACAAGGGGTTCATCCCTTGGGACGATGATGTGGATTTTGTCATGTTCCGTGAAGATTACGACAAGTTGATCTCTCTTCCAGCATCGGAGTTCCCCGCACCTTATAAGCTTGAGGATCGCGTTACTATTCATAGGTTTATGAACCCCGAGACCACGTTTATCCAGCAGTCGAAGTCCAGATTTGTCAAAGGGAGAAGCTATGGCGTGTGGGTTGATGTGTTTTGTCTGGACGCGGTGCCTGAAGATGATAAGGCGTTTCAAAAGCTTTGCAAGAAAGTCAGGTCTCGTCAGAGACTTCTGGTTAATTATCAGTATCGCTCTTATGCGCAAGGGGGACTGATCTCAAAGTTGTATCATTTATTCTCCAGATTGTATTTTTCAGTCGTGAATCCTGAAAAGGAGAACAACAGGATACAGAACCTGTTGAGGGAGAATAGTTTAGAGCATTCTGACCATCTTATTGAATATGGGGTCAACCTGACATACACTAAGGTGGAAAAGCTCAAGAAATACAAGAAATGCTGGTTTGATGGCATTGAATGGCTTCCTTTCGAGAGCATTAAGCTTCCTTGCCCTATAGGGTGGGATGAGATACTCTCTTTGAAGTACGGGGACTACATGACACCACGACCGGGCCCTACTGTTCACGGTAAGGTTCAAGTCGATCTGGACACTCCCGGCCACGTCACAATGGAAAAGACTCTGGCTAACCTTCCTTGGTATAAGAGATATTGGCATACGCATTAGTGGTTGGATTTTTTATTCTTCTCTATGGAACCATCTGAATACGTGCCTAGTGAGCAGCAGAAAGAGTTGTGGAAGATAGAACTGCGGTTATCAGATGTCCTTCTTGACATTTGTGACAGATTCGGTCTTAAGGTCTGGGCCTGTTACGGGACTCTGTTAGGCGCGGTCAGACACCACGGTTTTATCCCTTGGGATGATGATATGGATTTCGTGTTGCTTAGGGAGGATTATGACAAGTTGTATAATCTGATCACTTCCAACAATTCCAACTTGAACTTGCCGGATCTTTATGAGTTTGATGTCAGCAACATAAGAGCTATCAAACTCAAGATGCGGGACACGACGATGATGCCCATCAGGAGGAAGTATAGCGATGATGTCAGTTATGGGATCTGGATAGACATTTTCTCGTTGGATGTGGCACCTGATGATCTGACTCCATATTTACGTGACTATGAGTCGTTGAGGCGCAAGATACGGATACATTTGAATGGTTATTTGTTCTATTACGCGTATTCTCCTAAATTGAGAAATAAGCTTGCGCATTTCTTCTGCAGGTGGTATGTCAAGATTATCGGCAAAGACCGTTTCCAAAAGCGTATTGAGAATTCGTTATGTTCTTATTCCGAAAGATACAGCGGGAAGAAGATTTGGGGATTTATGGTCTGGTCAACGTTGACAAAGTTGAAGAAGGTCAAGATTTATGAGAAGTCTTGGTTTGATGAGACGGTTATGTTGCCGTTTGAGGACCATTTCCTGCCCTGCCCTAAGGAGTATGAAAAAGTGTTGACCGCTCAATATGGTGACTGGCGTGTCCCGGTTATGGGTGCGTCCCAGCATGAAGGCGCTTATGTCAATGTTAAGCTTCCTTATAAAGAGCACTTAAAGAAAGTGTTAAGTGAAATTCCATGGTGGAAACGGTATTGGTATACACACTGAAACGGGCCTATCGCTTTTTGTTTCTTATACTCTTTTTGCCGCTGGTGGCATTTTGTTCGAAACAAAGTGCCCCAGTCTTTGACGATGCCGAGTTCAAGGAATTGACAGTCAGCCTTTTTTCCTCGAATTCCGTCAATCACCAAAGCGCTGCGGTTCATAAGGACTATTGTGTTATGATCACCGACACCAGAAGTTCTTTTTATCTATATAATCTCGTCCAAAAGAAGTTGGTGTGCGGTTTGGAGTTGACTCCTGGTGAGGGCAAAGACTTTATGGGTTATACTCTTTTCCATTGCAACCAGTCGTCTTTCGGTGTCGATTATTATGATGAGAGCGATTATTTCCCCCTTCTCTATATCAGCCAGCGGGCGGGAAGTGATCGGCGTTGCTTTATGGAGGTCTATAGGATTTGCCCGTCTTCAAATGGGGGAGGGACAGATTTCACATCCATGGCCGTCGAATTGGTCCAGACGGTTTTCTTCCCTCAAATGAGTGTGACAAACTGTTTAGGGAATGTGAATTGCGTAATTGATACGGTCAACCGCAAGATGTACACTTATTCTAGGAATAATGATGTGCTTGATCCCAATTATGGCTTTTGTAAGATTTCCTGTTTTGATATTCCTGACCTTAAAGAGGATATCGTTTATCTCGAAGACATCGATATAAAGGAATCGTTTATGCTGGATTGCAGTGCGATTTATATGCAAGGTGGCTGTGTCGAGAATGGCTTCCTGTACATTCCTCAGGGATACGCGTCCGCAGGCTTTATCTTGTTCAATGTCATTGACTTGAATAAAAAGAAGCTTGTCCAACAGATTGATTTATTGGGGAATGGCATACAATGGGAGCCGGAGGGATGCTTTTACTATGGAGGACAAGTTATGGTTACCGCAGGGACGAATATATGGCGATTCAGGGTGAAGAAGAATATTAATAGTTGAGAATAATGCTTAACGAACAGATGATACAGACCACTGGAGGCGTGCTCCATAAAAGCGACATTGATTTCATCAATGAGTGTATCCGCGATGTTTTTTGTTGTGAGGAAAAGGACATTCTGGACTTGAAACCGCTTCAAAAAGGTTTGTCAAATTCTATCCTCTCGTTTCGCTATAACGGTGGAAAGTATGTTTTCCGTTATCCGGGTCTTGGTTCGGAAGTGTTGGTTGACCGCGGGCGGGAGTCTATTATCCAGAAGCAAATTGAGGATGCCGGCGTTGACACGACGCTGGTCGCGATGAGCGTCAGAAACGGTTGGCGTATTTCACGTTACGTTGAAAACCGGCCATTCAATTACCACGATGTCAACGACATGGTCAGAGGTGTTATTCTATTGAGAAAGCTTCATTCGGTTAAACCTAAAGTCCGTTGGGAATTCGACATAAAGGAAAAATGGGAATCCATAAAGGCATTGATTCCTGATGGGAAGTACGGGGATAATTTTGCGGAGTTCCCTGGCTTTTCGGAAATAAGGGACCGCATCTACAAATTGTACGAATTGGCAAAGACTGATGGTATAAAGAAATGCCTCACCCACGGTGATTGCAGGGATGAGAATTTTCTTATCAACGATAATGAGATACATTTGATTGACTGGGAATATGCCGGCTTTGGCGATCCTGGCTTTGATATTGGCTCGTATGTGTGTGGTGGTGATCATTCTGAAGAAGAAGTTGACAGGGTACTGTTCACCTATTTCGGACGCAAGCCCTCTGATAAGGAACTCAGGCATTATTATGCGTATATAGCGATTACCGGCTTCTTTTATATGCATTGGACAATGTACAAGGAGTCACAGGGGCAAATAGTCGGCTACCTCAAGCCATCGTGGTATCATTTCGCGAAAGAATACAGCAAGAAAGCTTTACATTTGTACAACGAATAAACCAGAACAGATGACATACATTATCTTATCGGCAGGAAAAGGAGCTAAGCTTCATCCGCTGACTTTGAATCATCCCAAGTCTTTGTATAAACTGGATGATGAGACTACTGTCTTGCAACGTCTTGTGCGCAGGATACGGAAATATGACACTGAAGCGGAGATTGTGGTTGTCATTGGGCATATGTACAAACAGATTATAAAAGAGTTGGAAGATGACAATGTGACTTTCGTTCACAATCCTTTTTATTCCGTGACGGGTTCTATGGGTTCCCTGTGGTTCGCTAAGGATTACCTGCAACGTGAGAACGTTACGATCGCTAACGGGGATATAGTGGCGAGTGACGAATTGTTCAATGAGGTCATATGTCAACATACTGATTATCCATGTGTATTGATTGATAGTTCTCTTAAGAACCCTGATAAATACAATGTCCAGACGCAAGATGACCTGGTTTGTGTCATGAGCAAGAATCTCACTGATTATAAGGGTATTTACGCAAGTGTCACGAAACTGGATGCTGTCTCATCCAGATTCTTGTTGGAACAGTTGAATCAGATGGTTCGGGAAGGGATGTATAATTTATTCTTTGAGGACGCTCTGGTACAGATGATTTTCCAGAATAACTTTGAATTGTACTATAAGGACATCAAAGGTTATAAATGGACTGAGGTTGATTGTGTGGACGATTTACTGAAAGCTCGTCTGATTCAGAGTAATAAGTGAAGATAGTTACCGAATGAATTACGTCATCATTATTGCCGGAGGTGTTGGAAGCCGGTTAGGAGCCTCGGTTCCTAAACAATTTGTCGAGGTTCTCGGGAAGCCTGTGATCGCATACACTATGGAACATTTTCAGAATCATCCTGAGATTGATGCGATTGAGTTGGTTTGTGTTGATGGCTTCCAAGACCACCTGAGGGAGATAGCCGACCGGTTTGGGATCACCAAGGTCATTAAGATTGTTAAAGGCGGATCGGAGTATGAGCGTTCAATCATGAATGGTGTGGCAGGACTAGAAGGAATCGCCAAACCTGATGATGTGGTTATGGTTCACTGGGCGGCTTCCCCGTTTTTGACAGAGGACATTATTACGGACAACCTAAGGGTCTGTAAAGAAAAAGGCAATGCTATTTCTGCCAGCTATTCTTACCTTCTGTATGGGACAAACGATGGCGATTGTGCTAAGAAAGCAATCAACAGAGAAACATTTATGACATTGTCCGCTCCTCAAAGCTTTGAATATAAGCTAATTGTGGACATTTACAAGCGAGTGGAAGAGAAGAATATGTTCGAATATGTCGAGGCGCATACGACAGCCTTTATGGCGGAGTTGGGTATTCCAATCTATTTCTCCAAGGGCAGCCATGCGAACATCAAGATAACCACCAAAGAGGATTTGGAGCTGTTTCTTGGTTACCAGCTCGCTAAGAAGTACAATGAAGAAAGACGCTGAAGTGAGATGGGCTTGAATGTGGAGAAATGCCTGCAGGCTTGGACAAATTCCCTTAGACAGATGAGAGTTAAAGCCGATGTTGTCTTTTTCGGTGATTCTTTGACCTACTATGGTGATTTCGCTTCAGTTTTCCCTGATAGGGTAGTGTGCGATTTAGGTTTGCGGGGAGATACTATCCAAGGGATGATAAACAGGATCGACCAAGTGAAGTTGTTGAATCCGGACGAGGTGTTCCTAATGGCTGGAATCAACGATGTGAATAGTTGCCCGTTTGACGCTTTTGAGTTGATTTACAATCAGTTGGTTGATTCCATTTTGAATAGCTTGCCGCAAGTGTCCTTGACTATTCAAAGCATTCTGCCGGTTAATTCCCGGGATTTTAGTATTAGTTGTGATAATGATCAAATTAGACCCTGCAATAGAATTATTCAGAGCATAGCGATGTCGAAAGGACTTGAATACATTGACCTCTACTCTAGTTATGAGGTATCAGGACAGTTGCCTTCATCTATGACGAAAGACGGTATCCACTTGCTTCCTGAAGCCTATGACATCTGGTATGACGCCATTCGATGATTAGATAAGTGATAATATACTGATAATGAACTATTTCGTATTCAGAAACAATACAATTGAGCGCTTCTTCCCGAAGGAGTATTCTTTCTCGGGCTACGATGACATCTCCGTCATTCCCGAGGATGCGGATGGCTATGTCTGGTTCTACCAGGTACCACCCGTCACTTCGGTCGCTGAGCTTGTCGAAGCGCACCGGA
>JAEEGL012568267.1_pt1 | contig 13140 bp, 15 predicted proteins | sample 9134231 | NCBI WGS metagenome assembly JAEEGL01 (sample SAMN16246548, study PRJNA631951) | gut metagenome | biome: gut microbiome; feature: rumen; material: fiber-attached | host: Bos | place: Iran: Karaj | collected 2018-10
AGCGTGCGCTTACAGTATAAAGGAATTTATGGTGAAGGAGTTGTAGAGTGGCTCCGAAAGTCCGGAATCAGTGGCTCTCATTCTCCGGAATGGTGGCTCTCAAACTCCGGACAGGTGGCTCTCTTAAGGCCGGAATAATCAATACAGACGATTGAAATGCGCACATAGATTTCGGACATGCGCTATACTCATTAACCAACTTGAAAGATAACTTTCAACGACGCCTTCATAAAGACTTGCTATCGTTTTTCGGTCCTCGATTTTCATCGATTTATAAAAGAGGGCAAGTGTACCAAAAGTAAATACTTCAACGGCTGCATACAGCGGCACTTTACCATCGACATAGTTGATTTGGAAATTCCTGATAATCGGTGATCCTTCTGCTTGTGTGAAACATTGATCTATTTTATTGGACAGTTCACTATAAGGAGCATCTTCATCGAAATTCTTTTTTCAAGGTATCCTAACGCACCGTATTTGGTACAAAAGTGGTTTGTTATTTGACAGCGAAAAGTAATCTCTATTTCCTGCAGATATGGAATAAGCAATTGCCGTAATTGTTTGTCAAATTCATATACTCTGTATATCTGATTGAATGTTGCCTTATTTCTATACTTCCCAGTATTCTTATCCTTGAAATATGGACCATATGCCTTGATGAGACGATAATATGAGATCCTCTGAAGAATCTGCGCAGCCTCTTCTTCATCTTCAATAATCAAATCATTGCTCTTTAGATTTTCAATTTGCTCGAGGACGGACATTGCGTCGGTATGCGATTTAGTACCCATATTTCAAATAACTTCACAAAAAAAGACCCGACGGGGTACGCAGTTCTACGGGATGCGTGTCGGGTGCTGATATCAAAGTATTAGTTAAAAATATGCAACGATTACACGCAACATTTTTAACAAGTCAGATTATATACTTGAGTTTTGGTTTTGTAAAGGTTTTTTATTCTTTGATGGCAGAATCGCCTATTTAAAATCTTAATCCACAAATGCCCTCCCCGATCAAAACGCATTGTCGATTGGAATCACCCCCTTCTTCCCTTTATATGCCTCGCCATCAAATAGTATAAGATGCTTTACTCTTTTCTTCTTTGGATCGGTCTCGTAACAAAAGAGAAACACTTCATCATTTTCCCTTACCATCCTTGAAGCATTATCAAGGAATTTGATTGCATACTTTTTTGTATTTTTTATTTCATAGCGTGTGGAACGATTTTCTTCATCATAAGTCTTTTCAAACTGAATTCCTTCTAAAGCGTTCTCGATATAAATCTTGTTTAACGGATTGCTGATGAAGATGTAAATGTGCCCATTGAACCGGATTTCCATAACGCCTCCTTAACTATTGTTTTCCAAGTATGAAAAAAAACAGAAGTAACAGGGGGCACTAGTGCCCCCCTGTTACTGAACATACTGCTTCAACCAGTCAGGCATACTGGGATCATCGACCGACCAGGAGGTTTCCTCCCTCTCGTCTTCGGACCAGTTGTTTTCATTGCCGTCAAATGACTTCATTCGGCAGCAGCGCACTTTGTACACCGTGTCGCCTTCCTGGCGGTACTCATTCCAGTAGTACTCGTGCTTTCCGAAGCCCGACCATTCCTGTGTTCTGTAGATAACCATCGTCATTCTCCTTTCGTTTCTTTGCATTCGCTCTCCTCAACTTCAGGATGAGCCTTGTCATAGTCTTTGATTCCCTGAATCAGTTCCGCCTTTGCTTGTTCCAGTTCTTTCTTGGAGAGCTTCTTCTTTCCTCTGAAATGATCGATCAGCTTCTTGATCGATACCCCAATACCTATTCCCAAGGCCAGCGCCAATCCCAGCCACGGGAACATTGAGAATATCCCGTCTTTCTTTGCAGCACTTTCAATTAAATCTAAAAGTTTCTCCGGACCGCCAGCAGACTTCGCTCGTTTTGATAAGTCAGCGTAATCCCAACTCATTTTCCTTCCTCCTCATAAAAGGCTTTCAGTGTTTCATAACCGCCGTAGTAGGCCATGGCTTCTGCGATGAAGCGGCAGGCTTCTTCTCCATAATTCCGAGCGTTAATAAGATAGAAACTACTTCCTGGTTCAAAAGCTGGAATGCTGAAGCGTGCAAACTGATTTGCTGTGCCTATCTCTGTCTTGGATCCGTCTGGATTGGTATCTGTGAGATGCTCGTGCAAAAGCTTGATGACCGTCTGGACTGCTTCTGATTTGTGGTCGAACTTCATAAATGCCGCCAAAACTCTATAGAGTGTATCGATCGGCATCCTGTTTTGAAGCATTTGAACGTTGAGTGCCGTCTCCAGCAATTGGCCAATCATTTCTTCACTCATGTGACTCATGTCCAAAGTTCCCGTTTGGGCGATCTCTTCAGTTGCATTTGCCAGAAACGCCACCTCGGGTTTGTTAAAGAGATTCCATTGACTCCTCGCATACTCACTGAACTCTTCAAATCTTACGCTGCCAACTTCCGTGACTGTGGGCATTCGCCCCGTCATCTTGATGGTTTTCAGGAAGCCAATTAATTGATTTTGTTCCTCTTGTGCCTCTTCAAGCTCTTCGATTTTACCGGTGAGCGCTTTGTAGAAATCTGTCTTAGGATCATCCAGCATCTTCTTGATCTCACTGACACCAAACCCTGCATTCCGGAAGAGTTTGATGCCCCAGAGTCTGTTTATGTCTTCCTCGTCATAATCACGATAAGTGAGTCTATCGTGTTTTACCCCTTGCTTCTTGATCAAGCCTTTGGCTTCATAAACGTGGATCTCCTTTCTCGTAATGCCAAGGTTATCAATCACCCATTTTACTTGCTTTCCCATGCTTTTTTCCTCCCTCTGCTTTCGACTCTACAACTTGTCCCTGGGGACAGTCTAGTGCTTTTTCGAAATTTTCTAACAAAATTTTTATGTTCTTGAAATGTGCCTTTCCATTGCTGAGAAAGCGTGGTTGTGGTGTTGTGACACTCAAACTGACTAATGAGAAAAGAAACGCAATGGATCTAGAGTATTCTTTGGAGTGTGACAGAAGTGAAGAAAGAGATACTAATGAACATTTAAAAAGTGGAGAAGCTGTACGCAGATTTTCTGGTTTCCTCCGTAAAAGCATGGAATACTCTAAGCACGATATGCTTGAAAAAATCGTGGATAATGCTATCAGAAAACAAAACGGTAAACTTTGCAAGAGTCGAGTTCAGATTCTTGCATCACCAGACCTTGCGGTTCATTTCGAAAAGTATGAATTGTTTGCCAAAAACATATCCGACAACGTCATACAAGTGTCGTTTCGAGAGAAGTACATTATCTAGGTGAAACTATAACAACAATTCAGCGGCCTTCGATTCCTCACCTTTATGATTGCCCCACTTCTAGCACTTTCCTAAGAGGGCTTTCTAGCATTCCTTAGAAAGCCCCTCACACTTAAGAAAACCCAAGGCTCTTCATTATGTCGTTATTGTTAAGCGATTATTGGTCGGATATGATTTCCGTTGGCCGAAGTAACTACTTCAAGTCTTGTTGGAATAATCTCCGATAGTTTCTCGACATGAGAGATAATGCCTACTAAACCATGGCTTTTCTGAATGCCTTGGAGAATACTCATAGCGTCATTAATGCATTCCGAATCAAGAGATCCAAACCCTTCATCGATAAACATAGCGTCCAGTTTTGTTCCACCACTCTGCGCCTGGACGACAGTAGACAGGCCAATTGCGAGACTAAGGGCCAGAAGGAACTTTTCTCCTCCGGATAACGTTGTAACGCTACGCTTTTCTCCATTACTGGCATCTAGTACGTCAAGCTCAAGACCTGCTTTTCTGGCACTGCCGGACGACTCATAACTTCTATATAGCTGATATCTGCCGCTCCGAACAGTCTTAAGAAGCTGATTTGCAGCAAACGTGATGGATGTCAGCATTATTCCGAGAACATACCGCTGCAGGCTCAATCCAGTACTGGAGTTGAGTTTTCTCGCAAAGTCGGTGTTCGAATCAGCAATTGTTTTTTCTGCCTGATACTTCTCCCAGCGCTTAGAAAGAGACTCATACAACTTCTTCATATCTTTTGATTTTTGTGAAGCTGTGGTGAGAGTGTCATTTTTCTCTTTCCAGGCATCTTCCGCCTGCTTTTTTGCATCCTGCAATGCCTTAATTTCAGGAGCTTCAATGCCTTCAGTCTTCTTCTGCTGTTCATCAAAGGCATTTTGAGCAGTTTTCAGATCCGCATCAAAAGTTACAATTGCGCTCCGTTCCACAACAAGGAGATCTTTCTCCTTCAGAGCAGCATCAAAAGCCGCATCATCCGAGAATCCTTTTTCAGCGAGCGCTGCGGCCCACTTCTTGGCTTCCGTCTTCAACTTCTCTCTTGCAGATGACTCTTTCGAGAGAGCGTCGTTTTTGCGTTGCTGAGCGGCACTCAGCGTAGATGCAGCAGCACTGATGCCGTCCGCAACAGTTTTTTCTGCCGATTCAAAGGCCTTTATTCTATCTTCAACCGTTTTGATCTCGGATTCTAAGGCTTTAGAATCATCGATTCCTGCAATAATGTTCTCAAGGGAAACCTCATAGTCGGTCTTTGCAGCCACCGCAATCCCCTGTGCAGTAGTGTAGTCTTCTGTGGCACGGGAGCTTGCATCCTCTGCGGCATCCATCGCTGACTTGGCTTCAGTGAGGGTATCACTCGTGGATTTCATTGCCTGGTTGGCAGCTTCCACATCATCTTCAGAAACAGAAACTCCTTCAGCAAGCTCAGCGGGAGCAGGATGCTGGGTGCTGCCACAGACCGGGCATGGGACTCCGTCTTCAAGTTTAGAAGCCAGAGTTCCTGCAATGTTTGCCGTGTACTGTAAACTAGTCTCGCGGAAGGCCCTGGCGGCATCTTCACTCGCAACCCTGGCTTTCTCCCATTGATCACGAGCAGTTTCATAAGCTTTTTTTGCCGCGTCGGCTACTTTTTTCTTTTTCTTTTCCTCTTTAGCTGCATCCTCAGATGCTTTTTTCTTTTTTCCTATGCTGGCATACAATTCTCTGGCATCTTTAAGCCTGGTTAGAGTTTCTTTGTCTGCATCATAGGAAGCTCTGCCAGCCTCATGCAACTCTTTTTTCTTCTTGGCTGCCGCATCTGATTCCTCGGCAGTAGACAACGCAGTTTCTGCATTCCCTAGTTCTTCCGCAGCTGAATCCAAAGCACCTTTTGCAACAGTAAAAGCTGTATGAATCTCACGGATTGCGTCAGCTGCTTCAGATAATTTCAGATCATTTCGTCTGCGATCATATTCTTCTGCCTGCTGTTTGAGTGTCTCTAGTTTTGTTCTGCAGGCTTCCAAAGCAGTGAAGAGTTCATTGTCTTTTATAGAATCTTCGTAAGCCTTTGCCGTCTTCTTTTTGAGCTTTTCAGCCTCCTGAACAGCTGTCTTGAGGGAACCAACCTCTTCTTCCAAAGCTGTGAGTTTTTCTTTTAGTCCATCAACGGAAGTGCATGCGTAAACACTCAGCTGGCCTTGTATATCTGCCAGCTCTTTCTCAAGCCGCTTTGTCTCCTCGTCAACTTTAGCTTTTACGCCAAGAACGATCTGGTTCCACCTGTCTGCATGAAAGAGACTAGTAAGGATTTTTTCTTTCTCCTCAGAATTTGAAACAAGCAGTCTTTCGAATTTGCCCTGCGGGAGCATAACGACCTGGCAGAACTGATCATAAGTGAGACCAAGAATCTCCTCAGCTTTTTTATTCACATTGGTCGCGGTTGGATTCTGAAATATAGGTACGAATACACCGTCTTGTAGTATCTCACACCCATCTTCTTCTATCAGATTCTTCCTACCGTATCTCAACTCGCGATGGAATCTGTATCGATTTCCGTTGCTCTCAAAGATGTATTCTACAATGGTTTTATCCGATGTTTTTGCCGATTTGCAGCGCATTACCTCGATGCCCTGACGAAGGCCTCCGTTGGATTTTTCAAATAAAGCATAACAGATTGCATCCAAGATCGTGGTTTTGCCAGATCCCGTTTCTCCGCAAATAAGGAATATACCTTTGTTACTGAGTTCCTCAAAATCTACAAACTGCTCTGCCATATAAGGACCGAAGCATTTGAATCGTACAGAGATAGGTTTCATCCCAGGTCCGCCTCCTCTCCAATACTCTCCACTACTGCTTTGTAGAGCTTGATCTGATCCGCGTTGGGTGTGAAGTGATACTGCTCCTCAAGGAAGCGCATCATGATATCTGTCTCATCGAGCTTTGTAAGCTCGTCGATTGTGATGCTTGTTTCTTCGCCTGATCCTTCATAACCCATTCCATAGAGTTCCAGGATACCAGGAAACTTTTCTCTCAACTCCGAGAGAAGTTCGAGGCTAGCAATTCTATCTGTAACTGTGACCTTCAGGTAACAGTTATCAATACTATCCATTGCACGGATTTCTTCGTATGTCCCGGAAATGCTCTTACGGTCATGAAGCATATTGAGCGCGACTGGAATGACTTCTTTCGAGTCCGTATCATAAATAAGGACCTGCTTGATCTGTGCTTCCTCAACACCGAAGGAATACTTGATAGGCGATCCGGAATATCTTATCGTCTCTGTGATTGCCTGTGGTTTGTGGATATGTCCGAGCGCTATGTAGTCGAACCCATCAAATACATCCTTCGACACGGATGTTGCTTGCCCGACCTGAGCTGCACGATCTGAATCCGAGAGCTCTGCTGAGGTGATATAAGCATGCGAGACAATGATGTTGACGCGTGAGGGATCCATTGTTTCTCTGATATGGTCACAGAGAACTTTTGTTGCAACCTCTTGAGAGCTGATTTCAGCCTTCTGGTCAGGAAAGAATGCAACGACCTCATCCCGATTGAAGAAGGGAACCGGGTAGATATCTGCGTTTCCGATAGAAATAGGCCTGATATCCTTAGCAATCTTTCCGGATACATACAGTCCCGCCATCTCCAAGAGTTCCCGGCCAGAGGCAAGACGTGCACCGCTATCATGGTTGCCAGCAATAACGATCATCTTTTTCCTGAGCTCTTTACAGATTTTGGTAATGGCGTTGCTGTAGAGTTCAATAGCCTCAGCATTTGTCACACTGCTGTCGTAGATGTCGCCAGCACATATCACGACATCGACGTCATTGTCTACAATAATTGAGTAAAGCTGTTCTAAAAAGAACTGCTGATCCTCTATCATCGTTCCCAGCTTCAATGGCATACCGAGATGCCAGTCGGATGTATGTAAGATTCTCATCGGCAGGTATCCCTCCTAATATTACTTTACAGCTCAGTCATAATTGATGAATTCAATTATCTTATAATGGTGCAATAGCATTCCGATAGTGTCAAGATGTTTGTGTAAAACTCTGTGACCATTATAATTGTTCGAACTTCATGAACAGCTCAGCCTGAGCCTCTGTAAAACCATAGACTGTAACGCCGGTGGTAGTGCATACAGTAGCCACAGACGGATCGTTCCAGTGCTTCCTCATTCGGGAACTGTTCCCTTGCCTTCGTTCCTCTCTTGAGATTCTTGTTGAAGATCTCGATGAGGTTCGTCGTATAAATGCTTCTCTGAATGCTCTTCGGAAAAGCATATTTTCGAAATAGTAACAGTATTCTTGCGCATGCAGGACCTGTATCATTACACTCCACACGCAGGCTTCACTTTGTCAAAGTCCGAACCAACCATCGCCCTTCCTGCAGACATTGGTTGTTCTTTTTCTTCATCTCTTTATTTCTATCATTCTATTTGGTAAACTAAATGAAATACAACTGTAATAATGATTGGAGGTATACTTTATGTCAGTTGAGTCGCAATACTTTGTGGATCTGGAGAAGGAACTCAGAAAAGTCAAATCAGATTATAATTTCCCTGAATCGATTCAGTTCGATTCTATTGATCTGGAAGGAATAGATGCGCCTTCCACAAATGTTGATTATGCATTGGTAAAAGAATGTGATGAGGCACTTGAAGGACGGTATCATTTAGAAGAATCTTTCAGAAAAGCTTCAAAAACTAAGATACTACTTACTGATTTCATTGATAATGTTGTCTGTAATACGGATACCGATATTCGTTTAGAAGCGATATGTCTTGCGACGCTTCTATGGCAATACTGCATTGATCCAGAGGATGGTATAAATATTGCTTTCTTTTCAGAAGAGGACTCGTATAGAGATATTGATGTTTACTGGAGTACTCCGTATGGAGAAAATGACACCTCTGGCGGCCTTTGGATAAAACAAGAACTTGTGATAATGGCTGAACAAAGAAGTCACCTTTCACAAGGGAATACTGAAGAATATATCATAGAAAATAACATTCTTACGGGCGTCAAGAATAGACGGAGGGTAAAGGAAGCATTTATTCCGTACAGGATAAAAGCAATTGGTTCTTCAGTGTTTGAGAATTGTAAATCACTAAAGAAGGCGTCATTGCCCAATACCGTTAGTGGAATCGGAAACTCTGCGTTCTCTGGATGTTCTTCTATGGAAAAGATTGTGCTTCCAGCACATCTAAATTACATTGGGAGCTATGCCTTTTCTGATTGTAAGCATTTGAAGTCTATCTCCATTCCAGAAGGCGTTTCAGAGATTTCTCAAGCTACTTTTGCTTATTGTGAATCCTTAGAAAGTATTCGCTTACCAGACACACTGACAGCAATACGGAAAAACGCTTTTGAATACTGCCAAAGCATAAAAGAAATCTGGATTCCAGAAAGTGTTACCTATATTGGGGAAGGTGCGTTTAGTGTATTCGAGGAAGATGTGCCCACGCTGGCAAACATCAACTTCTACGCTAGTAACCCTCTTAAGCTCGAAGAGGTAAAGCGCGTTATCCATATGCCTAGAACCTTGCTCGCAAAATACAGCAAGTCTCAATTGAACCGTCGAGGAATCACTAGAAACGATATAATTGTGCCATATGGAGAAAAGCCTTCTGTAAAAAGCAAAATATCTCCCTTCGAATTTTCCAAAGAATATAAGCAAGATACCTTAGAAGTATTTCATGAAGGAAACACAGATTTCGAAGTGCACTTTTTAGTACAAAAGGATAGAGAATGGCTTGAGCAGTTATTTGATGATTTGGCTAATGAGAATAGAAAAGCAATGGATCTGGAGTATTCCAAAGAATGCGACAGAAGTGAAGAAAGAGACACGGATGAGCATTTAGAAAGTGACGAGGCGGTGCAAGAGTTTTCTGCTTTTCTTCGTAAAAGCATGAAATACTCTGAACGCCATATGCTTGAGGAGATTTTACGGAAAGCAGTCAGGAAGCAAAACGGTAGACTTAGCAAAGGGCGAGTTCAGATTCTTGTGTCCCCAGAACTTGCGGTACACTTCGAAAAGTATGAGTTGTTTGCCAAAAACACCTCGGACAATGTTATTCACGTGTCGTTCCGAGAAAAGTATATTGACTAGACAAACTACGTCTTCAGGCCATCATTTGACATGAAAACAGGAGCTCACCCCTATGACCCCTACCACCCTCTCCCGCATCCGCGCATTTGTCACTGACCGTGACTGGACACAGTTTCATTCGCCAGCAAATCTGGCCAAATCGATTTCCATCGAGGCGGCGGAATTGCTGGAGTGTTTCCAGTGGGATGAAGAACACTATGACCTGGAACACGTGAAGGAAGAACTGGCTGACGTGATTGTTTACTGCTATGACATGCTTGATGCCCTGGGCCTGGATGTAGACGAAATCGTCAACAAAAAGATGGACAAAAACGAAGCCAAATACCCGGTCGAAAAGGCGTGGGGATCTAATGCAAAGTATACGGAATTGTAAAGGATTGGTAAGAATGTAGATATAGAAAACCAGGGACCTTTCATCCCTGGTTTTCTATATCTCATGGTTGGAGTAGCGCCTCTAATTGATTACGCTGTCAACATATCCACCAGTTGATCTATTGAAACATTATTATCTATGAAACCAATCAATACCTCTCGGAATCTCCTCGCTTTCGAATCCAGACCAATCAAATCACGAGTATCCGTAATCATACTGTCCCTATAATCTCTTACGCAATACTTCGCCCCCGCATATGGCCATAAATCAATATCATTCTTTTGCCATGCCCAAAATCTTTTGTTTCTCACCTCTTCATCGTAACCATTCATGTGATAAGTCATCCGCTCAGTTAACCATAAAAATGCAAAGAAATCGGCAGTGGCTTCCATGACCTGAACGATCTTATCTACAGTTCCGTCTCTATGTACCAGTTTCCCATATTGCTTGCTCTTTTCTGGTGAAACATAATACTGATAGGCATGAAACAGTTCATGAGCAACAACCATGCTCAAATATGATTTCAATTCATCGACTGAACTGACTTCTTTTTCGATATTTGGGACATAAAGGGTAATCAGGTTTTTCTCATAATCATAGTCACCTAACCGAGGTAACTTTCTATAGCGGAATCTACGTAGTTCTCTCTCCGGAAAGTCATTATCATTAATTTGAAACTCTCTTTCTATCAAGAAACTATCTGAACGTCTTTGGGGGCTAAGGAATACTGCCGGCAACGCAAATGTGCCAAGTCCACTACATTCTTTTGATCGAAGTGTATTGATGACAGGAATACCTGTAAGGTCGTCAAAGCGCCGATCAAACCGCAAAAAACCCGCGATTTCATTAAGTTCATCATTGATAAAGGACAATGATGGAAACTGTCCAAAGAGATTAGATAATACTTTTTCTTCTCTGAAGTAAACACTGTTGGTAAAATGCATTTTTCGCAACCTCCTTTGGAAAATTTTATAGGATATTTAGAATTGACGATAGCATGGCAACAGGAGGAACTGTACCGGTTTCTCACTGGATTTTTCCTGTCTCAAGTATCCATACAGTTTTGGCGGGTCATAATCCTGTCCCAGCGCCGGATTGATGGCGATGTAATAGTCTTTTTCTTCCTGCATGCCAAAAATGTTTGTTCGGATGTCAGGGAACACTTCTTTATAATGTGCCCAGGAGCCGTCATTACTACCAATGACCAGTTCGTCTCCTTCGATCTCTACCTCGACGTCACAGTCGGCTGCCGTTTGACAGTAGTCCTCGGCATTCGCAGTGGGGTATGGCCAGCATAACAGTTCCTCTTTCCCGACTTCTTCGCCCAGACACGCTCTTCGGAGCAGATTCAGAATGTGCAGCCATTCCTTGCGGTTCAGATTACCATCCTCACGATCCCTGTCCGGTTCTCTCTCCGAAAATCTTTCGTTGATATAATCCGATAATGCCTTAACGGTGCCATCCTGGTCAAAGATCGGGTTGTCGATATCCCGGTCAATATATCCATTTTCCTGTGCGCAATACCGGTATTGCACGATTTCCTTCAGCTTCTGCCTGAAGCAGGCCCTCGCCTTTCCAAATTCATCAAAGACAAATGGTCCAGCCAGCTGCTCATATACACTGCCGTTAGCAGGTTGCTGAAAGATGAATAATACCGTCCATTGGTTCATAATGATCTTCTTCTTTCTCTGTTATGTCGTCTTTATAATGCTGCTTACTCTTCCACTACGATATCCCCGTACAGCCAGGCGCCGCCGGAAACGATGTCGCCGACGCAGACTTCTTCTTGGATGTGTACGAAAAGATGGAAGGTCATGCCGTAGGTCTCTATTTCGAGGCAGTAATTGGGCTGGTTCTCCTGCGCGTCGTCGTCTTTTTCCAGCGATTTGACGATGCCGTTGTAGATAATTTCGGGAGACGGGGCGAATTTCTTGTCTTCGGAAAGGACGGAAAATGTCCCGCTGGGAATCATGGACTGCACTGCCATATTGGTTCCGGCAGCCTCATATTCTGCCTCGGATTTGAACAGCTTGAAGCTCTGCGAGATGCCGAAAATGTCCATTTCCGCATCGCACTCTTTCAGGTCCGGAAAGTCTTCCGCATTGTCTACAAAGATATTGATGGGAATCTCGTATTCCGACAGGTCGAAGTTGCCCATGAAGCCGGTTTCATAGGGGATATACCTGTAAAAATGTACTTTTGTCATGCTTTTGGTCTCCTTTTTCCGCGCACGTCAATCATCATCCTCTACATAATACTGGATTCTGTAAACTTTTTCCATCGAAATCGGGCCGAGATAGTTCCATTTTCTATACTTTTCCTTCATGTTCTCCAGGTACACGCCTTTGCCGCGAAGATAGGTGAGAAAGTCTGTGTCCGCTTTCGAATCGAAGAGCTGCTTGTCGATGGACACGTCCCAAAGAGAAATGTGACTGTCGCAGTCCGTCCACATGCAAAGTTCCACTTCCATGCCGTCGTCCAGGGTCTCGAGAATCTGCGCCCAGATGTACACGCCTTCTTCGTCGTCTTTATAAGGATTCTCTATCAGGCTTCTGGATGCCGTAACGTGGCTTTCGAGTCCTTCGAAAATGCTGCCGACTTCTTTGTACTTGCTCATGGTCAGTCCTCCTTCAATCGTTTTGCGGCCCTCACCGCAAGATCTAGTATAGCAGGCCGGATGTACCAAAAACGGCGCTCCCGATCCTCAATGGAGATGTCATAATCGTCACCCGTTTTTCTCATACTCTTCAGGGCTTTCGTTCGCGGTCTCGATCACGCAGACAAATGAGATGTTTTCCAGCGGGACAAACTCTTCCGGCCCGGTTTCCGATACGGCGTACCGGTCTGCCAGGAGCTCGACATGTCTGACGACTGTTTGGCTTAAGAGATGGAAGTTGTCCACGAAAATGACGGTATCCGGCTGCTGCATCAGGCGGATCTCTTCTTCTGTGAACAACTGTCCGTTCAGGGTCAGGTCATTTTTCACATGGGCGGTCGCGGACAATTGCCGCAGATTCAGCTCCGCTCCATCCAGCCAGACAGCATGAATGCGATCTTTGTGTTCTTCAGCCCAGGCCATGGAAATGGCGGTTTTCCCGCTTCCCGGAAGACCTCTCAAAGCGATGCACTGCCGGTTCTCAAGCGCACTGTCCAGAATGTCTTTGATCTGTGGATTTGTCTTCATCTTAAGACACCTCTTGTCACTCCACGTTTCTTTTTTCTCTTCCATATGGGGAGTATACCAAGCCGGATGCACCATTTTGGGGGCATCCGTGCGGCCGGGAGCATCCTCGTATGATCCGGGAGGCCCTTTTTTGCCAATAATTGATTGCACAATTCAATTCTGGGGCTTTTGCAATCAAG
>JAEEGL012633337.1_pt1 | contig 13140 bp, 14 predicted proteins | sample 9134231 | NCBI WGS metagenome assembly JAEEGL01 (sample SAMN16246548, study PRJNA631951) | gut metagenome | biome: gut microbiome; feature: rumen; material: fiber-attached | host: Bos | place: Iran: Karaj | collected 2018-10
GAAGATTACAACGTCAACCGTAATTTCGTGTGTTTTGGTTTCTTGATACATTTATAACCCAAATTTTCTAACCTAAATAAATATTAACAAAAAATGAGCATTATTCATATTTTGTTAAATGCTTTTCTTAATAAAACTTATTATTTTACTTAAGCTTTAAAACAGCATCAACTACTTCTCTGAAAGCACCTTCGCCTCCTTTGTTTTCAGTAATTTGTATGCTGTTTAATTCTTTTACTTTTTGAATAGCATTTGGAACGGTTATTGGGAAACCGACATAATTAAGGCAGTCTATATCGTTGATGTCATCACCGATATAGACTACATTACCCCTCTCTAATCCTAATCTCTCTATTATTGATTTTAAGACCTCCAATTTGTTGCGAATACCTTGATGAACCTCCTCCAAATCAAATTTGTTCGCAACATAATCAATAATACTCCCCTTTTCTCCTGAAATTATCCCGACTTTATATCCGTTTTTTATGGCAATAGAAATAGCCATTATATCTTTAAAATTCAATCTTTTTGTATGGTTATCCGAATTTTCCGTTACATATATATATCCGTCTGTTAAAACTCCGTCAAAATCAGTTATTATATATTCTATATTTTTTGGTAAACTAATCATTACAATGTTTTTGCCTCATTTTTTACACGTCTTAATTTTTTTATGATAGGTTTTTCACTATCATATACTTTTTTATGTCCGTCACCTAATACATCAGGCATGTGTCTTATATCACGAACAAGCTTAAATAAACCTGTCGGCTCTAAACTTGCCGCATGGTCTGAACCCCATAAGGTTCTATCCGTAGTAATATGTCTTTCAACAGAACATGCTCCTAACGCAACTGCTACTATTGATGGAGTAATTCCTCTCTCATGCCCGCTAAATCCTACCGGCACATCATATCTTTCTTCTAATTCCTTGATTGCAAGCAAATTGATTTCGTTATTATCTGTCGGATAAGTTGATGTACAGTGGTAAAGAACTAAATCCTCTCTGCCCAAAACCTCTACCGCATGGTCTATCTCCTCCAATGTACTCATTCCTGTTGAAAGTAAAATAGGTTTACCTTTCTCTCTTGTGTGTCTTAACAAATTGTCATCGGTTAAACTTGCTGAAGCAATTTTAAAACAAGGAACATCAAACCTGTCAATAAAATCAACCGCCTCTTCATCCCAGCAGGAGGCAAACCACATAATTCCCTTTTTCCTGCAATATCTGTCTATCTCTTTATATTCATCAAGTCCAAACTCTAAACCTCTTTTTAAATCTCCGTTTGTTTCTCCAAATGGTGATACTCTCGGTTTTGCTAATTCCTCAGGTGTATAAACAACATCAACCGTTCTCTTTTGAAATTTAACTGCCTGACAACCGGAAGTACAAGCTATATCAATAAGTTTCTTCGCTAATTCCACACTGCCGTTGTGGTTTATGCCTATTTCAGCAATAATGAAACAAGGATACCCTTTTCCTATTTTAAAATTACCAACCTTAATGCTTTCCATTATATACTCCCCGAATTTCGTATACCTTTATAGTAACACAAAACAAAAAAATCGCCATGTATCAATGTGATAATAAATAACTAACCTAAAGATGTATTTTATAACAAATTCAAATAATTATGCACCTGCGGTATAAGACGGGTTCTGGGATAAACATTTATTATACTGTTTATTGTTTTAACAAGCTCTTTTTTGGAAAATTCTTTCGATTTATCTTTATAATTTGCAGGTTGAATTATCAGATATAAATCATATTTTTTAATAATATCAACAGCTTTTTGCAGCTCATTTTTATCATAATTTTTATTTAAAATAATTTTGATGAAAATTTCTTTATTTTTTTCTAATGCTGTTTTGATAAATTCTTCATTTTCTTTAAACCTGTTTTCATCACCCGTTACACTCTTTAATTTTATATCCATAGCAATAATATCAACAAAATCAATAATTTTTTTTAATTCTTGAGGCAAACTTCCGTTAGTTTCAAGATATATTAAAGAAGAAAAATTTTCTTTTATCTGCGGCAAAAAATCAATAAGAAAATCGGAATATAATAATGGCTCTCCGCCTGTTAAACTTATTGAATGATGAGGATTTTTCAAAAAGTTTTGAGTAATTTGCCAAAGTTTTTCTACCGAAACAGGATTTTTTTCTTCAACAATATTTTCATTTTCATCAAATATTTTTACAAAATCTCTTTTTTGATAATCCGTATCACAAAAATCACATTTTAAATTGCAACCGCAAAATCTTATAAATAATTGTCTTTCTCCGATATATAATCCTTCACCTTGAATTGATGAAAATATTTCCGAAATAAAAGCTGTTTTTTCCATTCTAATTACCTTTTCTCGGATTATAATCTCTTAATTTTGATAATTTTAAATAAAAGTCTTTTTCTTCATCAGAAAGGTTTTTCGGCATCTTTATATAAACAGTGACAATATGGTCGCCTCTGAGTTTTCCGTTATCATCATAAATACCCTGCCCAGAAAGTTTAAATTTTTGGTTTGAAGATGTTTCGGGCGGAATTTTCATCGTCATGTGTCCGTCTATTGTCGGAACAACAATAGATGCACCTAAAGCTGCTTCGGTAGGTGAAATCGGAACTTCCGATAAAACATTGAGTCCGTCAAATTTAAACATTTCACTTTTTTCAATTTTTATTTTTAATTGAAGATTACCGTTTTTACCGCCATTTTCACCTATATTACCTTCCCCCTCAATAATAACGGTATCATTTTGTTTTACGTTAGGAGGGATTTTTACCAAGATTTTCTTATGGGTAATTATTTCGCCCTCGCCTAAACATTTCGGGCATTTTGCCTGATTAATAAATCTTTTTCCATGACAATGGGAACAAGACTGAGTATGAACAACATTTACACGTCTGACTGTACCGTTTTGTGCTTCATTAACGGTTATTGTTAAATCCACATCTATATCCGTTCCTTTTATCGGTACTTTTTCATTATTTTTTTGTTTAAATATACCTTTAAAAAAGTCTGTATATCTCTCTTTATTCTTCTCTTGTTTTTTTGCTTCAGTTTTTGGTTTTGGAGGAGGTTCGGTTTTTTGTTCGGTTCTTGTATTCTGCTTTTGGTATGCTTTTTTGGCACCCTCCTCGTTTAATTTTGAAGTTTTTGGTTCTTCTTTTTTTTGGTTATAACCGTTTATTCTGTCATATTCGGCTCTTTTTTGTTTGTTGCCCAAAATCTCATAAGCTTGAGCAACCTCTTTAAACATAATTTCGCTGTTTTTGTTCCCTTTATTTGTGTCGGGGTGATATTTTCTTGCAAGACGGCGGTATGCAGCCTTTATTTCGGCTTCATCCGCTTCTTCATCAATACCAAGTATAATATATAAATTTTTCCCTCTAAAATCTTGCATAAAAACCCTTTGCGTTGATTATATCAGTTTTTAAAAATAATATCTACATAAATAAGGAAAATTTATAAAATTATTCAATCTTAACCTTATCTTAAAGCAAAAAGAGTTTGTTTCCTTTCTTTCTCTCCTGCAATGGGTAAAGGGTAAAATTATTTTATAAATATTTTGATTTTAAATATTTCATTAACGGTTTTTCTATTAAATAGTAAACAATAATTCCAAAAATTATAACAATGAATAAAGATATAGCAATTGAAAATATATAGTGATTTTGGATAAATATCACATAATTTGACCACAAGTACTTTTTTAATATATATAAAACAAACAAATGTGATAAATATATTGAATAAACATATCTTCCTAAAATTGAAAATATTTTATTATCACAAAACGTTGAAACATATCCTTTTTTTATTAAAAATAAAATAAATAATCCTATAAAACCCAAGATAATCAAAAAATTACTTGAATAGTTTATTTTATGAAACAACAAATGATAAAAAACAAAAAATATTAAAGAGATTTCAAATCCGGTATATAAAAATCTGATAGCAAAATTCTCAGTATTTTTATTTTTTACGGAATTATAAAATCTGTAAATAAAATATCCCACACCAATTCCTGCAAATCCTCTTAACATCCCAACATTAAAAATATTATGGATTATATAATTACTATTAGCAGAAATATTACCATTAAATGTTTGAATAATAAGAGTATAACAAAAGAGTATTATTACAAATACTATTAAATCCAATTTTTCCATATCAAAAATTTTATATAAATATTTGTAGAATAAAGTTATCCAAAATAATACAGAAATAAACCAAGTTACATCTGCAGGACCAAATTGTATTCCCGTACCATCAAGAAACAGTAATTTATAAATTTGATGATAAGGTAAATAATTAGGAATTTTAATAATAAAAACAAAAGAAATTATTGTTAAAACTGCATTAAATACAAGCATTGGATAAAATCTTATAAAATTCTTTTTAAGCAAATCTGTTACGTTATTTTTTAATGAAGAAGTCAAAAATAAGAAAAAACCGCTAATTATAAAAAACATATCACACGCCAAATAAGCATCTTGTGAATTCATTGAAATTTTATGAGCAAAAGGAGTATTGCATATCGGTGTAATAGAATAAAAAGTATGTATACTTCTTATATGATAAAAAACTATACATAAAATAAGTAAAAATTTTATAAAATCAATATTTTTTAATCTGTTCATGCCTAATTTTTTATCCTTATTAAAACAGTTTACCTAATTTATAGATTATTGTTTTTTTGAACTACGTTATATGTAAATCATATTACATTAAACATAGATTTAGTCAACAGTATATAACCTATAAGAATGTTTATAAAATTCAAAAATTAAATAGAATTTATATAGAGGTTAAAAATGACTTTAAAAAAACAGTTAGGCATAAGAATACAAGAATTAAGATTAAAACAAGGATTAAAACAATCGGAATTAGCAGAAAAGGTTGGAATTGCAACAAAACACCAAAGCTGCATTGAAACAGGTAAAAATTTTCCTTCGGCAGAATTGATTGAAAAGCTTTCTGCTGCCTTAAAAGTAGATGTTTCTGATATCCTAAATATCAAACATATTAAAGATAAAACTTCACAATTAAAAGAAATATACAGAATGTTAGAAATAGCTTCTGATTCAGAGATAACATTAATTTATAAATTTATAAACAGTTTGATGAATTAGCAGATACGTATAAACACACTATTACTAAAATTCATAATACACACGCTTTATCCGCTCTATAAAAATAAAAGTTTTTTTATGCTAAAATTATTCTGTAGAATTTTTCAAGGAATAAGTTATGAGCAAATCTTTAGAAGATATATTAAAAGAGTATGAAGTAGTTATTGGATTAGAAGTACACGCACAATTAAAAAGCAATTCAAAAATCTTTTGTCCTGACAGTACCGAATTTGGTGCCGAACCGAATACGCATGTTTGTCCGATTACATTGGGTATGCCCGGTGTATTGCCCGTTTTGAATAAAAAAGTTGTTGATATGGCTATTTTAACAGGTTTAGCATTAAACTGTGAAATTGCTCATATTTCAAAATTTGACAGAAAACAATATTTTTATCCCGATTTGCCAAAGGGTTATCAAATATCTCAATATGATTTACCTGTTTGCAAAAACGGATACATTGATATAAACGGAAAGAGAATAGGTATAACAAGGGCACATCTTGAAGAAGATGCAGGCAAACTCGTTCATGCCGGTGCTGCAGGTATTTCAGGTTCTACATATTCTTTGGTTGATTTGAACAGAGCAGGTACTCCGCTTTTGGAAATAGTTTCGGAACCTGATATTCGGTCAAGCGAAGAAGCCAAGAATTATATGGAAGAATTGAGGACAATTGTTCGTTATATGGGTGTTTGTGACGGAAACCTTGAAGAAGGCTCTATGAGATGTGATGCAAATATCAGTATCAGACCGTTCGGACAAAAAGAATTCGGAACAAGAGCCGAAATTAAATATATTAACAGCTTCTCGGCTTTGAAGCGTGCCTTGGATTATGAAATCGAAAGACAATATGAGCTTCTTTCAGAAGGTGAAGAAGTTGTTCAAGAAACAAGACTTTGGAATGAAGCAGAGGGTGTTACAAAATCTATGAGAAGTAAAGAGGATGCTCAAGACTATCGTTACTTCCCCGAGCCTGATTTGATGATGCTTGAAATCGATGACGAATGGGTAAACAGAATTAAAAAAGAAATGCCCGAACTCCCGAGCGAAAGAAGAAAAAGATATATTGAACAGTTGGGCTTAAGTCAATATGATGCAGAAGTTATCGTATTCCAAATGGAAACCGCCCTTTTCTTTGATAAGGTTATTGAACAAGGTGCTAATCCGAAGCTTGCCGTAAACTGGTTAATGGGAGATATAACAGGATATTTGAAAGACAATAAACTTGATATTACCCAAACAAAACTTACTCCCGAAAGTTTGGCGGAAATGATTAAACTTATTGAAGACGGTACTATTTCCAATAAAATTGCTAAAGAAATAATTATTGAACTCTTGGAAAAAGGCGGAAATCCGAAAGAAATCGTTGATAAAAAAGGACTCTCCGTAATTAATGATGAAAATGAATTAGTTGCCATTGTCGAAAAAATTATTAATGATAATCCTAGTCAGGTAGCTGCTTACCGAGGCGGAAAAGATAAATTATTCGGTTTCTTCGTCGGGCAGGTAATGAAAGCAACTCAAGGACGTGCTAATCCTCAAATTATAAACGAGGTTCTTCACAAAAAATTAGGATAATTTATGTTCAAAAAATTTATTTTATTTTTAGCAATTATAAGTGTTGTTAGTTTAGCAGCACCTATGTTTGCTAATTCTCCAATGCAAAACTTAATTCTTGAAACTCAAAGTTCAAACAAAACTACAACTTCTACAGTAAATGAGCAGCCTGTTAATAATACAACTACTCCTGTTTTGACAGGTATAGTGAGCAAGGTTCAAGAGCTTCCACAGGGAATGTACGGAGTTTGGAAAGTTACCGGAACACTTTTGGAAACAAATTCGCCCGAAACATATTTAAAAAATACCAATGATACATGGTTACTAAGAAAAGACGGCTCTTTTGTTACTCTGATTAATCCCGAAAACGGAGCCTCCGCAACGATTACCGTTAATGAAGTACATAACGATACCGCTACTTTTACGAGAAAATATGTCGGCTTCGGACAAAATGAAGTTGAAAGGGTAACTATTACTTTAGACGGGGATAGTTTTCACGGGATTGATGTAATTTATATGGAAAAAGCATTTTTCGGCTCGATAAAGTCTTATACCGCAAGATATAAGGTTTCAGGCGAAAGAACAACCTACAATTCCAATATGGGCAACGTTATCCGCAAACCGAGAACTTATAACCTAAGCAGCAGTCCGCATGTAGAAGAATAATAACAATTTAGTTTTTTTTATTTATATCATTTTTGGATTTTGGCAAAATTTATTTTTTATATGTGTTAATATATTTATAAAAAACCGTAGGTATTGGAATATATGAAAAAGAAAATATTAATTTTTTTATTAATAATATTATCAACATTAATTTTTAATTCTTCGGCAAAAGCCTTTGAGTTAAACTGTGCTGAAGGATATATCCAACAAAAAAATGGAAATTGTTATAATCCAAAAACTAAACTTAGTTATGATTCTATTGGTAATTTTTATTTAGGTGCCTTTCAATGTGGATATAAATGTAACGATAACGGAAGAAATTGCGAAGAAGGAATTTGCAATGTATTAGATTGCGCTGATGGATATACTGAAATGAAAAAAGGAAAATGTTATAATCCTAAAAAACTATTATCTTATGAATATGATAAAAAAACAGGCTACCTTAATCATAACATAACTTTTTACTATGAGGATTTTCGTTGTGGTTTTGACTGTAATTTCAATGGCAGGCGTTGTCAAAGGGGAATATGTAATATAGAGGATTGTCCTAAGGGATATAAAAAGATTATTTATGATTTCTCTCCATATTGGTCTAATTTTGGTACTTGTGTTAATGAAAAAGACGGAACAATGACTTTTAAATATAAACTTGCATACAAAATAAACTCATCACTATCCGGACTTGGACCTAGTCTTGCTTTAGCTCTTCCCGTAATTGTACCTATTTGTTTTATTTTTATCATATTTATGTTTATTTTTTCATTTTTCCCACCTGAATAAATTTTAATTAATCAAAAAACAGATTATTAATTAGAACAAAATCTTGCTTTTTTCAAAAAATAAGTTATAATGAAAACAGAACGGGTTTCGGAAATTGCTGTTTCCTTCCTCGTTTCATTTGTTGGTTGAAGTCCCTATCTATTTTTTATAGAGGGGACTTCTTATTATGAATAATATCAAAAGAATTAAAATTAATGTCAAATTGATTTCTTGCATAATTTTACCCTCCTTCCGTTAGACTATCAACTCTTTAGACTGAAGTATTTTGTAGTCGATATCTACCTAAAAGGTTTTTACGAAATGTGTCCGTTCTTTTTTCAACGTACTTTATATAAAATATAAAATAAGTATTTATAGTATAATAATTTTGTAGCCGATAATTTGTAGAATTAATTATGTATAAAGAACAAAATATAAGAATTTGTCCATGTTGTAAAAACAAAGTAAATAAAGATGAAGAGAATTGTCCGTATTGTGGGGAATATTTATTTCGGCATTTTTCAAGAGAAAACTCAATAACTCCCTTAGTAATTATTATTTTTACAATTTTATTTTTTATAAGTCTTTTTATCCTCGGACAAAAGGCAGAAATTTTGCAAAGTTTAATTAGTCGCAATAATAATTCAAATTTAAATTCAAACCCAAATTCGATATTAAAAGTTTCTTATATAAATAAGCAGAAAACAGAACCCGAAAAGCAGCAAAACCAAGAACAACTTTTTGTAAAATATATGGATAATTTGCAAAAAAATATAAAAAAGAATTGGAATCCGCCAAGAGGAGATGAAAGCAAACGAGTAATCTTGTTATTTAAACTTGATAGACAAGGGAATTTATTGAATGTTAAAGTAAAACAATCTTCAGGCTCAAAAAGTACGGATGAAGCAGCAATATATGCTGTTGAGAAAGCTGCACCCTTCGGACAACTTCCTATAGAATTTACGGGAGATAGTGTAGATATTCAATTTACTTTTGATTATAACGTTTTTGGAATGAAGGATAATAAGAGATAGCTTATCTGCTCAACATCTTCACCAAAGTATCTGAAATCGGATAACCTGTTTCTTTTTCAAAATGAATAAACATAGGTGCAGGGTTTGCCTCAAGGAACACATATTCCCCGCTATCGGATAATCTTATATCTATACCTGTATAATTCAAATCAAATATTTCCATTATTCTAAAACATTTATAAATAATTTCCTGCGGAAGCTCAAGCGGTTTAATTTTTGCCTGCTTATCCGTCCTGAAATCCAATATTTCCGTTTCTATTTTTGCAGCAAAGACTTCTTTTCCTATTATATAAACTCTTAAATCTTCTCCTTCTATCATTTCCTGAAATTGTACGGGAGAATTTATAAGCTTTTTCACCAAATCACTTTTTAAGCTTTCTTTTGAAAGTTTTTTTGTATAAGCCCCTCCCAATACGGGTTTAAAGATAACATTGTTATTGTTGCTTTCCAAAAATTCCTCTAAATCATCTTTATTATTTGTAATTAATGTATTTGGTACTCTGATATTATTTTTTGCCATTTGATTTAATTGAAAAACTTTTTTCTTATGAAGTTCGATAGCTTTTAAAGAATTGCACCATAACCAATCAGAAGATGCAAACAAGCTGTCAAACGCACATTGAATATCTCTTTCCATAAAGAATTTAAGCATATAATCATTACCTGCAAGAGTCTGCTGATAGCCGAAATGATTTCGCCAATATACACTTTTAATATCCGAAAAATAAACTTTATTTCCTTCTATAAGAAAATATCCTTTTAAAAAGTCTTTTTCCGAACTGTTCCAGCTAATCATTAACTCGTTTGGTATTTTTTTTGTATTAAAATAAACGGGTTTTTCGTCCTTTTCAATTAATTTATCATAAATGTATTTTGAATGTGCTTCGTCAGGCGCACCAATAATTAAAATCATAAATTAATTTTAGCATTTTTATTATTTTATGCAAAATTATTATATTAAGTAACAAATATTTTTATTTTTCTATTTATAACAAATGGTGTTATTCTTCTTCGGAGTAGTAAATTATGAAAATAGCAATAAATCCTAATCTATATAACAATTTTTCTGTTTCTTATGCTTCTTATGGTTTTAACGGAAATACAAAAAAGACAGATCTTTTTGATGAATTTGTAAATATAATGAAAATAAATAACTTAAAAACAATTGATTTACAAAAAAATTGCAAACCTGAAAATATTATAGGCAGCGGACAAAATTCAGTGGTTTATAAATTTGATGATTTAAATTTTGATAATTGGGTTATAAAAATAGATATTAATAATATTAAAGATAATAATTTATTCCTAAACCCGATAAAGAAAGTTAAAAACGAGTTCGGCACAGAAAATATGGGGCAAGAAATCGCTAAAATAGGTGAACATGTACATATATTAAAGCGAATAAAAGGAAATCCTCATTCTTTTCCAAATTGGTCATTACATAGAAAAAATGCAACTCCTATAACGAAAGAGGAATCGGTAAAATTTCTCAATTCTGTTAAAGAAATTGCAAATTTTCCACAAATTTCTTTTAATAATTATGCAAGGAAGCTACAACTCTTGGATGAAAAAGGATATAAAGCAGACAGTTTTAATCCAAACAATCTTATTATAGATACCAAACAAAAGGAAATATATATAATAGATGCGTATAAATATGATGTAGATGCTCATCTCAATACAAAATATGATTTATTTTGTCCTTTAATTGATTATGCAAATTTTGACAGATATTTTGAAGCTATGCCTAATACGAAAAAAACAGAATTTTTAAAAATTTCAAAGATAATTTTTAATAAATGTACTATCGGGGCAAATAATGTGGGACTAAAAACCGATGAACGAATTTTTAAAGATTTTATATCGAGAATTGATCGTAGAGAAAATAACAACGGAATATATACAAACAGTTTTAATAAAGTAAAAAAGATATTAGAAATTTAATTATATCAGATGTTTATTCCCGCCATATCTAAAACTGTTTTTAAATCCTTATAATATCCCATATTTATGCAAAGCTTAAAATGATTAAAAGCAGTAGGGGCAATCCTTTTTGTTGTATTTATATCTATAACAAGTCCCTCAACAAACCTTGCAAACAATTCCGTAGGTGTTGCATAATATCTTTTTAATTTTGATATTCTGTTTTGTATTCTTTTTTGTTTTCGATAATCGGACATAAGTCTTATATACGTTTTGAAATCTTCATTCATGTCGGGAAAATCTTTATCCAAAGTTTCAATAGAATAAAGCTCTTCCCTCCTCAAAATCGGAGTGATGAATTTTACACAGTCATGTTTTAATAAAAATTTACTTTTACTTTTTGTTTTTTTAGCATATTTTTCATATTCCGCAAATTTTTGTGATTTTTTAAAATCAGGATATTTTTGTTTTAAAATTTCTTCTCTTTTCTTGACTTTTTCTTTATATTCATTTTTCATTTTTTCTAATTCCAAGCACAAAGAATTTTCATCAACAAAATGAGTTAATCTTATCAGTTCGCTTTCTATCTGTTTTGTTTCCAAGGTATTAAATATTTTATTTAAAGTTCCGCCTTTTTTAAATTTTTCGGGTTCAATTTCATTATGTATCTTATGTGCAAATTCATGAAGTAATATAGACAAAACTCTCTCCTGAGCGGCATTTTTGGAAACAGCAATTTTATCCCCCTTGCAATAACCGAGATACCTCTTGGCTTTAGAAGAAAGATTAATATTTATACCACGATTTTTTAAATATTCTAATATTTGTTTTTGTTTATCCATAAATCTATTTTACATATCCTAAAGGATTAACAGGGCTTCCGTTTTCACGTACTTCAAAATGCAAGTGAGGTCCCGTGCTGTATCCTGTTGAACCGACATGCCCGATAATTTGACCTTTTGCTACTGTTGCACCATTACTGACCGAATAAGACGAAAGGTGAGCATAAAGAGTAGAAGTAGGTTTTCCGTTATAGTTTCCGTGATTAACAATAACAACTTTTCCATAACCGCCATACCATCCTACATAAACAACACTGCCTGAATTGGATGCTTTTACAGGAGAACCAAACGGTGCGCCTATATCAATACCCGAATGAAATGTTCTGCTGCCGAATATCGGGTGCTGCCTCCAGCCAAATGGGGAAGTAATCGGACCTCCGACAGGTCGTAAAAATCCTGCAGTTGTAACTATATTGCCGCCTGACGAAGCAGTTGTACCTCTCAACATCTTGGTCAATTTATCGGATTGGCTTGCCAATTCTCTTTCCGCTTGCTCATAAGTTTTTCTGTCCGTTTGCAATTTTTTAATTAGATATTGGCTTGTATAAATATCCTGTGCAATTTTATTTTTCTTATTTTCTATCTTTGCCATTGCATAGAGAATATTTCTCTTTTGGTCCTCGACTTGAGCAGTATAAATAGCAAGCTGATTAACTTGAGCTTTTAAGTTATTTAATCTTTCCGCATCTTTTTTGGTTAAAATTTGCTGATAATAAATTCTGTCCAAAAAAGTATTTATATTTTCAGCTTCAAATATTACGGTCAAGAAATTTATTCTTTCGCCTTTATAAATTTCTCTTAATCTTTGTCCTGCAAGCTTTTGGTCATTGTTATATTTATTTCTTGCACTAATAAGATTAGTTTGCAAATTTTCCAATTGTTTTTTCGTATTGTTGTAATTTGCCGTAGTAGCTTGAAGCTCTCTTTTCATAAGCTCAAGATTACCTTGACTTTTGTAGAGCTTATTAATTTCTCTTGTTTCTTTGATTTTCAGCTCTTTTATTTTTTTCCTTGTATTAATTCTTTTATTATCAATATCTTTTTTTACAGCATTAATATTGCCCTTGCCTTTAACCGCATCAGCATAACTCGAAGCAAAAGCAAATTGCCCATAGAAAAATATTAATAAGAAAATTATTATTGTCCTGAAAAATTTCATATTAAAAAATTAATTATTTACTTGAATAATAACGGAAGAAGTGACATACCCACCATCCAAAAAAC
>JAEEGL012638391.1_pt1 | contig 13140 bp, 15 predicted proteins | sample 9134231 | NCBI WGS metagenome assembly JAEEGL01 (sample SAMN16246548, study PRJNA631951) | gut metagenome | biome: gut microbiome; feature: rumen; material: fiber-attached | host: Bos | place: Iran: Karaj | collected 2018-10
GGCTGGGGATCCTTGCACTTATGATCAAACTGGATGTGGGAGGCTTCGGGTCCTCTGTTCTGGCTCCGGTCCTTAAGGACGTGCCGGGATTAAATCTGCTTCTGCCGGACTCGGCCGTAACGGAAACTACCGGCGGCGGAGCCTACGGGGGATATTCTTCCCTTAAGGAAGCAGTAGATCAGATCGAAAATCTGGAAAAGCAGTTAGCGACTGCTCAGGCCAAGATCCAGGGAGATGACGATACGATCTCCGATCTGCAGGCAGAGGTGGAACGCCTTAAGACCTTTGAAAGCATGCAGACCGAATTCGAACGGATCAAGACCGAGTTCTACACCGAGGTGGTCTATGCAGAAAACGGCCCCGGTGCAGAGGAATATCAGAAATATTACGAAGCCATGGATCCTGCCACGGCACAGTACCTTTATAAACAGGTCGTCATCGAGGAAGCGGCGGATGCCGAGCTGGAAGATTATGCGGCAGCTTATTCCCAGATGAAGCCCAAGCAGGCAGCGGCAATCTTTGAGGATATGACCGACAACCTGGAACTGGTAGCCAAGATCCTGGGGATCATGAGCAGTGATGACAGAGGAGCGATCCTGGGCGTTATGGATGCAGAGGTCGCTGCAAGACTGACCAAGATCATGGATCCGGATTCCTGATCACAAAAAAGATCTGATCGAAATAAAAAATTTATTTTTGGCGCCTCGGGCTATAAGGAAATAGCCCGAGGCGTCCGATAAATAAATTGAGGGTCAGGAGATCATATGTCTCCTGATCGGAACCTTGACAATTGAAGAAAGGAGGAACATACAGGTATGACAAGTACACCTGTAACAAACGCGGCAGCATTTATTGCTCCCGCAAACATGGGTGCCCAGACAGGCCAGACGGGAAAAGATGCATCCCCTGTGCAGAAAGGTTTATCCTTTTCGGATACCATGATGCAACAGACCAATCTCACCACCTTATCCACTCCGGCAAGCCGCACCAATGACCCGCAGTTGTCCAATCTTCAGGCAAAGCCTTCCGGGGAAACGAAGGAGCCGAAGCAGGAAACAAAGACAGAAAAGAATGTTTCAGCGGAAGATAACGGCAAAGACGTTACAAAAGCTGAGGATCCTGCAGAGACTTCCGAAACCGCGACGGAGGAAACCGAAACCACGAAGGAGGTTAAGGAGACCGAGACGCTAACCGAAGAAGAGCAGAGCACGCCGAAGGTGGACGTGATCCCGGAAGAAGTTCTGGAGATCGTAAGCAGCGCTATGATCCAGGAGATCGCAGCAGTACTTAATGTTCCGGAAGAAACCGTAACAGAAGCTGTGGAGCAGTTATCCATGGAGCCTGCTGAACTCTTTACCAGAGAAGGCATTTCCAAAGTGGTCATGGAGGTAACCGGTAACACCGATCCTGCCGCAATGCTGACGGATGAAACCCTTTATTCGCAGGTACAGGAACTGGTAAATGCAAGCAAGGAGATCCTGGAGAATGCTTCGGAGGAAACCGGAATTCCCACTGAGGAGATCATGAAACTCATTACCCTGATCCCCAAGGATACGGAAAAAACAGAAGATACTCCCGTGATCTTTGAAGCAGCGAAAGAAGAGGAGATCCTTCCGGATACAGTGATCCGTGAGGAAAAGCGACCCGTTGTTCAGCTCTTTGACGGCAGAAGCCAGAAGACACAGGTTAAAAATCCTGTAGGCGAAGCAGCCATCGTACAGACCGTACGGGTAGAAAAGGACAGCGCCAAAGAGGAAATGACCGGACAGGAATCCGGCGGCATGTTATTTGGCCAGAATGAGCAGACTTTCCAGGTAGAGACGGAAAGCGTTCCGGAAGTACCGGTACAGACCTACGTTGCGACCACCGAGGAGATCATGAACCAGGTAATGGATTACATGCGCATCAATCTTACCAGTGATGCAAATGAACTGAGCATGCAGTTAAATCCGGAAAGCCTTGGAACCATCCATGTACAGATCGTGGAAAGAAACGGAAGCATTTCCGCACAGTTCCACACCACCAATGAAGTCGTTAAGGAAGCCTTGGAAACTCAGATGGTCATCCTGAAGCAGAACTTCGAAGAACAGGGCATTAAGGTAGATGCCATACAGGTAACGGTAAACGACAGTGATTTTGAGCGGGACTTACAGCAAGGTTTCGGTCAGAACAACCAGGAAGCTGGTCAGAACGAACAGAACGCACCCAAAAGAGTTCGCCGGATCGTGATCGGGGAAGACGGAAGTTTTTCCGATGATCTGGAGGAAGAGGATCGCATTCAGGCAGAACTGATGACAGCAAATGGCAATTCCGTAGATCTTCAGGCATGATCTTCGGAGGAAAGGATAAACAATGAGTCTTATAGCAGGAGTTGTAGACGGACAGATCCAGCAGGTAACGTCCTCTTCATCGGAAAGTACCAAGGAATCCGGATCCTCATCCATGAACAAAGAGGCATTCTTACAGATCCTTGTAGCCCAGATGAAATATCAGGATCCGCTGGAACCCACATCCAACAGCGAGTATATTTCCCAGTACGCAACCTTCTCCGAGCTGGAACAGATGCAGAACGTAAGCCACTCGGTTAACATGACCAGAGCTTCTTCTCTGATCGGTCAGACCGTCGTGATGCAGTCCACCGATTCATCCGGAAACGTTCGATACGTTCAGGGAACCGTTGATTACGTACAGTTTGAAGGAAATACCGCTAAGCTTTGCATCGGCGGCAGCTACTACGATATTGACGATCTGTATTCCGTACTGGACGGTCAGTACATCGATGCATCCGCAAAATATGCGGCATGGGTTGAGGCAATGGGAAAACTTCCTTCCGTGGATGCCATTACTTTGGCCGATAAGGATGCGGTACAGGCAGTCGTAGATACCTACAACGGCATGAGCGAATACGAAGTATCCTTCGTAACCGCGGACAACAAAGCACTGGTAGAAAACTATTACAAAGCACTGGAACAGTTAAAGGCTGCAGAAAGTTCAGAAAGCACTACAGAAACCGAATGAAACAGCCGATAAGAAAATGGAGGGATGCATGAACAACATCAGTACACAATTCTCTTCCATCGAACAGTTAAGAGATCAGTTCCTGAACGGACAGAATAATGCAGTAGCTCCGAAAACACAGGACGGTCTTTCCTTCCGGGAAATTCTTGATCGGAAAAATCAGGATGCGCTGATCGAAAGCAGCGGTCTTAAGTTTTCCAAACATGCAACAGGACGGTTGCAGGAGAGAAGTATACAGCTGACCGAAGGTCAGATCAGTCGTCTTCAGGAAGGAACCCAAAAGGCGAGTGCGAAGGGAATCCAGGAATCACTGGTATTAGTCGACCAGCTGGCGTTCATTGTAAACATACCCAATCACACCGTGGTAACTGCAATGGATCAGACAGAAACCGACAGCAACATATTCACCAACATTGACGGAGCCGTAATCATTTAATCGGACCTTATGGAGATTAAAGCATTTCCGACTGACAGAAGAAATGCCAAGCGGCCCGCAAGGGATTATTAATCAATCGGAGGTCACTCACTATGATGAGATCACTTTACTCTGGTGTTGCAGGTCTTAAGACCCACCAGACAAAGATGGACGTTATCGGTAATAATATTGCAAACGTTAATACCGTAGCTTACAAGTCCCAATCCGTAACATTCAGCGAATTACTTTATCAGACAACCAGTCAGGCATCCGGCCCCAACGCCACTACCGGCGTGGGCGGTACCAACGCCCGCCAGATCGGTCTCGGTGTAAAATCCGGTGCCATCAATACCAATATCACCCAGTCGGGATCTTCTCAGACAACCAACAACCCGTTTGATATTCAGATTTCCGGCAGCTCCTTCTTCATTGTCAATAACGGATCCGAGAACTATTTCACCAGAGACGGTTCTTTCTACGTAGATGCAGCCGGTAACTTATGTATGACCAGTACCGGTTACAACGTAATGGGCTGGCAGACAGAACTGTCCGATACCGGCGTATTACAGATCAAGCAGGATACCGTCAGCGCTCTTCGTATCATGAGCCCCGATAACCTGACTTACCCCGCAGAAGCAACCAGCAAGGCATACGTTTCCGGTATCCTGGATAAGAACGATACCAACGTAAACAGCTCCGGTAAGATCATCAGCTTACAGTTCTATGACGGTCTGGGTTACAAGTACACCGCCAAGATCAAGTTCCTGTCCACCAATACCGACGGCAGCTATGCCATGAGCTTAAGCGACCTTCTGGATTCCAACGGTGTTTCCGTACTGGATGATGCAGGTGCTTATCTGGGATCCAATGTATCCACCATGTTCTCTACCCCCAGACAGCTTAGCGTATCTTCCGACTATACCGTAGATGCAGCAGCTAAGACCATTACCTATCAGAGTGGCAGTAACTATGTACAGATCACGGTAGGAGATGGCGGAACCCTGACTCCCAAGGTTTACTCGGATGCAGAATGCACCACAGAAGTAACCGATGCTACGACCCTGGCAGGTATCGATACTTCCAATACCGCACTGCAGAAAGCCGTTGCATCCGCATTTGGCTATGATACCTATACCGAGCTGGCTAATCTGACCTATTATGCAGATGCCGACGCAGAAGAAGCCGGCACGGTCAGCAAGGTAGGAGATAACCTGGCAGACGTTCTGGGAACCATTACCAACGGTGTCAGCAGCTTATCCATCGTGGGACAGTATGTATCCGGTGCAACCGTACAGTTCTCCACAGCAGACGGTTCCTTTGTAGGTATCAACGGTACCACCAATTCTACCGTAGCCCTGCATTTTACCAATACCGAAGGTAACTTCACCGATATCGAGATCGACATGTCCAACGCCAGCAACGTTAACAACGACGGAACCTCCACTCTGACCGCCACCAACGGCGATGTAAAGGGTGCAGGAAGCGGTCGTGCCGTTGGTAACATGAGCGGTGTCACCATTTCCAAAGCAGGTCTGATCTACGCGACCTACGACAACGGCCAGACCAAGCTCCTTGGCCAGATCGCCGTTGCAAACTTTGCAAACGCTTCCGGTCTTTCCAAAGAAGGAGATAACCTCTATGCCGCAACCCAGAACTCCGGTGAGTTCGACGGTGTCGGTGTGGACATCTCCGCAGACGGATCCTATATGACCACCGGTTCCCTGGAAATGTCCAACGTAGACCTGTCCGCAGAGTTTACTGAGATGATCACCACCCAGCGTGGTTTCCAGGCCAACAGCCGAATCATTACCGTATCCGATACACTTCTGGAAGAACTGATCAATCTCAAGAGATAATAAATAATCGTCTCGTTCTCACTTCGACGATTATTGCGAACCGATCTTTGAGGGAAGTTGCGTAGCAACTTCTAAAGATTAGCGCCGTGACAACAAGCTAATCTTTTCATAACAGATGTTTTTGATCATCATAGATAAATAACGGGTGCGTAAATGTATCTAAAATTTTCTTAAAATGATCAAGGTGTCTGAATTGTTTTAAAAGTCTTCCTGTGTTAGAATAGGGGTATCTTGTAGAAATGCAATTTTCACGGATACCCCTTTTCCTATTGAGGGTATTGGCGGAAATTAACTGATAATTTGACCGAGAGGCGAAAATGATTGAAGTTACCAAGATAAACGGCGTAAAGATCCTGATCAACGAGGACCTGATCGAGGTGGTGGAAGAGACCCCGGATACGGTGATCACACTGACCACAAAACGCACGATTATCGTGAAAGAAAGTAGACAAGATATCAAAAATCTTGTAAAATTGTTCAAGAAAGACCTCTTATAAATAAGCGAAAAGGCTAGGTGAGGATTTTTGGATATAGCGTCACTGGTTGGACTCGTGGTATGTATCGGACTGGTTTTGTTCGCGATCATGGCCGAGGATCCTTCCGCAATTATACATTTCCTAGATTTTCAGTCCGTTCTTATTACCCTGGGCGGTGCGTTCATGTCCGTTATGGCTGGATGTACCATGCAGGATTTTATTGGTGGTTTAAAGAGTTTTACCCTGGTGCTCAAGATGCCCCAGCTCAATACCACAGGTACGATCCAGAAGGTTATCGATTTTTCCAACATTGCCCGTAAAGAGGGCCTTCTTGCGTTGGAAGATGCAGCATCTACCCTGGATGACCCCTTCATGAAGAAGGGCGTACTGCTGATCGTCGACGGTACGGATCCGGAACTGGTCCGGGCCATCATGGAGACAGAGCTTGTCAGTACCGAAGAGCGTCATAAGAAAAACATCACTTTCTGGGAGAACCTTGGCGGCATGGGTCCTGCCTGGGGTATGATCGGTACCCTGGTCGGACTGGTTAACATGTTGCAGAACATGTCCGATGCTGCAGCGATCGGCCCCGCTATGGCGGTCGCCCTGATCACCACACTGTACGGTTCTCTGCTGGCTAACTGGATCTGTACGCCGGTTGCCACCAAGTTAAAAACGAATAATACCAATGAGATGACCTTGAAGCAGATAATGATTGAAGGTCTTCTTTCGATTCAGGCAGGTGAGAACCCTCGAGTAATCGAGGAGAAGTTAAAGTCCTTCCTTTCTCCGAAGGAACGTGCCGCAGCGACTCCGGAAGGAGGCGAGGAGAATGGCTAAGCGCAAACCGGATGAGCCGCCGAAGGGGGCGCCTGCGTGGCAGTCAACCTTTGCGGATCTGATGAATCTGCTGCTGTGCTTCTTCGTGCTGTTGTTCTCCATGTCTACCATCGATGCCCAGAAGTTCGAGCAGATCGCTGCATCCTTTTCACAGACTTTCAGCATCTTTTCCTCCGGATCCACAGCTCTCGGCGAAGGAACTCTGGTAGGAAGCGGTGTCAGCCAGCTGAACAACCTGGATGAATATATGTCCGATACCGGCTATATGTCACAGCAGGAAGAAAACGCCGACCAGTACACGCAGGAAGGCGGACAGCAGACCAGCGAGCAACAGACTTTGGAGCAGTCCGAAGCCGATGTGGAAGCGGCCAAATTAAAAGAAGCCGAAGAACTGGGCGAGAAGATCGAAGAAGCCCTGTTTGAAGGCGGCGTCCTGGACGACGTACAGATCTCTGTTACAGCGGATTATGTACAGCTGACCATCAACGGATCCCTCCTGTTTGATTCCGGTAAAGCGGATCTTAAGGAGCAGAGCATCCCGGTCATGACCCAGGTAGCCCTGATATTGGAGCGTTACGCAGGTTATACCATCACCGTGGAAGGTCATACGGATAATGTACCCATGACCAGTTCCCGGTATGCTAACAATGATGAGCTTTCCAGTGCCAGAGCGATCTCCGTTTTTAATTTCCTTCTGGAGACCACCAATCTGGATCCTGCCAAGATCATTCATGCCGGCAGAGGAGAGTATTGTCCCATTGCCGACAATTCCACACCCGAAGGCAGAAGCCTTAACAGACGGGTAGAGATCAAGATCTATCATCGACTGAGTTCGCAATAAAAAGCAGCATTTTTACCGCAGAAACGAGGACACATGAAAAAGAACATGATCCTGGTGATCATCCTTGCACTGCTGGTGGTAAACATTGTGCTTACCGCCATCACCATGTTCAGCATCACCAGCACCAATAAGAAAACAGCAGCCGTTGTAGCAGACATTGCTACGGCCCTGTCCATCGAGATGGCTTCCGAAAAGGAAGGGGATGGCGAGGAAGTGGAACTGACCATTGCCGATATCGCTACTTACCCCATCGCCGATCAGATGACCATTCAGCTGCGTGACAGCGTAGGTGATAAGGCAGACGGCAAGTCCCACTACTGTATGGTATCTGTGGTCCTTTCCATGAATACCCAGGACCCCGATTATAAGACCTACAGTGAGACCATCGCCAACAACGAGGGCCTCATCAAGAATGAGATCAACGAAGTCATCGGCGCATATACCATGGAAGAAGCCAAGGAGATGCAGGCTTCCGGTGAACTGAAGAATGAAGTTACCGCCAGATTACAGGCTTTATATAATTCGAAATTTATTTACGACGTATCTTTCCCTTCCATCATGTTCCAGTAAGAGGGGAAATAACAGATAAACGGGAGGTGACTGTATTTGCCTGATGTCTTATCCCAAAGCGAAATAGATAATCTACTCTCGGCGTTAAGCAGCGGTGAATTAGACGTTGATCAGATGCAGGATGCCAATGAGAAGCAGGTCAAGAACTACGACTTCAAGCGTCCCGCAAAGTTCTCCAAAGAACACCTCCGAACCCTGGAGATGATCTACGAACACTACGGCAGATTGTTATCTACCACCCTGCCGGTATACCTTCGTAAAGCGGTGCAGGTCAATGTGGCCAGCTCCGAGACCGTTACCTTTTCCGAGTTTACAAACGCTTTGTCCAACCCGGTGCTTCTTGGCATCATTAATTTTCAGCCCTTACCCGGCACCATTATCATGGAGCTTGCCAGCAACTTAGGCTATGCCATGGTAGACCGTATGCTGGGAGGACAGGGAGTTCCCCTGGAGAAGAGCCGTAATTTCTCGGAGATCGAGCTTACCATCCTGCAGAGACTGATGATCATCAGCATGCAGCTGATGAAAGAACCCTGGGCCAATGTTGTGGACATCGACCCGGTGATGGAGAGGATCGAGACCAATCCGCAGTTTGCGCAGGTCATCGCACCCAGCGACATGATCGCCATCGTCACACTGGATATGAAGATCGGTGATGTCGAAGGCTTTATGAATATCTGTGTTCCCTACTTTACAGTAGAGAGTATCATGGATAAACTGAATACCAAGTTCTGGTTCTCCACGATGCAGGAGAAGAATGATGAAAGCTATACAGAGGTGATCGAAACCGTGGTCAAACGCGTAGATGTTCCGATCAAAGCTGTTTTGGGAAGTAGCAGCATCTCTGTCAATGACTTTATAGGATTGCAGATGGGCGATATCATTCGCCTGGATTCCCATGTGGACGACGAGTTGGAGGTTTATGTGGGTAACATCAAAAAATTCAAGGCAATGCCCGGCTCCAGCAAAAACAACTATGCAGTGCGTGTCACATCGGTACTGAGAGAGGGGGATTAATACATGGACGGTTTGCTGTCTCAGGATGAAATAAATGCGTTGCTGAGCGGCATGGATATAGGTGAAAGCGGTGGCCTCGAGGGGACACTGGACAGTGAATTGCAACAGGCAGTGGATGCCCATAACGAAATGGTAGCGGAGGCCAAGGCCAATCCCCAGGAACTGGCGGATGCCAAGTCGGCGGAAGAAGCTACCTTATCGGACATTGAGCGGGATGCCATCGGAGAAGTGGCCAACATCAGTATGGGCTCTTCGGCGACAACCCTCTATTCCCTGGTTAACCGAAAAGTAAATATCACGACACCTACCGTGTCCCTGGCTACATGGGAGAACGTGATCGATGATTACGAGAAACCCTGTGTATTCATCCAAATCAAATATACCGTAGGCCTGGAAGGCAACAACATCCTGGTCCTTCGGGAACACGATGTCAAGGTCATCACCGATCTGATGATGGGCGGTGACGGAACCAACATCGACGGCGAATTGGGAGAGCTTCACCTAAGCGCGATCTCCGAAGCCATGAACCAGATGATGGGTGCTTCGGCGACCAGCCTTTCCTCCATGCTGGGAAGGATGATCGATATCAGCCCGCCGGAAGCTTCTTTAGTGGATCTGACCGCTTACAAGAGCGGATCCGATATTTCTCCCTTCCTGGGAGGAACCTTCGTAAAGATCGCATTCCGGATGCAGATCGATGATCTGGTGGACAGTTCTTTGATGCAGTTATATCCGGTGGACTTCGCCAAGGCTCTGTATGAGAAGTTCATCGAACAGCAGATGGGCGGTGCTTCCGCAGAACCCGCTGCAGCTGCAGCGCCTGAACCTGCACCGGCTCCTGCCCCCGCACCGGCGGCTGCTCCGCAGATGCAGCAGATGCCCGGTCCGGATTACGGAATGCAAGGCGGATATGCAATGCCGCCGCAGGGCTATGGGATGCCACCGCAGGGTTATCCGATGCCTCCTCAGGGGTACGGATACGGAATGCCGGCGCAGCCCATGCAAAATGTTCAAACAGCTCAGTTCCAGTCCTTTGCCGGAGATTATGCTCCGCAGCCGGTACCGGCTAACATCGGACTGATCAGTGATGTACCTCTTGAGGTTACGGTAGAATTGGGGCGGACCAAAAAGGCGATTTCTGACATCCTGGATTTCGCGCCCGGTACCATCATCGAACTGGACAAGGTAGCCGGTGAACCTGTAGACGTTATCGTCAACGGCAAACTGGTAGCCAAAGGGGAAGTAGTAGTAATCGAAGAAAGCTTCGGCGTCAGAGTAACCGAGATCATCGGATAACGGACTTTGGCGTAGGATCATAAACAGCAAGAAAACAAAGGAGAGTAAAATAAATGGCAAAGAATATTTTAGTATGTGATGACGCGGCCTTCATGAGAATGATGATCAAGGACATCCTTACCAAGAACGGCTATAATGTAGCAGGAGAGGCTGAAAATGGGGCAAAGGCTGTTGAGAAGTACAACGAAGTAAAGCCGGATCTCGTACTGATGGATATTACCATGCCGGAAATGGATGGTATTCAGGCCCTTAAGAAGATCAAGGAAAATGATCCCGGCGCACTGGTTATCATGTGTTCCGCAATGGGTCAGCAGGCCATGGTTATCGAATCGATCCAGGCCGGCGCTAAGGATTTCATCGTAAAGCCTTTCCAGGCAGACCGTGTTCTGGAAGCTGTTAAGAAGGTAGTTGGCTGATCCTATGGCACTTGTGGCAACCGACCGGTATAACAGCATAAGTCAGTTCATCACGGTTCTGCTGCTGTTTCTGGCAGTGCTTGCCATAACTTACTGGACCAGCAAGTGGATCGGAGGATATCAGAAGATGCATATGTCATCTTCTGATATGGAAGTCCTCCAGACCTGCAGGATTACCGGTGACAAATATCTTCAGATCGTCAAAGTGGCCAATAAGCTGATCGTGATCGCAGTGTGTAAGGACACGGTGACTTATTTGACGGAGCTGGATCCGGATGCAGTCGACCTGAATCCTTCGGATGTTTCCGGAAAGGGTCGGATGGATTTTAAGGAGATACTGGACAGCTTCGGAAAGAAGAAAGAATGAACATCAAACATATCGGAAAGACTTTATGCCTGCTGTTATTAGTGGGCATATTGTGTATATGTCCCAAGGTTTCCGTTCATGCGCTCAGCAATGTGGAATCGCCTCTGACCGGTGATACCGCAGATTCGACCACTCGTACCGACGCAGGAAGCGCCGAAACACCGGATGATTTAAATGAGATCAATATCGCCAATCAGGTGACCATCACCTATGAGGACTCTAACGGCCAGCTGGCAGGGCCTTTAAGGATCTTCCTTACCCTGACTCTGATCACCATAGCTCCTATGCTGATCATTATGCTGACTTCTTTTACCAGAGTCATCATAGTGCTGCATTTCACCCGAACGGCATTAAGTACCCAGACGGCTCCCCCCAATCAGATCCTGATTGGGATTTCTCTGTTCTTGACCTTTTTCATCATGCAGCCCACCTTTACCACGGTCTATCAGGATGCCATCATACCCTTTGAAGAGGGCAGGATCGAGCAGGATGAATTCATTGAAGAGGCCATCGGACCTTTCCGGGAATTCATGTACGGACAGACGGAACGCAAAGATGTGCTGTTATTTATGGAGATCGCAGGACAGGAGTGGGACGGTGTTCTGGATAACATTCCTACGACGGTACTGATCCCGTCGTTTATCATCAGCGAACTGAGAACCGCATTTATCATCGGTTTCCTCATATACATACCGTTTATCATCATCGACATGGTGGTGGCGTCGGCCCTGATGAGTATGGGTATGATGATGCTACCGCCTACGACCATTTCCATGCCTTTCAAGATCCTGCTCTTTGTGCTGGCAGACGGCTGGAATCTGGTCATTGCCGGTGTGGTCAAGACCTTTTATTAGAAAGGGGTAGAACGTGACTGTCGACGTTGTTACACAGATCTCTGCCAGAGCACTGTTTCTCATCATTGAATGCTCTGCCCCCATATTACTGGTTTCCCTGGCGATCGGACTTTTAGTCAGTATCTTCCAGACGGTAACCTCCATTCAGGAACAGACCCTGACCTTCGTTCCCAAGATCATTGGCGTATTTCTTGCCATTATGATCTTCGGAGACTGGATCTTAGGGCGTATCACCGAATTTATGACGCAGCTTTGGGCTGACTTCAGCCTGTACATCCATTAAGGACGGATAAAGGGGATTCATGATCAATTATTCCTTTACCTACAGTGATCTGATTTATTTTCTGCTTATCTTCGTCCGGATCAGCACCTGCGTATTTATCGTTCCCTTTTTCGGCATGAATGTGGTGCCGGGCCGGGTGCGGGTGGGACTGGCATTTTTCTTAAGCGTGTTAATGTATTTTGTGCTTTCCCCCCATGAAGTCATTGCCTACAGCACCATTTTGGGCTATTCCGTTCTGGTCTTAAAGGAAGCGGTGACCGGATTTCTGATCGGCTTTGGCGTAAACCTCTGCATCAGTATCCTGGGCTTTGCAGGCCATGTGGTGGATATGGAGGTAGGCCTTTCCATGGCTACCCTATACGATCCCGCCACAAGAGAAAGCGTTACCCTTACCGGATTGTTTTATCAGTACACCATTATGCTGATGTTGGTCATCAGCGGGATGTACGAATATATCATCAAGGCCCTTGCCGAAACCTTTACACTGATCCCCATTACGGGTGCGGTGCTTCGTTCGGACCGTATGTTATCGTCCCTTATCATGTTCATGACGGATTACATCACCATCGGCCTTCGGATCTGCCTGCCGGTGTTTGTGGTGATCATGATCCTGGATGCGGTCCTTGGTATCATGGCCAAGGTGTCCCCCCAGCTGAACATGTTTGCCGTCGGTATCCAGTTAAAGGTGCTGGTGGGACTGTCGGTGCTGTTTCTTACTGCAGCCATGCTGCCCAAGGCATCCGACATGGTCTTTACCGAGATCCGGCGCATGGTAGTTTCATTTGTGGAAGGCATGATGTAGCCCATGTTGCAATACAATCTGCAATTCTTCGCATCGGAAGGACCCGGCGGAGAAAAGACCGAACCTGCAACTGAAAAGAAATTAAGTGA
>JAEEGL013228780.1_pt1 | contig 13140 bp, 9 predicted proteins | sample 9134231 | NCBI WGS metagenome assembly JAEEGL01 (sample SAMN16246548, study PRJNA631951) | gut metagenome | biome: gut microbiome; feature: rumen; material: fiber-attached | host: Bos | place: Iran: Karaj | collected 2018-10
CATGTCTTCTTCACAACCAAGCTCTTTTATCAGCTCTTTTCTGTTGTCCAGAATACTATCTGCAGTTATAACAGCATCGCCGCCATCAAGTACATATGGCATCTCTTCATATTCGTCTTCATCATTTATGATCTGAAGCCCTGAGCCAAAAAGTGCATTCTCATAATGAATTTCCCTGATACTGTCAAGCTTGCATTTCCTCTTGTATTCAGGAGCCATTGTCTCCACCCTGCATGTATTACTATTAAAATCAATATGCCCCCATATAGCTGACATTGCCTAAAACCTCTCTGCTATCTCGATTATTTTCTGCATGATATCATCTGTTGTATCTATACCATCTGGCCTTGCTATAACGTACACAGGACAATCTTTTGCAACTTCCATACATAGTTCCATCAGTTCTTTTTTGCTTTCCCACTCACCTTTTAGTCTGTGTAAAAAGAGATTTTGCCTGATAGTCATGAACTGGGAAAGCCCTGAAAGCTTTTGAACTTCAACATCTGTGCCATCTGTTATCATCAGGATAAACATCCCCTTCAACCTTTGCGGCGTACTCTCAAAAGCTTCCTTTACAGGTACAAAAAACTTATCCTCATCATCTGCCACATGAACAAGCTCACTCATTGCAAGATTTCTTTTTTCAACTTCATTTCTACATAACTTCTGATACGGAAAAGCCGGATAAACTAAAGATACTTCTTCTTTTTTTACCGCAGCTACATCATCAGCCATTAAAAGAAAGCCCTTTTCCAAAAGTTTTCTGGTGATAGTAGATTTCCCAGCCCCCGGCATCCCCGCAATAAGAAATGCCCCCTCTGAAGGTGAAGTTTTAGGCGGACATACCGCACTACAGTGAATAGTTATTATCATTTTCTGTAATAAAGCCATAGAAATGCAATACCCCAGGATGAAGGTTTTTAACTCATCTACGGATTTATTTTCTCTTGGCTCATAATAGATCTCACTACCATTTTTTATCAAAAAGTATCCCCTGCTGTTTTTGAAACATGAGACTTCATATGTTATCTTATAAACCATGTCAGTATCCTTGAGCAGCAGATTTACTTCGTCCTTTATGATAGCTTTTTCAACTACGATAGCCCCTGAATCGATTGCTTTCCCTACTGTTCCCGGTATCAACTGTTCAAACTCTATATCAGAGTTTATATCTATTCCATATAGCTTATATCTATACATATGTCATCTAACCTCATAATAAAATACGCTTTTGCGCTCAAAAAAATCATATCTGTATTCTGAATAAAAAACAACCGTTGTCTTTTCTAATGAAGCTAAAGAAAAATAATTTCAGTTATTGACGTTGTATAAACCAAATAATAGAATGAACCTAGCAGGATATCAGGGGGATACAGCAAATGGGGGAACTTTCAAAATCAAATAATAAAAAAATCCACATAGAACTTCTTAGAATCATCGCATGTTTTTTCGTAATATTTAATCACACAGATGACAATGGTTTTTTTCTTTTTTCCCAATATGATGCAGGTAATATGAAATTTTGGCTCTATATATTTTTATCTATATTCTGTAAATTTTCTGTCCCGCTTTTTTTTGCAATATCAGGCGGATTACTATTATCAAAGAACGAGAGCATAAAGGATGTTTGGAAAAAACGAGTAATTAAGATGTTTTTGGTCCTGATCATTTTTTCTTTTGGCTATTATCTGGTTAATATTCATAAGGATTTCTCCAGATTTTCATTAGTGTCTTTTTTTAAGGTGCTGTGCACAACGAACCATAATTATTCTTACTGGTATTTATATGCCTTCATACCATACCTGATTTCATTGCCACTACTTCGCCCGCTCGCTCAAAATATGAAGAATGAGCATTTTCTATACATGTCAGTGATTGGAATCTTTTCCATGGCAATTATTCCAATTTTGGAGTTTCTTATTTGGAAGGGCGCTTATCATATTAATTCGTTTTTCAACTTTAACTGGATTACATCTTACACTGTACTATATCCTTGCTTGGGATATTATATTGAAAATCGAATGGATATCGAAAAAGCAAGAAAATATATACCTTCATTGTGGATATGCAATGTAGTAACCATTCTTATTTCTTGTTACATGACATATTATAGACCGCTGATCATTGGGTCAGGTAAAATAGAATATACTCAAGATTTTCATACTACTTTTATTTTAATTAATATGATAACAATTTATATCACTTTCAAATGCCTTTTCAATAAGTCTCTTTCTTCCAAATGGACAGGCTTGATTTCCTCCATAGGAGGAGCAACTTTTGGAATATACCTTGTTCATATGAAGGTGCTAACGTTATTAAATGGAGTCCATTTTTGCGAATTCATAAAAAATGCGACACATATTAACGAAATGATAGTTGCTTTTTTATTCAGCCTGATAATATTTGTAATATCATATGCAATCACGCTGATAATGAAAAAAATACCTTTGTTAAACAAAATCATTTAAAGGAAGTTGCCAGGCACCAATCACTATCTTTATATTTTTGATCTGCTGTGATATTTTGCATTCATGTGGGGGATTTATGAAGTCAAAAGCTTTACCTTTATACTTAACTATTCTGTTTATACTAATTTCGACCTTTAATCTTATATTAGCCATAAATCACGAATATTGGCGAGATGAAGCTCAGGCATGGCTCATCGCAAGAGATTGCACTCTCACGCCTGATTCCCTTTTCACGGTAACATCTTATGAAGGACATCCTTTTCTTTGGTTTCTCATGCTGATGCCTTTTGCTAAGCTTGGAGTTCCATTTGAAGTTTTAAAGTATATTTCATGGGGAATTATGACTGTTTCACTTTTTATTTTTTTGTTCAGAACAGATATTCCATCATGGTTAAAAGCTTTGGTTTCTTTAACTCCAACATATATCTGTTTTTTTGTTGTGCCAGCAAGAAGCTACTCTCTGGCAAGCCTGTTAATAGTATGCATTTCCGTTATATACAAAAAGCGAAAAGATCGTCCAATTATATACAGTATCCTTTTATCAATGCTCCTTCAGACATTAATTATTATGGGGGGATTTGTAGCTGCACTTGGAATTGCCTGGTTCATTGAAACCTTGGTATGTTTAATAAAAAAGGAAGCAGATAAAACGACTTTGATCAAAAGCATTGCAGGTCTATTTTTTCTTTTGGCAAATGCATTATTTTTGCTGTGGGAATTCAGATATATTCCAGGATCCTCAAGCAGTGCCACTGCCCCTACTCTCATTAAAGCTTTTGTTAAATTAGCCGGTCAGTACAAATATGGTTATAAAATTTTATTTGGCAACATTTATATTATCGCTATGATCTTAATCAACGCTTCTATAGTTGGATTATTTATCACAAATAAAAAAGCCCGCATTCCACTATTATTAGCAGGAAGTGGAATACTATGGCAAATATTTATATATGCATTTATATATGTAAACACCAATCACAGATCACTGACATGGGTATATCTGTTACTTTTTGTGGCAATTGTTAGTTACGATAAGAGGAGTGCCATCTACTCATCAAACAATCTTTTCATAAGTATTGTTATCATATCATTATTGTTGTCATGGAATTATATCTGCATGGATCATTTGATCAACGATCTCAGGAATGATATGGCTTACTCATACAGTAAAGAAACTGCCGACGTCATAAATGATTTACCTGAAGATGCAATAATACTGTCCCTTTCTCAAATTCGTGACACTTCTGTAACAGCGCAGGTAGATAATAAGCACTTTGTCTATAATATAATAACCGGCAGCAAAGCATCTTTCACTGACAGAAATCCTGAGGAACAAAAAGAGCCTATAACCACCGAGGAGTTCTTTGAAAAAATACATCAACTGTTTTCTGATAAAAAAACAGTTTACGCTATAGTTGCAAATGATGAATGTAATGTTATTGGAATAGAAGAATATATTAAAAAGCCACACTCTAACATTGCAATAGCATATGAATCACAGCACAAATACATTACGGAAGATTTCACTCTCATTGCCATATACAATAAATAGCATTTCTTGTAAGCCCCGCTCACTGATCCGGATTATGTGCATTATACATTAGTGCATTTTAATGCCCATAATCTCGACATAGTCGGTAAAATATTATATCATTTTAATGATACACTAAACGCGAGGGGACTATTATATGGGGACACATCACAAAAAAGCTTTCAGAATCTTGAAAGTTCTTCCTTTTATTTTAATGTTATGCAGTTTTTTATTTTCAATGTTTTTTATTAAACATAACTATTATAAGCTCATGAATTCTGATACTGCTTCGGAGGTATTGCTCGGAAGACACCTTTATACAGAGGGGGGCATCTTTTCAAAAAACTGGTTCTATTCAACTGAAATCAAGTTAATAGATGTTCAAATACTATACAAGCTTTTCTATAGTTTTTTTAGTGATAACTGGTTATTGATCCGTATGCTTACCAGTGGTATCATGCTCATTTTGCTTATAGTCAGTTACCTCTTTATGATGCACGCTATAGATCTCTTTAATCTTGGTCTTTACACTGCATGGATACTTCTCCTGCCATTTAGTCAGGTATATGGCTACTTGATCATATATGGTATTTATTATGACCGTATACTTATACTTACCTTTCTTACCGTCGGTCTTACGATTAAAATTGGTACAGGCAAAGATATGCATCAAAAAGGAAGCTATGCATTATTTGCTTTTATCAATATCTTATCCGGATTTTATGGAATAAGACAGGCTATGGTATTTTATGCTCCACTTATCCTCACTGTATTGTTCGAAATATATGACAAACTAAAACCAAGAGATTCTGTTTCTTTGAAAAAATTTCCAGAAGAAACAATTCATTTTATCAAGACATCCGTTTTTGCTACCCTTTTTTATGGAATTGGCTATGTGTTTAATATAATCATCATTAGTAAAGTGTTGCAATATCACGGACAGTCATTTACATGGGAGAAATTCTCTTTAACAAAAGTTCTTGATTCTATTACTCTATTTGTAGATTCATTTGGTCAGTTTGAATATGTATCTGCTCTAAAACCCTTTGGAATTGCCAGCATGTTAGGCATTTTTTCGGTTGGATTTATGACCATATCAGTGATAAGCTTATTCAAAAACCGTGATAAGCTTCCTGACAAGCTAAGGCTATTCACACTATTTGTTATTTTTGATTTTGCTTTTACCTGCTTTTTTGGATCATTCAGTTTTTCCATGGCCCCTATTACATATTGGACTCCGATAATTCCTTTATTTTTACCATTTTGGGGACTTACATTAAAATATAGTGATCATAAACTTGACCAATTGATAGGAAAAATCGCAGTATTATTCTTGTTTTCACATATTGCTCTTTCTTCACTTTGTACCTGCCTGCATCCAAATGATCCGCGAATTCCATACTGCAAAGATTATTCTGTTTATTTGGATGCTGCAAAATTTTTACAGGAATCTGATTACACAAAGGGCTTTGCTACTCCCTGGCTTTCGGATTTAATGACTGAAATGACAGTCGGAAAAATGGAGATGTGGGTTGTAAGTAACACTGAAAACTTTGCAGATGATCCACAAGAAAGCATTTTTGAATGGCTACAGGTCAAAGCTCATAAAAAAGCTTTACCAAATGGAGAATTTGTAGTTGTGACATATAATCCTGAATATGCATCAGCAAAAAACATGATTGGAATTGAAGACTTTAAATGTCTATCAGAACAGGACGAGAATCTTGTCTATTCCGATGATTATGCAAGAATATATGCTTTCAATAGTATAAAAGAATTAACAGATTTATATCGAAGAATACAATAATGTAGTTTTAGGAGCAGAAATGAATTATCCTCTTTTATCTGTTATTATGCCAGTATATAACAGTGAAAAATACTTAAGTCAAGCGATAGAATGTGTTATCAATCAAAGCTATCAAAACTGGGAATTACTGATAATTAACGATGGTTCATCAGACAAAAGTGAATCTATTTGTAAATCTTATGCAGGTACCGACAAGAGAATACATCTATATTCGCAGGAAAACAAAGGCGGACAGGTAGCCAGAAATACAGGACTCAAGAAAGCAAATGGTGAGTTGGTTACTTTTGTAGATTCAGATGATTTATTGGACAAAAACATGTTTAGCATAATGATAGACAACATGCTTCATTTTGATGCTGAAGTATCTGCCTGTGAAGTAAGTTTTGATGTCAATGAATATGGATTACCTTCTGAACAGCCCATAAATTCTGCCATAGTAGGAAATAAAAATGTCATTGATTCAGTAGTAGGCGGAAACATAAGTGTGCCTCGTATCTATGGATATCTATGGAACAAAATATATAGCAAAAGTATTCTGGAGAATGTATTTTTTGATGAAAAGATAAACATAGGCGAAGACGGATTGTTTAATATAAAGCTTTTACGAAATTGTAATAAAGTTGCTTACACTAGTAAAAAGCTGTACTTCTACAGACAATATGGAGACAGCCTTACAAAAACACATACTCGCTCCTATTCATTTTGGAATAACGAAGTAATCGCATATAAAAGTGTCCTTGAAAATGATCATCATGTCAAACTGCAATTATATTGCAAACAGATGCTCGTATTTTGCTATTTAAAAAAAGCCGAAGCAATAATCAGAGAAAAACGTGATCTAAAAGAATTATACTCTGACAAAAAAGAATTTAAAAAAATAGGAAAAGTAAAGATTTATGATAAAAATGCTGCTGTTTTGTCTTTTACTTTTTCACATTGCACGATTGCATTTATACTCTTTAAACTTATGTATCTTAAGGCAAAAAAATATATGTAAAAAGCAAGCTGGCTCCCTGGCCAGCTTGCTTTTTATTTTATCGTCAAAACATCGATATTATAGTGATCATAGAAATAACTTCCTGCCAATTCAGCATTCAATCCAATATTGCTTTTCAAATTATTTATAACATCGTCTCTATCACCTGAATAAGTAATAAACAAGACTTTTTCCCCATTATCAATATATTGTTTTATTTCATCGCCATCTTCCATATAACAGAATCCGGGAAGCATCTCAGAAATAAGCGTTTTTATATCAGATGTATACAAATATATATTATAGTCAGCTATCTGAACATAGCTTTCGCCTTGCCCAAATACTCTTCTATCTGTATTTAACGAATAAGTGACAATTGATTGTATAAGATCAGAGTTAGTTATAATGACAGTGTCTTCATCTATTGAGGATAGCATCGCATTAAACTCATTCCCTCTTTTCCTTATTTCAGCCTCGCTTTTATAAAAATTAAAGGCATCAACAGCTGCATTGATACACAAAATAATTAAAGCAACATATGCCATAACCCGTTTGATATTACGCTTATTCTCTTCAGTTGTCATGTCAAAAGCATTTCCTGTCATAGCACATATAGCCAACCAAAATAGCCCCATTGATGGCTCAAGATATCTATCAATAAAAATAGGCCTTATCAACCAAGATAAGAAATAACCAGTCAATGCAACCATCGGTAAAATACAAAACGCATAAATCAGCGAAATACTCTCTCTATTACCAGTCTTAGCCTTACAAAACTCGTTATACAGTAAACAAAGCAAAATAACTATAAGTAAAAGAGCTAACACTGTTCCAATGACCAATATAGGAAACTTAGCCCTAAGTAAAAACATGGCGTTGCTATATGGAGTCTTTAAGCTAAGGGGATAGATCCAGTAGTCTTCTTTTACAGTACCGACTTGTGAAACAACAACTGATAGCCATGGAATATAGCAAATTACAGCCAGTACTCCGACAACCACAATAGTAACTATTCTTTTTAAATATTTCTTTGATATATTAAGGTCCCTGTGCCTACTCTCTATAAAATCACTTGCAATTATAAGTAATGCTCCTACATAAGCCCAAAATACTGCAATAGCGGCAAAGTAATGAGTGTATATCGCAGCTACTGAATATATAAATATTGCAATATAATTAGCGACCTGTCGTCGACCAGTTTCACTTCTTCTCGTTATTATATCTGTAAAATGAAGTCCCAAACCTGTAACAAACAAAAGTGCCCAGCTATACATTCGTATCTCAACTGTTTTTTGCATTATTTCAGGCATAAAACATAATGAAAAAGCAAACAATCCTGACGTTAAAAAGCCCCATCTTTTTCTTATAAAGGTAATTGAATAAATCATCATCAGGACATATGGGATTATTGAAGTAACCTTCGCAACATATTCAGATTCTAAAAATGGCAGTACTTTATTTGCTACCAACAAAGCCTCTCTTAATATCAAATAATAAAGCGGAGGATGAACATCTCGTGCTGTCAAAGCAATCAAATCTTTTGCAGGTCTGAAAGCAAACAACATAGAATAGATTTCATCAAACCAAATTGTCGGTGACGTTGCCAGATAAAATGAGTAAAGAATATGAAATATAGCCAAAATATATAGTGCAAAACCAAGTCTGTTTTTTATTTTTGTGTTCATCGTCTATAGCCTTTCTATAATTGCCTTATTGCCCTACTGAATATATCCGAACATTATAGCCCTCAAATAAATAAGAACCGATAAAATCAAAATTCAAATCAAGATCATATAAATCATTCATGTTTACTGATACATCTTCATCGCCTGTATATTGCATAAACAATACCTTTCGGCCATCATTAACGAAATCCTCTATTTCGTCCTTGTCTTCAATATAACAAAAGCCAGGCAAAACCTCTGACAATAACAATTTTTCTTCCGGACCATACAAATATATTTTGTAGTCTGCTATCTGATTAGTTCTACCACTTTGCCACATCACTTTTCTCTCTATATTTGACAAATACGATACTACTCCCTGAATATGATCCAGATTTGTGATAATCACTGCATCTTCATCAATTTTTGACAACATTTCAGTAAATTCATGTTCCCTGTTCTTTACTCTCTGTTCGTAATTATAGGAAGACATCAGATCTACAGATGCATTAAGGAGCATAAAGATCACTAAATAACATAAAACAAAAGATTCGAAACTGAAATTGATACTATTATCAAAATTCTCATTAATTATTCTCTTGATCATAAGACATATCGAAAGCCAGAATAATCCGATTGATGGCAAAAGATATCTATCTATAAATATCGGTCTCATAATGAAAGAAACTGCATATCCGGTTAACGCAACTAAAGGCAATATGGAAAACAAATACAAATTACGCACGCTTTCACATTGCCCCTTTTTAGCCATACTGCATTCTTTAAATACAAGGAAAGCCACAAATGAAATAAAAATAATAGATAGTAGTGTACCAATAACTATACTAGGGTAATGCGCTCTAACTATGTGCATTGCTGTATTATATGGAGTCTTTGGACCAAGAGGCGCTATCCAGTATGACTCCTTTACATCGCCTAACTGTGATAACAAAACAGAAATCCATGGAATATAACATAGAACAGCAACAATACCAATAACGACAGGCTTAACAACATGTAATAGACACGTTCTATTTTTTTCAGAATCTGATTCTCCCGATTTTAAATATCCGATAAACATTATGACCAGAGCCACAAAATATATCCAAAATACTGCTATAGCAGCAAAGTAATGCGTATATATGGCAGAAACTGAATACAACAGAATAAATATATAATTACTAACCTTGCCATTTTTACGATTAAAAAAAGCAGTAATTATATTATTAAAATGAAGTCCCAGCCCTGTAATAAAAAACAACGCCCAACCATACATCCTGATATCAGTCATATTATCCTGAGGCATTGAGCATACACAAAAGAAAAACAAACCTGATATTATAAATCCAAATTGCTTTCTTACTAGGGTAAGTGCATATATCAAAATAAGGAAAAAAGGAATTATAGAAACTATTTTGCCAACCTGTTCAACTGCCAAAGAAGGAAATATCCTATCGGATGCCAGTAAAAATAAACGCAAAATAATATAATAAAGCGGAGGATGAACATCCTTAGCAGTAAGAGAAATAATCTCCTTTATCGGTCGGAATGCAAATACCATAGAATAGATCTCATCAAACCATACCGCCGTAACAGATGAAAAATACAGCTCCACTGCTATCCTGATTCCAGCTAACAGATATAAGATAATTCCTATTCTGTTCTTGATTTCTTTACTCATAATCTAACTCCCACATTTTTTAATGCTTGAATAAAAATCGAAATACAGTCATAATTATAATTCAGTAAAAACAAAAAGGATAATAACAATGAATAAACGAATTGATTACATTGATACAGCTAAGGGGATAGCAATAATTGCAGTAGTACTGAGTCATGCAGTGACAAATTCTTCTAATGCATTGGAAATTGATCATCCTGTCCTTCTTAACTGGTTAAGTTTCTTCAATGTATCAACTTTCTTTTTTATAAATGGCTTTCTTTACAATGAAAAGTGCATAGAATCTCCATTAAAAGCCATATTAAAAAAACTCAGAGCATATTATATTCCCTTTATTTCGTACAACCTTTTCTTTCTACTTTTCCAAAATTTATTTGTTAAAGCTCAATTCATTAACAGCACCAATTATATAAACAGTGTAAAATCTTTCTTACTTGCTCTAATTCAAGTTCTTTTTGGTAAAATGCAGCCCATGACAGGACCTATGTGGTTTTTACGCGCACTTATCCTCATATCCGTCTTATATATTTTAGTTGATTCATTTTCTGCCAGAGTATTTAATGGCACATACCGTTATATAATAAATGGCATTGTGGCGATAGCACTTCTAGAACTGTTACATGCCGGATATGCACCAGCAGTTTTCAATTTTCCAACTGCCTGTGATTCTTTTATATTATTTTACCTTGGCGTACTGTATCGCAGATTTAATATCAACGATATGCTTAAAAAATATTGTTATATTTTCGGATCGATTAGTCTGCTCGTATCCCTTGTTATTGCAAACACTATCATGGTAGGCATTTATGGAAATCTAAACTCCACTTTAGATTTATTGTCCATGATCATTTCAATTGTCTTTGTAATATCAATATCTCAATTTAAACTTATTTCAAACTTAAATGTATTAAAACTATTTGGAAAAAGCTCTTTAGAGATAATGGCCCTGCACTTTTTGGCATTCAAACCGATCAGCTATTTATTCATAAAAATATATAATCTGGACAATTCATATCTTGCACACACTCCTGTGGTAAAGCTATCTATGCCAGACATCTGGCCAGCTCTTTATACAATAAGCGGAATGCTTCTGCCTGTTGCCTTTTACGTTATTAAAACCAAAGTAAAAGGCAGAAAGCAGATATAGCTAGTCTTTTAGCTTATATAATTTCACGAGGAAGTATTCATCCTCATAGAACTGGTTAGTTTCATCCACTAGTTCATATTTGAAGTTATCAAATGCTGTAATATCTTTTACTTTCTTTTCACCGTATTTATCAACTGCTTTTTCATAGTCTTTTGTGTCGCAAAGGATTTTTTTTGTTACTATGAATTCAACACTCCCCGAATCAATTATGGCATTTTGCTCATTAACCAATATATCGTCATCCAGATTATCCTGAATAAAGGCTCTGAAATTAGGAAATTTTCCTGTTGCAAAATAATAACCATCATCAAGATTATTATAGCTGAGCATATGATAATCATCGTATCCATAACTATTCATTTTTTCAGCAAGTATGAACTGTCTCGTATCTTCTTTTTTCTGAAATAGCATGTACTTATTATTTGTAAAAATAAATGCTATAGCAATCATCAAGACAAGGATAATGGCATTTATATATTTCTTTGAATTAGTTTTCCATCTGTCAAACAAATCAACAACAATGTTTAAGCCAACAGCTATCAGCGAATACAATGGTATTCCATAGTACTTTTGAGGAAAGCCAACAAAAAACTGCATGTAAAAAATGCTAAGAAAAACAACTATATGCCCAAAAAGCACCATTCTTTTACGTTTCCTGATGCAATAAATAAAACTAAGTGCCAAAAGGATTATAGGTAAGATATTTCTTTTTCTGAAAAAGGTGCTCGTTCTAAACAGAAAATCTATATCGGGATCACTGGGAATATAATGAAAAATGTTGTTATAAAAGTATGCTGTAAACATATCACCTAATGCGTGGTTATATGCAAAGTAAACAATGACAGGAATACATACTAAAATACAGCCACAGATGAACAAACCAGCCCTCTTAAAAAGCAAAGCAACATTATTATTGTATGCAGCATCTATGATCATAACCACAATAAGTGCCAGATAAAAAGCACATAATGTGAATTTGCTAAAGAAAATAAGTCCGGCAAATATTCCGAATACAAACATTTCCTTCCCTGAGGGAATATTTTTATTTACGACTTGTTTTATACACAGATATATTCCATAAGTAAACACCGGTAATAACAGCTCCTCTGCACTTCCTCCATGGCAAATCGAAGCAGAAGAAAAAACACTTCCGGCAACAATAAAACATAGTGGCAAAGAGTATCTTTGAACATCACCAAACAGCCCAGCAATCTTCATTGTTATAAGCAAAAAGAAAAAAGCACTTATTATTTCAAGAATATATCCACCCACAAAGCTTGTTGTTGATATAAGATTAGCTATTGCATAAAGGCTGAAGATCACTATTCCCTTTTGGTCATACAAATCCCTGTAAGGGACAAGCCCCTTAATCATTCCCAGACCTATTGTGTAGTAACAATCTACATCTCCCCAATCATTTAATGGATAAAAAAATGATGATTTTGAACAGATAGTGATAAAAACAACTGCTGCCAAAAGGCAATGAAACTCAACCGAATTAACAATCTTCTTTACTTTTTCCATCTCCCGCATCCTCATCTCACATACTGCAATACTTTATAAAATACAATCAACATCAGAAACCATTTTTTGCGCATCATCCATTTGGCAGGAAGCGCCTTTTTACCGCTATCGAATTCTGCACTAAGCTCTCCAAAAATATGATTATTCGCTATTTCTGACAGATATTTCTTTTTCTCCTTATAGGAGAGTTCCGAATTGGTGCATACCTGCTTAATATAACCCTTTGTAAGATAAATCATCTGTTTTTTAAATCGTTCCTTCTGGACAGAATTGTTATCGAATCCTTCAGCATAATTTAAAGACTCCTTATAAATATCCAGTATTACTTTGAAACATTCGCCA
>JAEEGL013524529.1_pt1 | contig 13140 bp, 12 predicted proteins | sample 9134231 | NCBI WGS metagenome assembly JAEEGL01 (sample SAMN16246548, study PRJNA631951) | gut metagenome | biome: gut microbiome; feature: rumen; material: fiber-attached | host: Bos | place: Iran: Karaj | collected 2018-10
ACGGTCGTCGGGTTCAAGGATTTGATGCACGTCCTTGTCCTTTTCCTCTGGCACCTTCTCATCAATAGTTACGAGGAACTTCTTCAAATCTCTGGTCGGATAAGCATGTCCCTTGCCTGTATATTTGCCGACGAATGTCTTTTCGCCCGTTTTTATGTCCACCGTCTCGTAGCACCAAGTGCCTTCCTTTTCACGATAAGAGCGGAGATATCTGTCGCCTTCTGGCAACCAATACTGGAAACCGTCGAGACTGAACTCCTTGCCTGTCGCGAGGTCAATAAAGATGTCTTTTCCTTCTGTCTCGCCGCCCTTATAGGTAATGTTCTTGTGGATGCGGACGTATTTTCCCGAACTTGAAAGTTCCACGCCATTGATGCGCTCACCATGCATCATGTCAGCATTCGTCCAGTAACGCTTGCCTTCCGGATTGATTTCGATGCTCTGTTCACTCTCAACAGAAATACGAAGTGTATCGAAGCCCCCCTCCGTCTCCCCCGAGGGGGAGGGCTTAACGAGGAGCTTGATGCCTACTTCGTGCCTGCCTGGTACGAGTTCAAAGTCGCCTCCTTGCTCGTTACCATCAATGAAGAGCTTGTGCTTGCTTTCGCATTTTACGTTGACCTTGCCCTTTGCAAAACCCGTGTTCTGCATAGTGAAAGAAGCGAAATATAAAGCCCCCTCCATCTCCCCCTTTGGGGGAGTGTTAAGTGCGATAAGCAAAGGGCTGTTGAGGCACTCACCCAAAGGGGGAGCGGGGAGGGGGCTATCTATATATACCTCGTCCAAATCGATGCGGTTGCCTTCGTTGTCGAGCGTGTCGGTCATCAAAGGCTTATTGATATGGTAAGGGCCAGCCAGACGGATGCTGGTGACATCTATTGTTTCTGCTGCCAACAAAGAAGGCAGAAAGAGTAGAGAGAAAAGTAAGTGGCGCATAAGCGTTTATCGTTTTTGTTAATTTGGGATAATGAGGTTATTCGCTGAGTAATGGGACAACCTGGTCGGGAGTTGCACCTAAACTGATGGCAGTCTGGCAGTCCTGACGGGCGAGGCGTTTCTTCTTCATTGCCCGATAGAGCGAGGCACGAGTGAGGTAGCATTCGGGGTTCTGTGGCTCGAGTTCAAAAGCTCTTTCCACATCCTTCATGGCTTTCTCGTACTCTTTACGCCGTTCATACAAACCACAACGGGCCAAATAATGGCGAGCATGAGTGGGGTAGAACTGAATAAGAGCATCGAGCTGTTCCAACGCCTCGCGAGGCCTACCGTCCTTGCTGTTGAGGAGAGCAAGTCCCAGCCGAGCATCTTCGTGCATAGGATTTAGCTTCAATAGACGGTTGTAGTCGGTGCGGGCCTCCTTGTATCGCCTTTGCTGTGATAAGATATATGAACGGAAGAAGAGGGCTTCCTCGTTGTCAGGCTCGATTTCAAGGGCTTTGCTGTAGTCTGCCAAGGCCTGCTCGCTGTCGTTTGTCTGCAAATAAAGGGACGCACGGCCAAGAAGTAGACCGAGTGTAGCAGGGGAGAGGTCAATGCCTTTTCCGTATGCTTCTAAAGCCTGCTCGTTCTGTCCTCTGCGCTGATGAATTTCGCCCAGATACTGATAGAGAATGGCATTGGACTTCCTCGCAGGGTCAAGCTGAATCGTCTGAAGAATCAACTTCTCTGCTTTCTCCAACGAATCGACGCCAAGAGCATCTATGACCTGCCTGATACTTTGCTCGTATAACTGTGCGTAAGCCATTGACCATTGACAATTAATCATTGACAATTGAAAACAGGCAACAGCCAATATAATCCTGAAGAACTTCACTTCAATTTTCCATTAAATTCAAGGGGGCTTATCTCATAATGGTCTGCTCCCTGTCTGGGCCTACGCTAACGATGGTGATGGGTGTGTTTGTGGCTTTTTCAATATAAGCGATATAGTCTTTGAGTTGCTGTGGGAACTGGCTCTCGCTGGTCATCTGGGTGAGGTCTGTCTGCCATCCTGGAAGTGTCTCATAGACTGCTTGCCAACCCTCTGTATCGTAAGGCATTTCGTCGGTAGTGACGCCGTCCTTTGTGTATTTCGTGCAGACCTTAATCTCAGCAAAAGAGTCGAGCACATCGCTCTTCATCATAATCAGTTGCGTTACACCATTTATCATAATAGCATAGCGTAGAGCCACGAGGTCGAGCCATCCGCAACGACGGTTTCTGCCTGTCACAGCTCCATACTCATGGCCTATCTCGCGAATCTTGTCACCCGTCACGTCAAAAAGTTCTACGGGGAAGGGACCAGAGCCGACGCGTGTTGAGTAGGCCTTGAAGATACCAAATACCTCTCCGATAGTGTTCGGAGCAACACCAAGACCGGTGCAAACGCCGCCACAAACCGTACTCGAGGATGATACGAAGGGATAAGTGCCATGGTCAATATCGAGCATCGTTCCTTGTGCACCTTCCGCAAGCACGCTTTTACCTTCCTTCAAGGCCTTGCCAAGCTCAATTTCTGTGTCGGTGAGGTGGAACTGACGCATGTATTCAATGCCTTGCATCCAGAGCTTTTCCTCTTCGGCAATGTCGTATTCAGTATATTTCAAGTCACGGAGGGTCTGCTCGTGACGAGATTTGAGGCTGTCGTACTTCTCCTGAAAGTTCTCGAGGATGTCGCCTACACGAAGTCCAGTACGGCTTGCCTTCTCGCTATAAGTTGGGCCGATGCCCTTTCCTGTTGTGCCGACTTTATTCTTGCCCTTAGCAGCTTCGTAGGCACGGTCAAGAACTCTGTGTGTGGGCAGGATGAGGTGTGCGCGTTTGCTGATGTGCAGACGGCTCTTGAGGTCATAGCCAGCGGCTTCGAGTTCGCGGGCTTCTTGCATGAAGAGGTCGGGAGCAATAACACAGCCATTGCCGATGATGTTGAGTTTGCCTTCATCAAAGATGCCGCTTGGAATACTGCGAAGCACAAACTTTTTCCCTTCAAAGATGATTGTATGTCCAGCATTTGGACCGCCTGCAAAGCGAGCCACAATGTCGTATCTGGGAGTGAAGACATCCACAACTTTACCTTTTCCTTCGTCGCCGAAAACGATGCCGAGCAGGGCATCAACTTTACCTTTTCCCATATTTCTTATCTCTATCTTAAATTCTTTTTTATTATTTCCTCAATTTCTTATTTTTCCTTGTCTCCTGTCGGTTCTTGGCCTGGCATTTGCGACATATACCAGACATATAGACGAGCGTATCTTCAATATTGAAATACCGGACATGGAGGTTTTGCAAAGCAAGCCTTGCCGTGCCCGTAGAAACACGGGTGACTGTGTTGCACTGATTGCAGATGGTGTAGGCTTTCGGATTGCGGTCTGTGCACAATTCATAGTGTGAAGCAATGGATAAGGAATGTTTAATGACAAGACCTGCGGAACAGAGCAATTCCATTGTGTTGAAAAGCGTGGCTCTGCTCACCTGAAACTTTCCATGCTCACGCATAAGTTGCATGAGTCCATCGATGGTAAAGATACCATTGGCAAGACCAGCAACTCTCAGTATTTCATAGCGTTCTGGAGTCTTTCGCATTGACTTCTCTTCCATGTAGCGAGTCAACCTGTCGTGTAAAGATGCTATCGGTTCAAGTTTCTTTTCCATAACTAAGTGCAAAGGTACGAAGAAAAGTTGAAAGTTTTACGCATAAAGTCAAAAAAACAAACTTTCTTAACTCTTATTTTAATTCATTGAGGGCTTCTTTGAGCGTTTGGATAGCTTTTCTTAAATGAAGATTTGCTTCTGGCAGCAACTTTACCAAACATTCCTCAACATTTTGCATTTCTTCATCATTTAGTTCTGCACAATGAACGAGCAAGTGCCGCAGGCAAAGGCAGGCACAGACACAGGGTAAGGGCTTTCCTTCTTCAAGCCATTTTAGACTTGTTTCCTTTGCATGTGTGGTTTTGGAAAGGAGTTTCATCGCCATCACCTGTGCTTCCTCGGCTGTCACCATTGTCTCAGCCCACATGTTTGCAGTCTCTTTGGTGAATGTTTCAGTTGGCATGAGCATAATGGCAAGCAGTTTTGTTTCGCGTATGCTCTGATTCCAAAGCTGATTGGCAAGGCTTGCATCCTTTGGAAACTCATCGGCGATACTTTGAAGACGCGGCAACTCAACGCCAAAGATTAGGCGGAACGGCATTCCCGCTTCCCTCATTCGTGCAGATAGAATGCCGTTCATGCTTGCACGCAGTTCCTTCTTTATTTCATTAACCATCTAGGCATTAAACATTAGAGCAGTATCAAATCAGATGCTCTTCAACCCTCATTTGTTAACGTGCAGTATTCCTGACCGTAACGTAGCATTTGTTCATCGTAAGCTTCATCATATGAAATGCTGACATCAATAACCTTTCCCTTTGCATCTCGGATGAGATTGTACCTGGGATTGATAAAGCCTTTGTAAGGAGCCAGATTGAGTCGCTGATAACGACTGCGAATCTCATGGTGAAGAGCTGCATCGAGCTTGATACCATATTCCTCAACAATCTGTCGCGCTGCTTCAAAGTCACCTTCGCTCTTGATGCGTTGTACCTCAGCCAAAAGCACCCCAAATGCCTTTCGAAGCATCTTGTAGTCATTGACACGGACATAATGCTTGCCTTCTTTCTCTACAATCTCCACCGTTTCGGGATAGTTCTTGAGTGTCCAGCGAGAGATAAGAGCACGGTTCCTCATGTGGGCTTCTTCAATCTGACGGCCCTCTTCAATACGAATCGTCTGTGTGAGAAGTCCATTCATCAAATAGCTGTAGTATTGCGACTTATAGGCTTCTTCATTAGGCAACAAACCAAGCTCTATGAGTTTGGGGTCAGCAATATAGTAGAGGCCAAAAAGGTCTGCTCTTGCTTCCTCTATCGTGCTGCCGTATGAGCGAAGAGCATCCGCATCAACACCGGGCAACAATTGTCCGCTTCCGTGCCCAAGACACTCATGTAGGTCGGTATGAAGATCATCGCAAATGTCGCCATACTCATCGAGAAGCTGCTTCGTTTCATCGTCAATGACGAACTCTTCCCGCATTCCACTGCCTTTTGCCGCGAGGTTATAGGCTCGTGTTAGGTTTGCAATCGTCACGCTCTTGCTGCCGTACTCAGCTCTAATCCAATTGCTGTTTGGCAGGTTGATACCAATAGCACTACTTGGGTAGAGGTCGCCTCCTAAGATGGCGGCACTAATCACTTTCGCACTTACTCCACGACACGCTTTCTTCTTAAATCGACCATTAACAGGAGAATGATTTTCAAACCATTGTGCATTATCGCTTAAAGTTTTAGCTCTGCAAGTTGCTTCCTTGTCAATGATGTTGACATAGCCCTCCCAACTGGCCTTAAAACCAAGCGGGTCGCCATAGACTTCGGTAAAGCCGTTGGAAAAGTCCACTTCGCCCTCCGTCTCTTCCACCCAAAGAATAGCGTAGTCATCGAAGGACTTCAGGTCGCCCGTCCGATAGAATTCAATCAGTTTGTCAATTACGTCCTTTTGCTTTTTGTTTTCAGCATAGTCGCGAGCTTTGCCAAGCATCTCGCAGATACGGTCAATTGCTTTGCCGTAAAGTCCTCCACTACGCCAAACATTCTCGAAGAGCGAACCATCGGCCTTGCGCTCAAGACGACTGTTCATACCAAGCATAGGCGGACGTTTTGGGTCGGCATTCTTCTTGAGGTCAAGATAAAATGCCTCTGCCTCTGCTTGGGTGATTCCCTCGTCATAATAATTGCACGAGGATGTGATAAGCAGGTCTTCTCCATCAGCTTGATTGACGCGCTTGGGCATTACTTCTGGGTTGAAGACAATCTCTATTAAATCTTCTTTCTGCAAAGGCAACAGACTTACATCCAGTTTGTTAAGCTTTTCAAGAAAGAACTCTTTGCTGAAGCCTGGCTTGAACTTCAGGTAACTGTAGTGATGGTGGATTCCGTTGGAAAACCACACCCTCTTCAAATAAACAACAAAAGCCTGCCAATCTGCATTGTCCTTCGGTCCGTTGTAGTGGGTATAGATGGCTTCTAGGACTTGACGCATACAAAGCCCATAGCGACAGTTCTGGTCCCAAAGGATGTCACGCCCCAGTAATGCTGCTTCCGAGAGATAATAAATGAGAAGCTTCTGTCTGAGTGGCAGAAGGCTGAAGCTCGGTACATCATAGCGCAAAAGCTGAACGTCGGCAAAACGTTCTTCAAGCACGTTTTGTCCTCTTGCTTTTTCTGCCTCTTTTGGATTTAGCATTCTTTTCGGGCTTGGGTTCAGGCGTAAAGCCATACTTTTGCTTGTACTCTTTCGGCGTCATTCCGCAGAGCTTGTAGAATGTGGCATAGAAGCTTTGGCGAGTGGTGAAGCCCACATTGATGGCGATATCCTCCATTGTCATTTTGTTGAAACTGATGTCCTGGAGCATATATTTAGCTTCATAGATACGCAATTTGCCTACAAGTTGCGAGTAGTTTTGCTGGAAACGCAAACTGATGACTGCGCTGATGTGCCGCGAATTGACCTGAATGTCGGTGGCAAGCTGCTTTGCAGAATACTTGGGGTCGCGGTATTTCTTTTCAATCATCAACTTGGCAAGAATTTTCTCCGCAACTTCTTCCACGAAATCTGGTGAAACGGAATTCTTGTAGGAGAGCGTCTTAGTCTTCTCCTTCTTCTCTGTGTAATTGTACTTAGCCATAATATTAGTTTCTTTTATCTTTAGTCCTTACTTTTTAATTCCCAATCCAACCTCTGGATCATTTGTCGTGATAATGTCTATGTCGGGCATTTTGGCAAAGCGATTGAGGGCTTCCTCGCCATCCACGGTCCATACATTGACCTCAAGACCAAGCTTTTTTGCTTCACTTGCCCATTCAGGATGCTTGTCGAAAACTCCCATATTGTAGTCAATACCTGTCAGCCCCATTTCCTTGATTTCCTGTGGCGAGAGGTCGCCATTGAGATAGGCAACCTTGGCTTCTGGAGCAAGTTTGTGAAGGAATTTACAGGCGTGTTTGCTAAAGGAGATGTAATCCGTCCTCGAAGCAAGTCCGAGCGTGTTCACAAGCTCTACGGACAACTCGCAAATCAAGGAGTCGCGCTTTGCATTACGATGTGGTTTAACCTCGAAAATAAGCCGGCAATCTGGCCAAAGACGGGCTTCCCAGAGGTATTGCTGTAGGGTTGGGATGAATTCGCCATTCTTCAAGCGATGGTTCATAAGAGTGGCATAGGTGGTGTCCTCAATGCGAATGCCGTCTATTGTGGCATCGTGGAAGACGACGGGAATGCCGTCAGCTGTCAGCCAAACATCAAATTCGCTGCCCCAGCAACCCACTTCTGCCGCTTTCTGTAGCGAAGTAATGGAGTTCTGTGCGCTGCCTTCTGTGCGCCAATATCCTCTATGCGCAACAATTTTTGGCTGGGCAAAAGCCGAAAGGAAGCACACAGAAAGAACTATATATAATATGTACGCGAAAAGATGTTTAATGTGTGATTTCTTGTTCATTGTTCTTGATGATTTCATGGTTTCTTGTCGCAAAAATAACAAATACAAGTCAAATAATCAACAATTCGAAAGAAATAATTTGACATATTGCAAAAATCTTATCTGATAGGGCAAATTTTTCGTTCTTTAATCCGCTTATTTGAAAAATAATAGTTATTTTTGCAGTCGATATGCAGCCTTTAGCAGAAAGAATGCGTCCGTTGACGCTGGAAAACTATATCGGGCAGCAGCATTTGGTGGGACCGGGTGCTGTGCTTCGGCGTATGTTGGAGAGCGGTCATGTGGGCAGCTTCATCCTTTGGGGTCCGCCTGGAGTCGGGAAGACCACTCTGGCAAGCATTATTGCGCGGCAATTGGATGTACCGTTTTTCACACTTAGTGCTGTGACAAGCGGCGTGAAAGATGTTCGCGATGTTATCGAGAAGGCGCGTTCCTCGCGTTTCTTTAATCAGAACAACCCTATTCTTTTCATCGACGAAATTCACCGTTTCTCCAAGTCTCAGCAGGACTCTTTGCTTGGGGCTGTGGAGCAAGGCGTTGTCACGCTCATCGGAGCAACTACGGAGAATCCTTCCTTTGAGGTGATTCGTCCGCTGCTTTCCCGTTGTCAGGTTTATACACTTAAACCGCTCGAAGAGAAAGACTTGATGCAGCTTGCCCACTATGCTGTGGAACACGATATTGAGTTGGGCAAACGCAAATTCCGCTTCAAGGAGACAGGTGCTATGATGCGTTTTAGCGGAGGCGATGCGCGTAAGTTGCTCAATATTCTGGAGCTTGTCTATGAATCGGCTCCCGAAGAGGGCGAGATAGAGATAACGGATTCTGTTGTTACCGACTGCTTGCAGCAGAATCCACTTGCCTATGACAAGGATGGCGAGATGCACTACGACATCATCTCTGCCTTCATCAAAAGCATTCGTGGCAGCGACCCCGACGCCGCAATCTATTGGCTGGCACGTATGATAGAGGGTGGGGAAGACCCTGCATTCATAGCCAGAAGACTGGTCATCAGCGCAAGCGAGGACATAGGCCTCGCCAATCCCAATGCGCTCTTGTTAGCCAATGCCGCATTCGATGCCGTGATGAAATTGGGTTGGCCTGAAGGTCGCATTCCTTTGGCAGAGGCAACGGTCTATCTTGCCGCAAGTCCGAAAAGCAATTCGGCTTATATGGCCATCAACGATGCCATCGGGAAGGTGCAGGAAACAGGCAACCAGCCTGTGCCCTTACACCTCAGAAATGCGCCTACGGCTCTGATGAAGGAACTCGGCTACAGCAAAGGCTACAAGTATGCCCACGACTATGAAGGCAATTTCGTTCTTCAACAGTTTCTTCCTGATGAACTTCAAGGTCAACGCTTCTGGCATCCTCAAAGCAATCCTTCTGAGGACAAGCTCAAGGCACAAATGGAAAAATGTTGGGGAACGGCAAAGATGAAAGGTGAAAAGTAAAGAGATAAAAGAGAAGATAATTCTATTACACATTGTAAATTTCTATATTGCAAATGAAAAAAATAATGCTTTTAGGCTCAGGAGAGCTGGGTAAGGAGTTTGTAATCGCTTGCCAACGATTGGGGCAATACGTTGTTGCCTGCGACAAATATGCCGGTGCTCCGGCTATGCAGGTTGCCGATGAATGCCGCGTGTTCAGTATGCTCGATGGTGATGCGCTCGTTGCTGCCGTTAACGAGGTAAAGCCGGACATCATTGTGCCTGAGATAGAGGCCATTAGGACGGAGAAGCTCTATGAGTTCGAGAAGCAGGGCATCAAAGTTGTCCCAAGCGCAAGGGCGGTCAACTATACAATGAACCGCAGAGCTATCCGCGAACTTGCTCACACAGAACTTGGGCTTCAGACAGCCGATTATCGCTATGCAAGCACCTACGAAGAATTGAAGCAAGCCGCTGCCATCATAGGCTTCCCTTGCATTATCAAACCGTTGATGAGCAGTAGCGGACACGGACAAAGCAAAGTGGATAGCGCAGACGAGCTGGAGGCTGCTTGGGCTTGTGCTTGCGGCGGCAGTAGGGGCGACATAATGGAAGTGATCGTAGAGGAATTCATCCCCTTCGACTACGAGATTACGCTGCTGACCGTCACTCAGGACAATGGGCAGACACTCACTTGTGCGCCCATCGGCCATGTCCAGAAAGGCGGCGACTATCGCGAGAGCTTCCAGCCAAAAGCCATGAAGCCAGAGCATTTAGCCGCTGCACAGGAAATGGCAAAGAAGGTGACTGCCGCCCTTACTGGTTCCGGCATTTGGGGCGTGGAATTCTTTGTAAGTGAGAAACGCGGTGTAATCTTCAGCGAACTCAGTCCTCGTCCGCACGACACAGGAATGGTCACACTTGCCGGCACCCAGAACCTCAGCGAGTTTGAGCTTCATGCAAGGGCTGTCCTTTCGTTGCCTATTCCCGAGATAGAGCTTTATCGTCAGGGTGCATCGGCAGTAATCTTGTCGCCAGTAGAGACAGAAAATCCTCAGTATGAGGGCATTGAGAATGTCTGTGCTGCATCGAAAGCCGACCTTCGTATCTTTGGAAAGCCAGTGGCACACGTTGGCCGTCGAATGGGTGTGGTTGTCTGCTGGGACGGATTTGAGGCTTCGCAAGATGCCCTTCGCGACAAATGCAAGGCTTTGGCTGCGAAAGTTAGCGTGAAATGAGCGACGGAAACTTCAATCGCGCCCTGCTCCCATCCACGCCCTACAGAAGTGGAGTAAGGATGGGACAGCAGCAGGCTAAGATGAAGGCAATCAATGTTTTGCATCAAGCCTTGGAACAAGCGCAACCGCCTTTGACTCCAGAGCAAAAGGCGATGGTTGCCGAATACTTTGAGAAGGAAATGTAACTACAATTGTGTAGTTCTATTCCATCTTCCTTAGTTTCCGCAGGAGTTCCTTGTTGATGATGCTGATGCGGCGCTGACTTTCCTTGAAGTCGGCACGGATGTCGGCTCCCAAAGTGGAGATTTCCTCGTTAAAATTATGGTAGAAATCAGTAAAGGAGCGGAGTAGGGGAGGGAGATAGGGTTGTTCGCGAGTGTTGACAACCATTCGGATGCCCTTCGCAACAAGCTTCACATCCACCTCCTCGCCAGCCTCTTTCGGGTCGCCGTCAAAGTGGATAACCCCTGGTGCAGAGCGTTTTATGTGCAGATGTTGGCAACGGAATGAACGGATACGGCTGTTGCTGGTTATCGTCTTTGTGAAGAGCTGGATGGCTATCTGCGGAGCTTCGAAAACGGTAAAAGGTTCCATCAGCGTCACATCCATCAGTCCGTCGTTCATGCTGGCGTGAGGCGCGATGTAGGCATTATTTCCGTACTGACTGGCATTGGCGCACGCAATAAGGAAAGCCTTATAGACCTGCCGCTCGCCATCGATTGTTATCTCGTATGTGTCGGGCTTGTACTTCACCCCCTCTTTTAGCGTATTCTCAATATAGGTGAGCAGACCTCGTCGACCAGCCTTGGCAAAACGGTCGCTGATGAAGGCATCAAAGCCTACGCCACAAGTGCAGAAGAAAGGCTCCTGGTCAATCATACCGTAGTCCAGCTGCTCGATATGGCAGTCGGAAAGCACTTCAAGCGCGCCTTCGGGATTCATAGGGATATAGAGATGGCGGGCCAGTCCGTTGCCGCTGCCGCAGGGAATAATGCCCAGAGCCGTGTCTGTATGAACCAGGCTTCGCGCCACCTCGTTGACCGTTCCATCGCCTCCAACAGCCACAACCACATCCACGCCTTCGCGAATGGCTTCATGGGCAAATTCCGCAGCGTGGCCTTTGCGCTCTGTCTTGAAGATTTTCCAGTCGAAGCGCTCGCTGTCGAGGTATTTCGGGATTAGATTGATGATGTGTTCCTTGTCGGAAACGCCCGAAATAGGGTTTACGATGAATACTATTTTAGCCTTTCTGTCCATAAATCGTGTGCAAAGGTACGAAATAATTCATAATTACAAATAATTTTGTGCCATAAGCTATGATTTATGAACTAATTTTTGTACTTTTGCAGCCGATTTGTACGATAAGATAGTTTATGGGAATATTACAAGAAAGGTGCGCCAAATACACACTCCCTCAAGAGTTCATGGCGCAGGGCATCTACCCTTACTTCCGCGAGATAGAAGGCAAACAGGGCACTGAGGTAATCATGGAAGGCCGCCGAGTGCTGATGTTTGGCTCGAATGCATATACAGGATTGACTGGCGACCAGCGCGTTATAGATGCTGGCTGCGAAGCCATGAAGAAATATGGCAGCGGCTGTGCAGGCAGCCGTTTCCTCAACGGAACACTCGACATTCATGTTCAGCTCGAAAAGGAACTGGCTGAGTTTGTCGGCAAGGATGAAGCACTTTGCTTTGCAACAGGCTTCACAGTTAACAGCGGTGTAATCAGCCAGCTGGTTGACCGCAACGACTATGTCATCTGTGACGACCGCGACCACGCAAGCATCGTGGATGGCCGCCGTCTAAGCTTCGCCACACAGCTCAAGTTCAAGCACAACGACATGGAAGACCTCGAAAAGCAGCTCCAGAAGTGCGACCCCGACCGTGTAAAGCTCATCGTAGTCGATGGTGTTTTCAGTATGGAAGGCGACCTTTGCAAGCTGCCCGAAATCGTCGAGCTAAAGAAGAAGTACAATGCCACCATCATGGTTGATGAAGCTCATGGAATCGGTGTCTTCGGCAGGCAGGGTAGGGGTGTGTGCGACCACTTCGGACTGACCAAGGATGTTGACCTCATCATGGGAACATTCTCGAAGAGCCTGGCTTCCATCGGTGGATTCATTGCCGCCGACAGCAGCATCATCAACTGGCTCCGTCATACTGTTCGCACCTATATCTTCAGCGCAAGCTGCACACCAGCTGCAACGGCTGCGGCACGCGAAGCCCTGCACATCATCCAGCAGGAACCGGAGCGCCTCGAAGCCCTTTGGAGTGTCACGAACTATGCCCTGAAGCGTTTCCGCGAGGAAGGCTTTGAGATTGGCGACACCGAAAGCCCAATCATTCCGCTTTATGTTCGCGACACAGACAAGACCTTTATGGCAGTTGCCAAGGCCTTCAACGAAGGTGTGTTCATCAATCCCGTTATTCCGCCAGCTTGTGCGCCTCAAGACACACTTGTCCGCTACGCACTTATGGCAACCCATACGCACGAGCAGGTCGATGAATCAGTCGTCAAGCTCAAGAAAGTATTCAAGGAATTAGAGATTCTCTAATATTATAGGTATAAGTAGTTGTTGAAGGCAATGCTTTCTCAGACAGAGATTGCGTTGCCTTTTTTTATGCACTAAATCAAACCTTGCGGAGGTAGTTGCGGAAGGTTTTTCCTAAGGAGTATAGGAGGGGAGGAGTTGTTTGAACACGGATTACTCGGATGAAACGGATTGCAGACAGAAAATGTTCGTGCAGCGATGAAGTCGCTGCTGCGGTAGGGATTTCAGAATTTAATCTTGAAAATATTGGTGTCCGGTAAACTTTTGACTAATATATCAGATAGCCTAAGAATTCAATTACTTATGTGGTGCTTTAGGATTGGTGGCTTGTATGAGACCGCAACGCGGTCTTCGCTAAATAACCGAGGGTACGAGCGAAGCGAGCACCCCCGGTAAGTACCCCT
>JAEEGL016099533.1_pt1 | contig 13140 bp, 3 predicted proteins | sample 9134231 | NCBI WGS metagenome assembly JAEEGL01 (sample SAMN16246548, study PRJNA631951) | gut metagenome | biome: gut microbiome; feature: rumen; material: fiber-attached | host: Bos | place: Iran: Karaj | collected 2018-10
GCGTGTTCCTGAACACGAACGCTTTCCGCGAGGACCTGCCGCAATACTGGAACTTCCAGGAGCAGCGGCTTATCACCCCGCCTTGTGTTCAGACCCCCACAATCCCCCCTAACTTAGGGGGGTCGTCCTTTTACAAGAAAGCCGGAGTCATCGTCATGGGCATCGGACCGGACTCACCCATCCAGCAGGACCTCTTCGACATTAATGACGAGCAGTTCCAGAAGATGAGGCGGCTCGACGAAGTGGTTGACCGCATCAACCGTATGCAGGGAAGTGAGACCATCGTCCTCGGTTCGCAACAGTACACAAAAAAAGATGGAAAAGGTAAGGCAGATGTCTTCGCCAATGCCATCAAGCATGATTTCAGGAGTCCGAACCCAACAACCCGGTGGTCGGATGTGATTAAATTAAAATGATGATATGGATAACCAACAAGATAGATTCTCGGTAGTAACACTAAAACCCTAGTCGAGAGGTTTTTATCTTAGGTTATCTTCATATTCTATCGTAGTGTTTAATTGCTGTTTCTATCAGTTCTTTATCAGCCATGAAGGACTTATAAGCAGTCTTTACCAGGCTCCAGTTCTGAGTCATCAAGCCAACACCAAGGCATTTCTTCATTGTTGGCCAGAAAGCATTTCGATTGGTACGCATATAGTCCTTGACAATCTCTTCGTCGCTGACACCGTATGATTTGAGCAGGGCCATACTCAATATGCCCGTCCTGTCTTTGCCGGCTGTGCAATGGAAAAGGGTACAGAGTCCTTTCGCGGCATTATCTTTCAGCGTCGAGACGGCCTTATCCAACTGGCTCCGACTGTATTCGTCAGTTACAGCGTCCTTATAGAGAGCCTTGAAATCAGGCACCATTTCCTTCAGCTTGTCGGGATTCTTCCGCAGATTCCTGATGATTGTCATTGGATCGGAACCTGTCTCATGGGTAATCCCGACAGCCGCGTCTTTGATAATTGGGATTTGCAGATAATCCACCCCATTAGGTATCGGGTCAGGAAATTCAGCCGCTTCAACGGGTGTGCGCAGGTCTATCACACAGCCAATATGATACTTCTTACAGAGGTCAGCACATTCATTTTCCGTAAGAATACTGAGTTTTCCACTACGCAGATACAATCCGTATGGGACAACACCTCCAGAAAAAGGTATTCCCCCAAGGTCCCGCAGATTAAGTTCACATATTTTGTGCATTTCCTATTTTCACCTTTGAATCACCTGTCACCTTGGCATTGTTACCGCCACCATAGACATTGCCCCGGATATCAACACCCAGGACGTCCTTCTTCTCGTAATAGGTGGTTCCATCTGCGGCAGTGCCGGTGGCAGCGCTGTAGGTTCCATCATTGTTGCGGGTATAGCAGTTGCTCACATCCTCACCGACGGAAACTTGTTTCACCACATAGACCTCCTCGAGGGTGGCAATGTTTACGTATGTATTACCGATGACTTTTGCTGCGTTTCCGCCGCCAAAGACGTTGCTGATGGCTCCCATCTTTCCTTTGGCATGTGAGGGGATGGGATAGTTGTTGGGAGTTTTCGCATTCTCACCGACAATGGACCTATCATCGTTATAGTATCTGCCGTAGGCCTCATTGACGTTTACCGTCGGATTACCCACCAACGTCGCTCTACTACCATAGCCACCGCCGAAAATCTGTCCGATGCTGGTGAACGACATCACATTGACTTGCGGGTCGTCGTAGAGCTTGGCTCCCGACTCTTTAGGTGTGCCGTCGCTGTTATAGCCATAAACCGAGTAGCCAGCCTCGTTGCCACCTCCATAGAGTTCTCCAATCATGACGGGCCGACAGCCAATTTCCTCAACATTGATAGTGATGGCTCCACCGATGGTGCCGCTGAGGTTGTTACCGCCAAACACACGGTCGAAGGTGCCGTTGGTGATGTTCAGTGTCACATTACCGTGAACGTCGGCATCCTCGGCGCCACCATAGACCGCTTTCAGGCCAGGAATACAAGCCATCAGCAGCTGGGCTTCGGCATCCATCTCAGCACTCTTACCACCACCATAAGCCTCGTCAACTTGGAATGGGCAACAATCTTCACCTTCCAATTCCTCGAGCAGCGTGACAGCCGTCTGTCGCACGTTGCCCTTGGTATTGGAGCCGCCGAACACACGGTGCACCTTGCCACCGTAGATATTCACAGAAGCCTTACCAGTTCCATAGACGAGGTTCGTAGCGACCGTTCTTTCCTCTTTAGTATCGTATGCAGCCATATCCCTGACCTTCCATGTGTCACTGCCCTCTTCCTTGTAATACTCGGAATAGTTCTTGTATCCTACGTTGGCACCAGGGTTAGGCATTTCGACACCGTTGATGAGGATATTATCCAGACCGTTGCCGCCACCAAAGAGTTCCTCCACCTCAAACGTACCGTTAATCGTCACGTTCGTAGAAGGCGTACAGGCAGCGTTACCACCGCCATACACCTGTCGGATGCTGGTGAGGCTGCAACCGTCGATAATCACTTCCGACTTGTTGCTATTCGGGTTCGCTGGTTCATAAGCCGACTGGTTTCCACCGCCGTAGACAGCAGCCACATCATAGCGGCTTGACACCTTCGCATCCTCAACAGCCGGTGTCTCGCCGCTTGCAGGAGCATTAGCGATGCGCGTTGCCGCCTCATTCTGCGTCTTGTAGATATGCACTTTCACATCGCCCATCGGGGTGCCGTTCAGGTTGTTGCATCCGAAGATGCTGCCCAATACGACACATCCCTTGGCATCGTTGGCAATACCGTTGTTCAGTTCCACCAACACATTACCATACACCTTCGCCTCAACGTCTGCCGTTCCCTTACTTGAATCAGCCGTCTGACCCAAAGCACCGCCATAGACGTTGCGCTGAATCTTTCCACCTTTCAGGTTGACAGTAGTCTTATTGCTGGCTGCAGTCTTGCCTGTTGCCCACGTATCGGTGCCCCAGTTGTCTGTGTTCGTATTCGCCAATGCACCGCCGCCATAGACGTCCTGCGTGACCTCGCCGCCGTTCATATTGACCACAACGCTTTCTTTGACGATACCTGCCTCGCCACCGCCAAAGACACAGCCCAGGACGTCGGCACCGGTATTGATATTCACCTGTGTCTCCCTGACACTGGCAGAGAACTCTGTTTCGCTGAGGTCACCTCTCGGACCGCCGAATACATGACCGTAGTCTGTGCCCGACAGACCGATTTTACCTCCGTTGATGTTGATGGTTGCATTACCGGTCCCGGTTGCACAGGTGGTTGGCAGGCCGTTTGCATCGTAGGTATATGTACCGACAGAGCCCATAGAGCCTCCGCCATAGACATTACGCAGCACGTGACCGCCATTAATGGTAATTGTTGTGACTCCACGCACGACACCCGCCATGGGGTTGTGGTGTCCACTCTCGCCCTCGTCAACCGTTCCATTGTCGTTGTCGTCACGACTGAAGGTGTCCGTACCGCAACCGGCACCATAGATGTTACCGCAATCCCATGTACCACTCCTGTAACCTACAATACCCTTATTTACAGTGACAACACCATTTCCAAAGTTATGTCCGTTCTCGCCACCGCCATAGACAGACCCAAAGACTGTCGGACCTTTATCATCTTCATTAGATGTGGCTGAGCCAATCGTGACATTCGTATTGTTCACCCATGCCAACTGATTCAGGAAAGCAAGAGCACCCGTTCCATTCGGATCACCCTCCCAACCACGAGATGAACCATCCACCATACCTGTGTCTGCGTGGTCAGAACCGATCATTCCTCCATTAATGGTTACCGTAGCCAAACCGGTATTAGCAGCACAAGCCGTAGGCATACCCGTCGTGTTGTCACGGGTAAACGTACCCACAGAGCCCACGGCTCCACCGCCATAGACATTGTGGAGAATCTTGGTCGTGGTTTCTGTTCCGTTGATGGTGACGGTCGTATTACCCTTCACAAGGCCAGCGTCCAAGTCGTCCTTACTCTTCACGGCGAGTTCGGAACTGCCATCACTCTTGATTTCAATTTTACCTTTTCCACCGCCATAGACATTACCCCATCTGTAGCCGAATGTGCCCTTGTTCTCCACACCGATGCTTCCGCTATTAACCGTAACTTCGGTGTTACCACCGACACCGGATTCTTCACCGCCGCCATAGACGCTCTCGCCAACGGTTGTGGTGCCATTGATGGTGAGATTAGTCGTTTGTACTTCTCCTAGATGTTCAAGTGTTACATCAGTATATAATATCTTGTTATCTAAATTGCTTCCAGGATTTCCGTCGGATAAGGTGACTTCTGCATCTTCAGCGTTCTGCCAGGTAAATGTGGTCGTGCTGGAAAAAACGCCAGGCTCGAACATACCTGATGCAGCGTTGTAATTAGGGGTCTTAGTAAAACCAGCGCTTCTCACTTCTACGGTAGGAAGCGATGCTGAGTATCCGGCACCATAGACATTACCTTTTACAGTACAGTCCTCAAGTACAGAAGTGGCAGTACCTATGACTTTACCTAAGTTACCACCACCATAGAAGTTGGTTTCGACGGTACATTTTTTCAAAGTCGATAATACATCATTGCATTGCGCCAGAGAAAAAGAAACGAATTTGACAAAGAGACGTACACCTGTCGTTCCTGAACTCCAAACAAAAAACTCATAGTCAAAATCGGTGGCGACTCCAGGCCCCTTTTTACCATAGTCTTTACCTGATATCTGTGAAGAACCCGTACTTGTTCCATCAAAATACTTCCCTCGATCGTTGGTATAGTAGCCTTGAAGAGTAGTCCAGTTTTGATTTCCGTCTTTATCGTAATATTTCTTTTTTGCTATGGATGTACCACCATATCCTGCACCAAAGTATTTGCCAAATGTACATCCTTCAGCTGTAGTGGTTACTGTTTTGCCAGGGTCATTATCGTTCTTCTTGGTCATATTGCCAAACTTCGGTCCTCCGCAAAACAGATTTACATGGCTGTTGAAGATGTCCGTGGTGATATTTCCCTGTACGGGTTTGGCATCATTGATACCGCCACCATAGAATTCTGTGATGTCCGCATCATATATTTGCCAGTGTACATTACCCTTAGTCGTATTTTTATCTTTACCTATCTGCTCCAGAGCGGCTCCAGCCACCTCGCCAAAGCGACCGCCACTGATATAACACTCAGCATTGTCATCTCTGATATATGAATTGGCATTGTAGGTTCCCGTGAGATAAAACTCTTCGAAGTCACCTCCTGTTACCGACACAGGAACGTGTGGCGTGGACTGTTTTCCATCACTATGAGTACCCAAGCCAAAAGAATTAATCCATACGTTACTACCTACATGAATATATATCGTATGCCCATCTACTGTTGATGACTGAGTGGAAACAAACTGGTCGAAGACGCCACCCTGAAGAATGAGCGGGGCATCCATTTTAGTGATAGCGACCTCACCATTTTTGCCCAAATCTCCATTTTCGTACTCTATTTGGGAAGAATACATAAAAGCGGTATTGGTGACCTCAAACCATCCTCTGGTCTTGAAAATGGTGAAATTACAGATGAGGCTCGCACCATTGGGCTTTTGTGCCTGTGCTGTGCCAGGAACAGTCAAGAAGTCGAAACGGATAGGAGTTATATTCGATCTGTTCTTATGGTGATATATGAGGCTGTAATCTGGCTCATGGTCATTGTCCGTGTCCACCGACATCATGGTGAAAGGTCTGTCTCCGTTTAACGGCACAACATCCAAATGAAGATTGCCTACTAACACGAGAGCGTTGTCGTAGACAGTTGAACCTAAACCACCCAGATTGTTGGCGATGCCATCCAAAGATCTTGTAATACTAGTTTCAACTTTTTGTCCATTAAACTGCGTTGGATTTGAACCTTGCGGGTTGTTCACCTGTGTGCCTGTCTGTGTGACGTTTTGTTTGCCAGAATAATCGTCCTTGTACACCACATCGTAATTGGGGTCAGCTATATAATATGCCTTACCCCAGTAAGGTTCGATAGTGATGGAGGTCACACCGTATGGCACGTCGAAATAGGCACCTTGCGAGAAGACGCGCCCGCTCACCGAATAGAGGTCTTTGTTAGAACTTTTGCGGTCGGCAAAATTATAGTTGGGATAATCGAAATAGGCTTGATCCGATGCATACGTTTTGGTGTAGTCGTAATTGGCAGCGGTGTAGGGGTCATCAGCAACAGTAGTGATGTACGTAATCTTCCAGCCCGTCACCACACGGTTCTCTGTATAATTGCCTGTGCCGACATCATTGTAGTAAGGCAGTTGCACCTTATCATAGTTGAAGTTGAATCGGTCGAAATCCTTGTCGGTGCGTTGCAAAGTAAGGCTACCTTTGGTGATGCCCGCACCAGAAGGAGCGTTACTGCCTACACCACTAATCGTTACCGAAAGTGTCTTGCCTAACTTACCGCCATGGTTACGCCCCACTGATTCACTATCAGGAGCATTCTCAAAGTCAGGATTGATGATGGAAGGATAGTAGCCTTGGGCTTTCAGTACAGGATAGGGCTTGGGGGTATCAATGGTTCTGTCAGCAGTCTCAAGAACCCATTTGGCCATCTCATTAGCATTGCTATGAGAACCTGTGGCGTAAAAAGCAGCCAATTTCTTGTTACTATTCAGCAACAGACGGTAAAACTCAAACCGGTTCAGATATTTCTCTTCAACGGCCAGTGCGCAGTTGTACTTGGTAATGGTTGCTGTTGTGAGTTGAGAAAATGCGTAATAATTGAAAGTGTTCAAGCCACCTTGCAGATTGTTGATGTTTTCACCGCCATAGACAGGTGAAACGTTAGTGCCGCTTTCTATATCGCCATAGAACATGCAGTTCATGACCATTGTACGGATGTTAGCGGCTGTTGTAGCAAAACAGTTATAGCCCACAATGCCTCCAACGTCGCTTCCCCCATCAACAGTGGCATAGCTATAGCAGTTAATAACACGGGCATAACAATTGTTCGTATCGTCGGTGTCTCCCAACTGTCCCACGATACTACCGACATATCCACTGCCACTGATACTTCCAGACAAAACGCCACAGTTGTATATGCTGCCCATCTTACTTGAAGTTCCAGTTAACTTATTGGCAATGGCACCGGCATTTGTTCCACCACTAATGCTGACAGCATCAAGAATGACATTCTTCACTGTACCACCATTGACACTGTTGAACAACGCATTCCCGAGATTGCTAATGGTGTAACCGTTTCCGTCAAATGTGCCGCTAAAACTATTTGTAATAGCAGTAGTGCCGCTAGCAGAAACATCAGAACCTAATTTATAGCAAGCAGAAGCAGTAGTGCCGTTGTTGACATTCGTTATAAAGTTGGCAAAGTCTGAAGCACTATATATCAGGTAAGGGTCTTCAGGGGTTCCGTCACCATTTTTGAGCTCCAAGGAAACTGTCTCAGACTGTGTATAGTCGTTGTGTCTGGCTACAGCTGTTACAGTCATAGGCAGTTGATTTGCGTTGAAAGGAACGGGCGTTCCTGAATAAGCCACTTCGGTCCCCCCTCCCAAAGTATAATAGAGATTGGCGTCTGTTGGCATACTGCATGAAAGCGTAAATGTCAGACCCACTCTTGTGATGACAGGCGTGGCGCATTGTAGTTTTACCAAGCCACTACCAACTTCAGAGTTGATCATGTTCTCCTTAACGGCAATAGCCTTGATGGTTACGTTGCTTACATTGTTAGTGAGGGGGTCTATATATTCTGTGCTTGAGGTAGTTGGAGTGCTGCCATCGGTAGTGTAATAGATGGTTGCACCAGTCGTAGTCGTAGTTATTGATATAGCGTTGCTTCCGTTGTTTTGAACAGTAGGTGTGGCTACTTGGGAGATGGCTAACTCGGCCACACTTGAGGTGGCAAAAATTGCATGGGTAGCAATGGCTTTCACCGTGGTAGGGCTGGTGACCAAGAATGGGCTGCTGTATTCTGTGCTCGAAGTGGTGGGAGCATTGCCGTTAGTAGTGTAGCAGATGGTACTGCCCGTTGTAGTACAAGTAATAGAGACCTTTGAAGTGGTATTATCGAAAGTGATGACAGGTGTGGCACATGGAGCGGGTACAAGAGCTTTAGTAGCCACAGCCGTAAGCACAATGCCATAACGTTCCACAACGGCTTTCAATGTGAGTGACGACGTCACCAAGAAACTGCGACCTTCCATGATAGGACTGCTGGCAGTGGGATTAGTATCGTCGGTGGTGTAGCGGATATGGTAACCATCAGGCAAACCATTGGCATCCGTAACAGTTACTATGCTATTCTCATTTACATCGCTGATTTCAGGGGCATCAAGTAAGTCAGATGTAAATGACCACGCTGGTGTACCTCCGGAATATAACTGAATTAAGCCCTCACGGCCTTCTCCATTTTGTGGTTTATTGTCTGTCTTAGACCAAGTCAGCCATACTCTATCACTATTTCCTGAAGCGCTGTTAAAAGAATACCCAGTAGTGGTCGCCACATTATTTAATTCCGCTTTGGGTGATATTTTATAGGGACTGTCATTGTTGTTTAAGACAAAATACGTATATTCTATATCCTCAGCAGCCGGTTCATCTGTAAGCCACACATCTCGGTCTCCATATTCATTTCCTTTGGTGTTATTAGCTTTTGGAAATTTTCGTAGGACAACATATTTGTTGAGTCGGGGATTTATCAATTGGATATATCCCCCAGTAATATTTTTCACCACCCAATGGCTATAAGATTTGTCGTGCGCAGGGTAACTGACACCATTATTGTTTGTAACTGCATCAGCTGTTACATCTAAAGAAGTAGTCAGATAACGGTAACCTGTTGTGGAATTGGTCGTTATTGACGGCCAAAGATATCCATATGATAAACTGTTGTTGTTTCGGATGTAATAAATTCCATCGGCAACTTTTGTCTGTCCCCACGCATCTACGGCTCCAATGGTTAACAGGAGAAATATGATTGATAATTGATATTTTAACATTGACAATATATGCTTCATCGTCGTTGTATTATCGTTATGTTGTTATTCTGTTGTTATTCTTTTTTCCACCAGTCATCCTTGAGGCGGCAGAGGGCCTGCGCGACACAGTTCATGGCCTTACAGAAGGGGATGGTCACTTGTTCGTTCTTGCCGCGGTATTGGTATTGCCACGGGGTGGCTATCAATAGTTGACCAGCAGCACAGCGGTCGATGCGCTCTGTTGATGGGTGATAGCGCTCGGGAAAGCCGTTGTCGGAGATGATAATCGTGGGGAAACCGCGATTCGCGGCTTCATTCATGATTTCCTGCTCGCCAGGGGCGATGCGTGCAGAAACGAGGACGGCACCATGTGCGGCCTCTTCTAAGCAGCGGGCTTTCTGTTGGGCGAAACGGGTCTTGTCTTTATAGTGGCAGACCACGGGCAACAGGCGGCTGCTTAGGAGTTGGCGGTTGCCGTAGGTGTCGAGGGTGACGAAAGGCGTGCTATTCCCAGCGGGTGAACCGCTGGACACCCTGGGGGCGGGGGAACCGCTGGGGGCGCTGGGGGCGGGAGAAGCGCTGGGGGCGCTGGCTGTGAGAAGCAGGCGGCACTCGATGGCTGCGAGTGCCTCGGGTGTGGCATGTTGCGGCAGGCATACGCTTTGAAGGTATTTGCGAAGGGCTGCTGGTGTCAGGGCTGTAACGAGGGCACCGCGACAGGGCATCAGCGTGGCACGCTGACAGGTGCGCAGCAGGCGGCTGCGCGGGTTGTCATGAATATAGGCGCGCTGCGTTTTCAGTTGGTCTGCGGTAATGGGCTGCACGTCGCAATAGCCGGAGGCAAAGAGGGGCGGGCGGCCGGAAGTGCCGTATGAGGGCACGCGCTTTTCATTCCCAGCGGGGGTGCTTATTCCAGCGGGCGAACCGCTGGACACCCTGATAGTGGAAGAACCGCTGATAGTGGGAGAACCGCTGGGGACGCTGGGGGCGGGAGAACCGCTGGGGGCACTGGGGGTACTGGAGGCGCTGGGGGTGAGAGAGGCGCTGGGGGCACTGGGGGTACTGGAGGCGCTGGGGGCGGGAGAGGTGCTGAGGGCTCTAAGGGTGTTCAGCGGTTCACCCGCTGGAATGTCTTGCCCCGTAATAGCCCAGAAGCGGCGGTTGCAGCCTTTTTTATAGCCGGCTATTACCTGTCCCAGATGGGTGGAACGGCCGTTAGTGCTGATGATAGGTGCCGTTACCTGCAGAAGAACGTGTATATGCTCTGGCATGATGACGAACGTGTCGACGCTAATCATGCTATAGTGTGCAGTAATGCTGGAAAGGAGTTCCTCGCGTACCATTTGCCCGATAGGTGTCAGTGCAACGTGAGGACTGGACGGTGTGCCATCGGGCTGTTCCAGTGAGCCTTCCACCTGTCCTAGGGGCTGACCCATCCCTTCTGCCACATGCAAGGTGATGTGGTAGATGCCAGGCAGCGAGTAGTTGTGAGTCGCCATACGGCGTTGCATGCTGTGGTAGTTTTGGTCTTTCTTTTCCATTTACTTTTCCAGCGGGCGAACCGCAGGACACTCTTTTTTTCTTTTCCAGCGTGTGAACCGCAGGACACTCTTTTTTTCTTTTCCAGCGTGTGAACCGCTGGACACTCTTTTTTCTTTTCCAGCGTGTGAACTGCTGGCGCTTTTTTTTTCCAGCGGGTGAACCGCTGGACACTCTTTATTTTACTGCTATCTTCTTTAGGATGCGGCCGTTGGCTGCACGGATGATATAGACACCAGCGACGGGGATGCTGGTCTTGATGGTCTCGCCTGGCTGGATGGTGAAGTTGGCGATGACGAGTCCACTCACGTTATAGATGTGCACATCAGCCTGGCGTCGGAGTGAGGAAGTGACACTGATGGTGCGATGGTGAATAGCGAATGTAATATCGCCATCACCGAAGTCATCACTCGACGGGGCTTCATCTTCACCAAAGTCAAACGACGAGTCGAATGAGATAGAACGAGCAGGTGCCTGATTGGAAGATGCAGCCTCGAAGTACGGGCGGAACGGTGTAGCAGCAGAGCCGCCTGTAGGTGTCTTCTCGAAACTGTTACCATCCTGGTTCATGAGGTATCCCGTAATCGTCCTGCTCATGTAGTTGGGCATGAACTTATAGCCGTCGATAGCAGAAGCGCTTATCTCGTCATCGCTGACCTCGATGGAGATACCTGGCTCGGAGACAAAACTGATGGTCTGCTTGCCAAGCTGTGCAGGTGCGGTGGTTGCCGTATGCTGGACCTTCCACTCGCCACTGAGGTCGAACTCATAGAACGTCTTGCCGGGGAAGCCTATCATATACGGCGTGGCAGTAGCCAACAGCGGATAATCTGTCATCGTACGGCCATTCTGGTATCTGGTCTGATAGATGTCTGCATGGGCATCCTGCTGTACGTTCTTACTATAATAGTAATCCCACAGGAAGGTGTTGTCCACCTGCTTGTTGACGCCGGTGCCAGTAGGATAGTTGAAGGTGGCGGTGACAACCGCTGCGGGCGAACCGCTGGGCGCACTCGCGCCTTGGTATTCAGACAGCCAGTACTCATGGCCTACCTTAGTGCCATTCGCATCTACAGAGGAACTACCATTGTAGAAGTGGGTTATCTCGCCCTTATCCTGTGTAGTTACCAGTTCTGCTGTGAACGGCAGACTGACGGTTGACCAGCCCGTTGTCAGACTGACGTAGTTGTCGGGGATACGCTGATACCACATACGTTTAGCACTGGCAAAGGTATAGCCCAACGGGCAGTTGAAGTCCTTCTTATCAACCAGCAGATGGTCGCTGATGGCGGTAAGGTCCTGCTGCACCAAATGGCCAAAGACTGTCCAAGTGGGTGCTGCACCTACGCGACGATACTCCGTATGGTCTGTGTAAAGGTCAGATTCAGCGTCATAGTCATCGTATGCCGGCTCTGTGAAGTAGCCCGTCAGCACATCGTATGTTTTCTTGTTGACCTCTTCAGACGGAGCGTATACCAACAGGTTTGGCGTCTCGTCACGGTTGGTGATACTGTTCAGGCCGCTCTCGTCGAGTAGGGGCAGATAGAACTTATCTGCTCCTCCAGCGGGGGAACCGCTGGACACTCGACCGAGGGTGTACTGTGTATCGTTATGACCAGCAAAGTCGATGGCCGTCATATTCGGATAGGCAGGCTGCGGATTGCCATCGGAGAGACTCGTGACTTTCGAGTATGCCACGAGATTCACACTCGGGTTGAAGTGGGCAACGCCCATCGTCTTCGACTGATAATAGGCAGGAGCACGATAGATGCGGTTGCTCTCGTCGGACGTTGACAAGCGGCCACTATTCTTCACGATGTGCGAGGGCACCTCCTCATGCGGGCGCTGGTCGTTCCAACCGTAAGTCAGCATCTGACCGAAGTAGATGTAGTCGTCAGGCCAAATAGGATAGAAATTTTCTTTTTCGTTATTGTCCGTAAACATACGGGGCTCCTGACTTTCAGGTATCACGCCGTCGGCATAGCGGAAGTCACCGTCGGCATAGCGGTATTCTACATAACCTCCGTTAACATAGACACCGTCAATACCCGACGAGCAGTAGGTTGCATTCTGCTCAACATAGTTCTTGGTCTGCGGTGCAGACAGCGTACCATCGGTGTTAATCGTATAGAACGTATGTGCCGTACCATTACCACTATTCGTGTTGTTATACCTCTTATACAGATAGAAACCGTTCAGGTCGTAGCCCACCGTGCCATTGTAGAATGCCGATTCTGGCATCGGGACAGCATCGCCCGCCTTATATCCCTTCGTCTGTGGATAGTAGCAGTTCACCGTCTGCTTTCGGTTGAGGGCTGACGGATTGCCAAATACAGCCTTTGTGTTGGCATCAAAACCACTGGTCGCACTGGTGTTAATCCAGCAGTTCTCCACATAGCCGTCGCCGCTGTCTGCAACACCTGCCGAGACGAACGAGCCTGTGACACCAAGATTATAGACACTACCGCAGAGTTTGCCGAACAGCGAATGGTCGAGGCCGTCGATGTGGTAGCCGTCACCATGCAGGTTGCCCGCGAAACAGTTTGTGTCATCGCCAATAGGTGTCCAAGTGGGAGAACCGATTGGCACCGTGACGTTGGTGTGCATAATGAACTCCAGGTTCTCACCGGCCTTGACATGATCATTGA
>JAEEGL011074419.1_pt1 | contig 13139 bp, 11 predicted proteins | sample 9134231 | NCBI WGS metagenome assembly JAEEGL01 (sample SAMN16246548, study PRJNA631951) | gut metagenome | biome: gut microbiome; feature: rumen; material: fiber-attached | host: Bos | place: Iran: Karaj | collected 2018-10
AGAATTGATTTCTTCGGCCATAAAACCGTAAACTCCGATGGTAAAATCGTTCGGAGATTTAAAATTTTTCCACTCTGCGCTTTCACAACTTGTAACAATCCAATATGCTCTTAAAATTTCGGGGGCAACTTGGGCGTATGACAAAACGCCTGTTCCCGTCATTATTACGAGAACAAACAAAAATCTCATTATCAACATTTTAACTATTGATAACTGAGTATTTTTAACGTTTTTGACTGCCCTTTGCATTGTTCTTTATTAAATTAAAAGTTAGTTTCGCTACTAACAAAACAATATACATGCCAATTTTTTTCAGGTTGGAAACAGCCCTTCCAAAATTTTTGCTAAAATTATAAATTATTTTTGGAATAGTAAAGCATTATTTGCAATATTTTGCTGTTTTTTATTATTGTAAAGTTTAATTTAAATATTTAGAATTTGAAAATCAGCGTATAACCTTAAAACTTCCTAAAAAAAACTTAATGATTTTTTTTTCTGAAATAAGAGAATTAATTTTGCAGCGATTTTTTACGTAAAAAACACAAAATGACGGTTGCTATAATAATTATTTTAAGTTTAGGGTTGATATTTTCTTTTGTTTTGTTACAAAAGGGAAAAAAACGTAATTTATTGTCTTTGAGTTCGTTGCAAAGTCAAATAAGTGATTATGAAAAAAAAATTGCGGCTTTGAACTCTGAATTGGAAGTCTTAAAAAAGCAGGGCATAGATTATGAGTCTTCGCTTAGTTTTTTGAGAAGGAATATTTTAACGCCCAAAAATTATGTAAAATCTTTTTTCCCTGAATTTTTTATTTTAGAAAGGGCTCAGGACAAGGATTTTTATAAGTTTTTTAGGCAGGGTGATTATTTGCTTGCTTGCTGCGGACGCTGTGGAAATTCGGGCGTTAACGGCTTGGTTAAAAGCATTTTAAATATTGTTTTCTTGGACGAAATTTTAGAAAAGAGCGACCTTAGAAAAATTTCTTCTGGCGATATTTTGGATATGGTCAGAGAAAAATATTCGCATTTGGAAAATAATTCTTTGGACGATTCGCCGAGAATTAATTTTTCGCTTTGCATTATTAATCAAAGGGAGAGAACTTTGGAGTTTTCGGGGGCGTATTCCAATCTTTGCATCGTTAGAAAATCTTATCCGGGAACTTCGCGCAAAGAGGTTGATGTTCACGAGTTTACGGGCGACAAGATGAATTTTGCTGTCTCTTTTGGGCACAGAAAAAATTATTCCGTCCAAACGATTGAAATCGAAAAAGATGATAAAATTTACCTTCAAACCGGCACGGATTTTTCTCGTCAGATGTTTATAAAATACGCTAACGCGCCGATGAAAGAGCAGGCTCTGCTTTTTGAAAACTCTCTTGAAGGCGACTCTATGTTAATAGGTATTGCGTTGAAAGTAAAAGCGTTGAACGAAAATCAGGAAAAAGAAAATGCAGAAAAAACAAGCGGAGACTTTGGACAGCGTTCTTGACCAATATTTAAAGGTGTTGGGTTTGGACAAAAAAATTAAGGAAATGCGAGCCCTTAACGGTTGGGAAAAGACCGTCGGTCCGGTAATCGCAAAAAATACTTCTGCGATTACTTTCAAAGACGGTATTCTTGACGTAAAATTTCGCAGTCCATTGGTAAGAAACGAGGTAAAAATGCACAAAACAGTGATAATCGGACGTTTAAACGAGATTGTCGGTGAGGATTTTATCACGGATTTGAAAATACGGTGATGTTTCCTTGGTGCTGTACGCCGTTTTTTTCCATGACGAAGAAATAAACGCCGTCTTTAATTCCGTCAGCCGTCCAGTCGTTTTGATAATTGTTTGAAGAGAAAACCCTTTTGCCGTAGCGGTTGAAAATTTCTAAATGCCAACCCGAATTTAGGCCTTTAATTTTGAAAATGTCGTTTATTCCGTCGCCGTTAGGGGTAATGATGTTCGGGATAATCATTTCTCCGCAGTATCTTTCCCAAACGTTTGTCTTAGCCGTAACAATGCCGCAAACATTTTGAATATCAACTTTATACACGCCCGGCGTTGTAACTTCGTAATCTTTTGCGGAAGAAAAATCTTGCCAAATATATTCAAAAGCGTCTTTCCAATCTGCGTTCAAAACCAAACTTTCGCCCTCGCAGTACGAAGTGTCAGCATTGAAACTTATCTCTGGCAGTGTTTTGTAGACCAAATCGACGGAATCAACTGAAACACAACCGTTTTTGTCGGTAACTTTTACAGAATATTTTCCAAATTTCGACACCTTTATAATTTGAGTTTCTTCGCCTGTTGACCATATATATTTTGCGTCCGTAACTTTGCAGTCAAGAAAATTATCCTTGTTGTTGCAAAAAACACTGTCGGCAGAAAAGTCGATTTTGGGCAGCGGATTTTTTATAATGGTGATTTTGTCCTGCCAAAAACAACCATTAATATCTTGACTTTCAAGGGTATAAACGCCCGGATTAGGAAATTTTCGTTTCAAGTTTTTTTCTTTGTTGTCGAGCCACGTAAAAGAAACAAATCTTTCTGGATTTTCTATTGTAAACTCTTTTGTTAATTCTTGGTCTTCGCAAAATTCGGCTTTTCCTCCGAGTGAAAATTCTTCCGGGGGATTAACTTTTATGCTGATTTCGTCCGAAAAACTGCAATGAGAATAAAAGTCGGTTAAAGTACCGCTAATTGTTTTGTTTTCAGTGATATACAAAATTTTATCCGTAGAGCCGTCGTCCCAAGAAAAAACACATTCATCTTTTTCGGGGGCTTTGATTTCTGTTTTTTCGCCTTGACAGATTTCTATATCGGAGCCGAATGAAAACTCTGGCGGGTCAAAAATTTCAAAAAATCTGTATTCGGAATGTTCTTCGTGAGTGTCTTTTTCGGTGATTGAAAGCGACACTCTATATTTCCCTTTTGGGTATTTGTCCTTAAAACTTCTCTTATTTGACGAGTTTAAAAGTTTGCCTGAAAGTGAAAAAATCCGCCATTCGTAATTACTGATTTGTCTTTCGTCGGTACATTCAAAAACTACGGAATCGTTTGAGCATACGTTAGTTACGGTAAAATTAGGCGGCAAAAAATACGACGGTATAAAATTCGGCAAACCGAGCCTTGAGAGTTTTCCGCCGAGATACTGCCCTTTTGAAACAAATCCGCAGTCTGTGCCTTTGTTTCTTGGAAAATTTATAACGCCGAGATAGCCGAAATTGTCTTGTGCAACATAGATTTTGCCTGAGGTTGACAGTTGAAGCGCCCCCGGACGGTCTGTTCCGTTTTGACTTACGTATTCACCGATTACGACAGCCGATTTGATAATATCCTCTTGACTACCGGCCGTTAGGTCTATCTGATAGACGAGATTTGCGACTTTGTTTAAGCCGCCTTCATCTTTTAGTTCAACGTATTGCGTTGTGTAATAGAGTTTTGACGCATCGTTTGAAAATTCCGTGCCGTAGAGGTTTGTGTAATAGTCCGGGACATAAAAGTCGAAACTAATATCGCCTGTTAAAGCGTCAAAATCAAATACTTCAAGAATCGAAAAAGGGTCGCTATTTTTGCCCGTAGAATAATAACCGATATTTGCGCAGGCGATTTTTTTGCCGTTAGGGGAGACTCTCATGTAGCCGCCGGTTGAAAGTTTTTTAATTTGGTTTTCGGTAATATTTCCATCATTGTCCAAAACTTCGTCAGGCATTTCGCTGAAATCCACCATACTTATGGGAAAACTTTTGCGTGAATTTTCATCAATTCCGTCTTTTGTGATTAGCCATTCTATGATTTCGTTTGAGGCAGCGGATTTAGTCAAAAGCCAAATATCGCGATTGTTTTTGTGCCTTATTGCGGTAACTTTTTCGCAGACAGGGTTTTCTATGATGATATTTTTTTCTTCGGTGATTGCACCCAAGCCGTCTTCCAAGGCCATATCCGCCACAGAATAACTCAGACCGCCGCTTTTTCCGTGTTCGTCAACTACAAAAATAATGTATTTTGTTTTGCTTAGTGGCAGTGGTACGATAATCGCGGATTCGGTGCTTGACTCGTGGCCAAGGAGGTTTTCTCCGTTTTTCATAACTTTGTGCTGTTTGTTCCAGACTGTTCTGCCGTCAGTGTAGAAAAGTAGATTGCCTAACGAGTCGGAAAAACTCGCCACGCCTTCGTAATTGCTCAGCGCGCCATCGGTTAAGATTCTTACTTCGGGAGCGTTGAAATCCAAGCCGGCATTTGTCCCGAAATACCAGATATTGGTTTGTCTTTGTGCGGAAATTCCGCTAAAAAGCATTAAAAATGCTGTTAAAAACAATATGTGTTTCATATTTTACTTAATTGAAATTCAATGCGAAATTAAACATAAAAATTTTTTTTCAAAAAAATATTCAAAAAAATTTTGCAGATTAAAATATTGTTTCTACTTTTGCAACGTCAAAAAAACAGAAACTAACTATTTACGGTCTCTAGCTCAGTTGGCAGAGCAACTGACTCTTAATCAGTGGGTCCAGGGTTCGACTCCCTGGAGACCGACAACATTTTAATTAAATTCAGTGTTTTTCCCGGAGAGATGGGTGAGTGGCTGAAACCAACGGTTTGCTAAACCGTCGTAGGGACTAAATTCCTTACCGGGGGTTCGAATCCCCCTCTCTCCGCCAAATTCTTAAAAAACAATTTCATTTTCAGTTTTAAAAAAAATCCTTTTTTATTTTTCAATTGCATTATATCATTTGTATTATTCCAGCTAAAATCATGTAATAGTAAATAATTTTTTTCAAGGTTTGCGAATTTATTTTGTCGAAGATTTTTTTGCCGAAAAAAATGCCTAAGAAAATTCCGGGTAAGGCATATAACAGCGCAAAACCGACCTTAGTAGTTACGAATCCGTATTCCGCCCTAAAAAACGACATATATATATTTGTGATAACAAAATATGCCTGAGCGATAGCCAAATAATTTTCTTTGGATTTTTCTGAGGAGAGAAAATAAACTACGGCGGCGGGTCCGTGCATTCCGAAAAGTCCGCCCATTACGCCGGAGAGTCCGCCGAGAGAAATTTGCCATTTTAACGTTGGTTTTGCGGCGGCTTTTTTAGAGAAAAACAAAAAATACATTGCAAGAAATATCAAAACTACACCTAAAATTATTCTTAAATTGTTGCTCTCTGATACGCTTACAAATTTTATTGCGAAAAACGAGAATACGCAAAAAGTCAAAAAAATACCATATAAATTTTTAATATTCAGAAATTTACGGACAGAAATCAGGACGATTCCCGATTGTATGAGGCTTAAAAAACCGCTTAACGCCGTAGCCTCTTGATATGATGGCATAAGATACGGTAAAATTGTCATTATAAAAATTCCGAAGCCGAATCCGCAAACCCTTTGCAAAAATGACCCCGCCAACGATGATAAAAAAATCAAAAAAGCCGTTAACATTTTCAATATTGTTTCAATGCCGAAAGTTAGCAAAAAAATTCAACATCGTCAAAAAAAAAATGGCGCGATAAAAATACCGCGCCCAAAAAAAATTACAATCGCAAGCCCTACTCCTTTTTATATTCAAAAAAATCTACATCAACCATTCCGCCGACTTTCTTTGTTGCGTAATTGAAAATCGCGAATTTCGAGCCCATGAAAAATCTGCGGTAATCGAAAATCATGCGGTAATTTTCAAGAGTTTTTGTCCAGTTTTTGCCGTCAAGACTATAATAAAACGTTGCAACGTCGTTTTTGCCCGGACGAAAATCACCGTCAATTCTAAGCCATATCTCGCTGACATTCAAGTCATAAGTGTTAACAACTTTGGTTTCAACGTTTTCTACGGCTTTGGTTTTATCGTTTAGTGCAACAATCTGCTCGGAGGTTTCAAGAACGAGTTTTTTGCCGAGTTTTTTTACCGTTAACAAACCAGAATTACCGTTAAAAGCCGAAAAACCTGCGCAGTCGCCGTCTTTCATTTTTGAGAGGTCGAGTTTTACAACTCCGCTGCAAGTAGGGCCTTCCATTCTCTGAGTCAAAGTGTTAGGCGCAGTAAAAATGCTATTAACAACTTTTGAAGTTTTCAGTCTTAAAAATCCCGGACGCTCCGATAAAGACCACGCATTGTCTACCGGATTATGATTCCACTGCCAATGAAGACCGAGTTTTGAAGCGGAAAAATCATCGCTAACAACAATATTTTTTGCGGGTTGATTGCTTTTGTAGGGGCGCATTGTTTCAGGCACTTTACCGTTTTCGTCGCCAATCATAGGCCAGCCGTCAATCCAGCGGCAAGGCGAAAGTGTCAAAACTCGTCCAACGCCGCCACGGTCTTGAAAAATAATTCCGTACCAATCTCCGCTACCAGACTGAACTATCGTTCCTTGTCCGACGTGAGGAAAACCGCCGAAATCAGATTCTAAAATCGTTGCTTTTTCGTAAGGGCCGTTGATATTGTCGGCGCGGTAACAAACCTCGCGGCGGTGTCTACCCGGAGCCCAAACGTGCGAAATCATCAAAAGGTAATATTTGCCGTCTTTTTTTATCATTCGGCTGCCTTCAAGAAGTCCCGTTTCGTCTGCCTCGCGCTGAAAAATACGCTTGTAAGAGCCTTCTATAACATCAGAAAGGTCTTTTTTTAGTTCCATCATTTCGCCGGTTCCGTAGATGACATAAACTCTGTCGTCATCGTCAAAAAAGAGCGAACAATCATGAAAATGTCTCATTCTTGAAACCAATTTCCACGGACCTTTTGCGGTTTCGGCAGAGCAAATGTAAGTATCGCCCATGTTTCCGGACTCGTTTGGAGCAAAAAGTGCGTAGAATTTTCCGTTATGATATTTAAGCGAAGTCGCCCATTGTCCGCGACCGTAAACCGTGCCTTCCTGCATGTCGTATTTCGGCGAATCGGTCAACTTGTCAAAAACATAACTTACTGTTTCCCAGTTTTTTAAATCTGTTGACTGCATAACCGGCGCACCCGGCATAAGGTGCATTGTGGTACTCACAAGATAAAAAGTGTCCCTGACACAAATTACATCCGGGTCGGGAACGTCCGCCCAAAGCATCGGGTTTTCAATCTTCTCTTGTGCGGAAAGATTAACGGCAGCGCATATTGCCGCAAAAGTTGTAAGGATTTTTTTCATAATATAAATTAATTAATGATTTGATTTTACAAAAGTATGAATTTTAACTGACAAAAAAGATGTAAGAATGTTTCAAATTTTTGTCAAAATGTTGCAGTAATTCTTGGTTATGAAATATTTTTGAAAATTTAGGTTGTGATTGGAAGTTTTTTTTCTCCAAAAAAATATTTCTTATTACTTTTACGCCCAAAAATTATAAAACATCACATGAAAAAATTTTTGTTAATTTCCGTATTTGCGCTTTCAGCATGGCTGTCTGAGGCGCAAATCCCCGAAAAAATTTCGGCGTTCAAAATTTCTGACGTCAAACTTACTGAAAGTCAGTTCTTTAAAAATCAAAATGCTGACATTCATTACATTCTTGGTCTTGATGCCGACCGTTTGTTAGCACCTTACATGAAAGAGGCTGGTTTAAAACCAAAAGCCGAAAACTACACAAACTGGGAAAACACAGGTCTTGACGGACACATCGGCGGACATTATCTTTCCGCACTTTCGTATATGTATGCCGCCACGCAAAACCCTGAAATCGGCGCAAGATTGGATTATTTTCTCTCGGAACTAAAACGCTGTCAAGACAAAGACGGCTATCTTTCTGGCGTTCCGGGTGGTAGAAAAATCTGGCAGGAACTTCATGACGGAAATATTCGCGCAAACTCTTTCGGCCTTAACGACCGTTGGGTGCCGCTTTATAACATTCATAAGATTTTTGCAGGTCTAAGAGATGCGTATCTTATTGCAGGTAAGCAAGATGCAAAACAAATGCTTGTTCGTCTTACCGATTGGATGATTTCCGTTGTTGAGAAACTCTCAGATGATGAGATTCAAAAAATGCTCGTTTCGGAACACGGCGGTTTGAACGAGACTTTTGCTGACGTTTACGGCATTACCGGCGACAAAAAGTATTTAAAACTTGCGCATCAGTTTTCTGACAAAAAAATGCTTGACCCGCTTTTGAAAGAAGAGGACAATCTCACCGGCAAGCACGCTAACACTCAGATTCCTAAGATTATCGGTTATAAAAGAATAGCAGATTTGGAAGGTCTTCCCGATTGGGACAAAGCCTCAAAATTCTTTTGGGACGTGGTTATCAAACAGCGCAGTGTTTCTATCGGCGGAAATTCTATGCGCGAGCATTTTAACCCGACAAACGATTTTTCGGCACTTTTGGCTTCCGAACAAGGTCCCGAAAGTTGCAACACTTATAATATGTTGCGCTTAACAAAAATGCTTTATCAGACCTCTGCCGACAAAAATTATATGGACTATTACGAGCGTGCGCTTTACAACCATATTCTTTCGATTTTGAACCCTGTTCAAGGAGGATTTGTGTATTTTACGCCTATGCGTTCAGGACATTACAGAGTTTATTCTCAACCGCAAACTTCTATGTGGTGCTGCGTGGGTACGGGCTTGGAAAATCCCGCACGTTACGGCGAAATGATTTACGCTCACGAGGGTAATGACGTGATTGTCAATTTGTTTATACCGTCAGTTTTAACATTCGGCGATGTAACTTTAACGCAGACTAACAATTTTCCGCAAACGCCGTCTACCGACATTGAAATCGGCGTTAAGAGTGCTAAAAAATTCGCTGTAAAGGTTCGTAAACCGTCTTGGTGCGATAACGTTACGGTAACTGTTAACGGACAAAAATCAGATGTTAAGGAAGAAAACGGTTATTTAGTGGTTTCGCGCAAATGGCAGAGCGGCGACAAACTTCACGTTGACCTTCCGATGCACCTTATGGCAGAAACAACTCCCGACGGCAAACCGCAATATTCGTTTCTTTACGGTCCTGTGGTTTTGGCGGCAAAGACCGGCACCGACCGTCAGGACGGAATGTATGCTGACGATTCACGCGGAGGACACATCGCAAACGGTCCTCAAATTCCTCTGTATCAAATGCCTGCTGTTATCGGTGATAAAAATTCCGTGCTTTCGCATTTGAAACCTGTTGATGGCAAACCGATGACTTTTGCGCTCACCGGTTTATCGTTGCCGCAGTTTGAAGGCATGAATTTAGTACCGTTTTACACGCTTTATGAGTGTCGTTACCAGATTTATTTCCCGCTTTATTCTGAGCAGGATTGGGCTACTGAAAAGCAAAGAATAGCCGCTACTGAAAAAGCCGCTATGGAATTGGAACAAAACACGTTAGACAAGATTTTCTGCGGCGAACAGCAGTCCGAAAGCGACCATTTTATTCAGTCAGAATGGTCTTGGAATGGTGCTGACGGTGGTGTTCATTGGCGTACTTCACGTGTAAAGTTTGGTTACAAAATGCGTGCTGCAAACGCGAAAAAACTTTTAGTTAAAGGTTTTAATGAAGGACGTAAAATTGTGGTTTTAATCGACGGAAAAAACTTAGGAACGTTTGATTTTTCTAAAAACGGACAGTTTGAAACTGCGTTGCCGGAAGGTCTGGGCGAGGATTTCACATTGGAGTTCCGCCCCGAAGAAGGTAAAGAAACCGCAAGGGTTACTGAAATCAGAATTTTGAAATAACAAAACGGGAGGCTGTCTTTTTAGACAGTCTCTATTTTTATTAATTACATTTTTCTAAGTCTATGTTAACAAATTATACTCCTAATGCTGCCCGTTATGAGACAATGACATATAACAGGGTGGGTAACAGCGGATTAAAACTGCCTGCCGTTTCGCTCGGTTTGTGGCACAATTTCGGCACTTTTGACGATTTTGACAATATGACCGCAATGTGCACAACTGCTTTTGACCTTGGTATCACGCATTTTGACCTTGCCAACAATTACGGACCGGAATATGGTTCGGCTGAAACCAATTTCGGCAAAATCTTGAAAACGACTTTCTCTACACTTCGTGACGAATTGATTATCAGCACCAAAGCCGGTTATGATATGTGGCCCGGTCCTTACGGAAATTTCGGCAGCCGAAAATATCTCATTGCAAGTCTTGACCAAAGTTTGAAACGTCTTGGCTTGGATTATGTTGACATTTTTTATCACCACAGACCCGACCCCGAAACGCCGCTTGAAGAAACCATGCTTGCACTTGACCAAATTGTCCGTTCAGGCAAGGCTTTATATGTCGGCATTTCAAACTATGACGGCGCAACTTTTGCTCGTGCAGCAGCGATTTTACAAGAGTTGAAAACGCCGTTTGTCATCAATCAAAATCGTTACAGCATTTTTGACCGTACAATCGAGAAAAACGGTTTGAAAGATACCGCACAAAAACTCGGAAAAGGCATTATCGCGTTTTCACCTTTGGCGCAGGGATTGCTCACCGACCGTTATCTTAACGGCATTCCCGAAGACAGTCGCGCCGTTAAGAGCGGTAAGTTCTTAAAAACCAAAGACATTACGGAAACAGTTTTACAAAAAGTTTCTGCCCTTAACAAAATTGCGCAAAACCACGGTTGCACGCTTTCGCAACTTGCATTGAAATGGGTTTTGAAAGACAACGCCGTTACAAGTGTTCTTATTGGAGCAAGCCGTCCGTCTCAAATAGCAGAAAACGTTGCAATCGTCAACATTCCGCCGCTTTCAAAAGAGGAATTAGATGAAATTACTTTGATTTCAACATATCCCTGCGGCAAAAGTTTTTAATTTTTGTTGCAAAAATAACAAAATTTGGTCATAAAGTAAGATTTTTTTGTTAACTTTGCACCCTCAAATTTTGTTTACGATGAAAAAACACTCCTCTACTGCGCTTTTGATAATTAATTACGGTACGCCGGAAAAGCCTGAGAAAAAATATGTAAAAAAATTTTTGAAGGAACTTCTTAATTCCAAACATGTTATGACTATGAATGCTTTGGGAAGAAGCCTTTTGGTGAACTGTATAATTGTACCTTTCCGCATAAAACATTCCTTGAAAATGTATAAAAACTTATACGCAAAGCACGGAATGTTGCTCAAAGATATTTCGGAAGGTTTTGTACAAAAAGTTCAAAACGTTTTGCAGGAAAAAGCCGATGTCTATCTTGCTATGACTGCGGGATTTAATTTGGTGAAGGATGTTTTGAAAGAGATTTCCGAAAAAAATTACAGGCGTCTGATTATCGCGCCGATGTATCCGCAATACACCGAATCCACTTGGGGAAACGCTTTGGATTCGGTTTACGGATTTTTTAAAGGTCGCTTTAACATTCCTGTAATCAATACGTTGGAGGCTTTTTATGACAAACAGCCGTATTTGGAGTCAATGAAAAAACTTTTTGAAAAAGAACTTCAAGGCGTTGAGTTTGAAAAAATTGTTTTTTCTTACCACGGTATTCCGCTTTCGCATCCTAACTGTGAGGATTATGTTTTTCAGTGCAAGGAGACCTCGCGTCTTATTTGCGAAAAAACGGGAATTGCGCTTGAAAAAGCCGTAACTTCTTTTCAGTCAAGAATGTCCGAAGGGTGGACTGCACCGTTTACTGACAATGTGATTATAGATTTTGCAAAAGAGGGCGTAAAAAAAATAGCCGTTGTTGCGCCCTCTTTTACAGTTGATTGTCTTGAAACTTCTCAGGAACTCGGAGAAACTCTCAAAGAAAAATTCTTGAATAACGGTGGCACCGATTATAAACTTATTTCTTGTCTTAATGACGGAGATTTTTGGGTTGAAAATTTTTGCAGCTTAGTCTTTTAAAAAAATACACCGCAACGCTTATTGCCACCGCTGCCGAAACCGAGTCGGAGAGCGGCTGGCAAATTTCCACGCCTTTGAGACCGATAAATTCCGGCAAAATCAAAATCAGCGGAATAAACACAACACCCTGACGCATTACCGAGGTCAGCGATGCCAAAAACTTCTGACCCGTAACCTGCAAGAGCATGTTTGTCAGTATTATGACTGCGTTGAAAGGGAGCGACAGTCCGTAATAAAAAAACGTTTCCGTTCCGATTGCGATAACCTGCGGCGAGTCAGAACGGAAAAACCGCATTATCGCTTCCGCCTTGAAAAGACAGAACAGTCCGCCGAGTGTAAGAATTGTCAGACAGACCGTCATCGAAAATTTGTAAGCCCGTTTTACCCTCTGATAATTTCCCGCTCCGAAAGCAAAACCGACCACCGGCTGGTATCCTTGTCCGAAACCGCCTACAAGCGAGGTGATTAAAAAACTTACCCTTCCGACGATGCTCATCGCGGCAACCGCCGTATCGCCGTAAACCGCTCCCGCACGGTTCAAAAGCACTGTCGCAAGAGCAGAGCAGCCCTGACGGAAAAGCGAGGGCAGACCCGTTGACATTATCAAAAGGTATACTCCGTAGTTTTTTGACAAAAATGCCGGTGAGAGTTTTATCATCGATTTTTCGCTCCTTAGGGCATAAAGCATTATTAAAAAACTGATGCACTGACAGATAACCGTTGACCAAGCCGCGCCTGCAATCCCTAAGTCAAGCACAAAAATAAATATGGGGTCAAGAATTACGTTTATCAGCGTTCCCGAAATGACACCCGCCATCGCAAAAACTGCGCGTCCCTGAGCCCTTAAAAGATTGTTGAAAACAAAACTCAGACTCGAAAAAGTAGTTCCGATAAAAATTACTTTTGAATAGTCTGCGGCATACGGCATAATGGTCGGCGTAGAGCCTAAATGCTTTAAAATAAGACTGTTGCCAAAAAAGCCCGTCAATCCCAAAATAAGACTTACCAACACAGTGAGAGCCGTTGCCGAGGTCGCGATGATTGAGGCCTTGAAATTGTGCCGTTTGCCCAAAAACCTTGAAATGTTGCTGCCCGCGCCCATGCCGATCCAAAAGCCCACCGCCTGAATCATCGCTGTCAGCGGCAGACAGACTCCCGTTGCCGCAGTTGCAGAGTCGCCGAGTTGCGAGACAAACCACGTGTCGGCGGTGTTGTAAAGCACGGCTGACATCATGGACATCATCGTCGGCGCGGCAAGCCTTGGAATGAGTTTTTCCACAGGCATTTGCGTCATTTTTTGGTATTGGTCTCCGGCAGTTTCCATCTACAAGTCGCTTTCTTTGATTTCCTCCAATTCCAGCCAGCGCATTTCTTTTTCTTCCGTGAGTGCGAGAATTTCTTCCA
>JAEEGL011813445.1_pt1 | contig 13139 bp, 14 predicted proteins | sample 9134231 | NCBI WGS metagenome assembly JAEEGL01 (sample SAMN16246548, study PRJNA631951) | gut metagenome | biome: gut microbiome; feature: rumen; material: fiber-attached | host: Bos | place: Iran: Karaj | collected 2018-10
CGCGTCGTTGAACAGCAGATGCGCTTCGTCAAAGAAGAACGCGATCTTCGGTTTATCCAGATCGCCCGCCTCCGGCAGAAGCTCGTAGAGCTCGGAAAGCATCCACATCAGGAAGGTGCCGTAGAGCAGCGGATGCTGGAACAGCTGCTGGCATTCGAGGATGTTCATCATGCCGCGGCCTTCGTCGTCCCAGTCGATCCAGTCCGAAATATCGAGCGCGGGTTCGCCGAAGAAGGTATCGCCGCCCTCATCCTCGAGCGTCAGCAGCGCGCGCTGGATCGCGCCGATGGACTGCGGGGCGATGTTGCCGTATTTGAGCTTGTATTCCTTGGCATTGTCGCCGACGAACTGCACCATGCTGCGCAGATCCTTCAGGTCGAGAAGCAGAAGGCCGAGATCGTCCGCGATCTTGAATACGATGCGCAGAATGCCCGACTGCGTGTCGTTCAGATCGAGCAGACGCGCGAGAAGCTCCGGACCCATGTCCGAGATCGTCGTGCGCACGGGATGGCCCTTCTGGGCGTATACGTCGAAGAAACGGACGGGGTAGGCGGTATAATCGAAGTTTTCGATATGCATGTTGTCGATGGAGCGGCGGATGTGCTTGGTCTCACGACCTGTATTGCACATGCCGGATACGTCGCCCTTGATATCCGCGATAAATACCGGCACGCCGAGATCCGAGAACGATTCGGCGACGACTTTCAGCGTCACGGTCTTGCCCGTACCGGTCGCCCCGGCGATCAGACCGTGGCGGTTGCACATGGACGGCTCCAGATAGACGCGCTCGGGGCCCGTAGCCAGCCAGATTTTTCCTTCATCCTGCAGATACATAAGGCGTTCCTCCGTGATTTCTCCATATATAAATAGTATACCACGCTTTTTATGCGCCCGTCCAGTGTTTTTGCAGAAAACAGCGAAAAAGGAGCAAAAAGAAGAGATCACCGGGATGAATGAAGGCACACACAGCACGATATAAAGACCGGGATCGCCGAATTTCCGATATTACGTGAAGCGGGGCAATTCGGCATTGACAAGACTGTTCCGGCGGGGCTAAACTATAGGTAAATAATAAGATAAAGGAGCGTTGATTATGAACGGAAAAGTACTGGTCGCTTATTTTTCGGCAAGCGGCATAACGGAAAAGCAGGCAAAGGCGCTGGCCGGGGCGCTTGAAGCGCCGCTGTACGAGATCAAACCGGAAACGCCTTATACGCCGGAGGATCTCGACTGGCGCAATGCGCAGTCCAGATCATCGATCGAAATGAAAAACCCCGCTTATCGTCCCGCGCTTGCGGACAAGGACGCAAAGATCGAAGAGTATGATACGATCCTTTTGGGTTTCCCGATCTGGTGGTATGTAGCGCCGACGATCATCAATACCTTTTTGGAGAGTTATGATTTTTCAGGCAAGCGCATCGTTCTCTTTGTGACCTCGGGAAGCTCCGGTTTCGGAAAAACCGTCGAAGCGCTGCGCGCAAGTCTTCCGGATTCGGCAGTCCTTGAGGAAGGCATCCGCCTGTCAAGCCGTGCCGGCACGGACAAGATCATATCCTGGGCGAAAACGCTTTAGGAAGAAAGGGAGAAACCATGTATCTTCCCGAGTACCATGATGCGCCGAATGTGCTGGAGCTTATGCCGGACACGTCTTTTTTCACGCATGCACAGATCTTCGACGACGTACTGCTTGTCTCCAACCGCGTTACGTCGGCATATGTTCTGAAAACCGGTGAAGGCCTGATCCTGATCGACGCGATCTATCCGAAAAAAGAGATGTTTGACGCGATCGTCTCCGCGATAGAGGACATAGGCTGGGATCCCGCCGACATAAAGAAGTTTCTGATCACGCACGGGCATTTCGATCACTGCGGCTGCGGGAAATGGATCGTTGAGGCTTTCCGTCCCGAAGTCTGTCTTTCCAGAGTCGATACCGAGTTCTGGCGGGATCATCCGTATTTCCCGGACAGGCCGGAGACATGGAAGGACTTTGACGTGGACCGCTATATCGCGGACGGGGACGTCGTCACTCTTGGCGATACCTCCGTCCGGGTACTGGAAACACCCGGCCATACGCCCGGCGGTCTGAGCTTTATTTTCCCCGTGCACGACAACGGTGAAGAACACATGGCGGCCATGTGGGGCGGTACGGCCCCGCCGAATACGATCCGCGGCGTGGTGACTTATCTGAAATCGCTCGATCATTTTCTGGAGAAGACCGGAAAAGCGCACTGCGATGTGATGCTCTGCAACCATCCGCGCCTCGGCGGATTTGAGCGTATCGAGGCGGCCAAGGCCAGATATGCGCACATGTCGAATGTATTCATAATAGGCGAGCGGGCGTTTGTCCGTTTCTGCGGCTTCTTCCGAAGACTGTGTTACGACAGGCTCCTCGAATTTGAAAACAGAAAATAAACGCAAACCCGTTCCGATTATCCCGGAACGGGTTTTCCGTTATTTTTCAGCGCCGAATTTGACATACAGGTCAAGAAGCAGCGCGCCGGTGACGCCGAGCGTCAGACACAGAAGGATCAGCAGCGGGTACTGGGACAGACAGACGATAAGGCGAAGATCAATGCGGGAAGATCCCCGGTATGTACAGGAAAGAACCACATAGGAGAGGATCAGAAAAGCCCAGACCTCCAGTGAGCCGATTAGGACCCTGCGGCTGATATCCGAAAGGGAAGGGGGAGCATGAAAAAAGCGGCGCATAGGCAAATCCTCCTTTCATAACGCACAAGAAGAGTATAGCGAAAGAGATGAATTCTGTAAACGAAAAATATTTTGAAAAAATGGGGAATTTTTGAAAAAAACTCTTTACTTTATGTAAACTGATTGGTATGATATAAACAGATAGAAGATTTCTCTTTGGAAGGCTTGTCTTAAAAAGAGAGGAAACGGAGTGAACGGATATGAAATGCCCTTTTTGCAATGAACTGGACAGCAAAGTGGTCGATTCCAGGCCGACGGATGAAGGCAACAGCATACGCAGAAGAAGAGAATGTCTGCGCTGCCACCGCAGATTTACAACATATGAGACCGTGGAGAGCCTGCCGATCGTCGTGATCAAACGCGACGGCAGCCGTGAAGCTTTCGACCGTGCAAAGCTTATCCGCGGACTTTTGAAGTCCTGTGAAAAACGCCCCGTTTCACTCAAACAGCTTGAAGCGCTCGCCGAAGATATCGAGCAGCTTCTGCAGAACAGATTGGAAAATGAAGTCGATTCTCAGGAGATCGGCGAAATGGTCATGGAAAAACTGAAGGATCTGGACGATATCGCCTATGTGCGTTTTGCGTCCGTATATCGCCGCTTCCAGGATATCGGATCCTTCCGTGACGAGCTGGACAGACTGATCTCCGAGAAGAACAGATAAAGAAACATAAATCCTGCCCAAGATGCGCCCCGCACGATTGCGGGGCGTTTTGTTTTTGCCGCCCTGGAAAGGGGAGGCATCCGGGGGAAGAAAGTCAATTTGCACAGAATCCGGAAGAGGCCGCGGAAACGCGCCACTAAATGAGGCTTGAAAACGAATGAAACAAAACAACATAGTGTGTTTACATAATATCGGAAACATAAATTTTGACGGATATAACAATTTTTCCCTTTGCGTCATTTTCACACTTGTCTTTTTTCGTAAATTGTATTATTATAATCAATAGAGTTTTACATAATTCCTCATTTTGCGCTTCCGCAGACCGGGAGGGCATATATTCCCCGCATCCGCATACGCTTAGTACAAAGCTTTGCGGAGGTGGAATCATTGCTCGGCATTTATTTCTCCGTTCTGGATCCGGACAGGCATCCGTCCGTCCTTGCGCTGCTTACCATTGCCTCAGCATTGGGATCAGCCACAGGGGCAGGCGTATGTCGTCGATATGCGGCGATCGAACGCCTCGCGGGATCCCGGGACGAACTGCTCATCCCGATGGTTGGCGTTGTCATCGTTTCGTTTTTCCTTGGTTTTACAAAAGCAGGAAAGCTATGGATCCCCGTGTTGTTCCTGTTCTTTTCCGCGTTGGGTTCTTCGTCGGTTTTTCTCTTTATAAAAGAATTGCCGGTCAGCCCCGTATGGAGAATGCTCGGAAAAGCGCTCGGTGCTTGTATGGTTTTCATTTCCGCTTTTCTTATGAGCGCACAGGCCATGATCTACTCCGGAAGGTTTTCATCCTCGCGGAGGACGTCACGGACCGGCGCACACCGTACTTCCTATTTTCTTTCGTTTCTTATTTTGACGATCTCCTGCGCGGCAGGTACTGCCGCTTTGATTTATCTTTGATATGTTAGGCCCTCCGGGCAAAGAAGGTGATTGGTTGAACAAGTATATAGAAGAGTTTTCGGAATACCTGACCGAAGTGAAAAAATCTTCCGAGAACACGAGACTTTCTTATATTCGGGATATCAATCAGTTTGAATCCTATCTTACCGGAGAAGGCATAGAAGACATCCTGCATGTCTCCGTACAGACCATCAGCGAATACATCAAGAATCTGGAGGACTCCGGAAAATCCGATTCCACGATCCTGCGCGCATCTGCAGCGCTGAAATCCTTCTATAATTACATGATCCTGCTCGGCTACATAGAGTCTTCTCCCGTCAAGACGGAAGTCAAGCGCAAGAAGGAGAAATATGTGCCGGAGATCCTGACCAGTCAGGAGATCAGCGTGCTTCTGAATCAGCCCAAGTGTACAGACGCGAAGGGGATACGCGACAAGGCGATCCTGGAGATCCTGTACGCCACGGGCATCCGCGTGACGGAGCTCATTTCCCTCAACGTCAACGACGTCAATACCGATCTCGGCTTTATCCGCTGCACCGGCTTCGGCAAGGAGCGCATGATCCTCATGTATCCGGCTGCCGTGGACGCCGTAAAGCTGTATCAGCATCGCGCGCGCAACGCACTTGTGACCAATCCGGAGGAAAACGCGCTGTTTGTCAACGTATACGGCGAACGCATGACCCGTCAGGGCCTTTGGAAGATCATCAAGTTCTATGCCCACGAGGCGAATATCAATAAAGAGATCACACCGCAGACGCTTCGTCATTCTTTTGCCGTGCATCTGCTCGAAAACGGCGCAGATCTGCACAGCGTTCAGGAGATGCTCGGACATGCCGATATCTCGTCCACGCAGGTATATGCCAATATCGTGCGCGGAAAGCTGAAGGATGCATACAGCAAGCATCCGCTGGCATAATAGAAAAGAGGCACCGAAAGCTCCGCCTCTGCGCGGGATTTCGGTGCTTTTCGTCCTTTATCGGGATATGCGGCTTTTGAAGGCTCGAAATACGCATATCCTTGTGTCTTATGTGTTTGCAAAGGAGTAATCATGGCCGGTTTTTTTAAGTCGTTTAACCGAGAAGGGAAGGGCGTATCCAAAGACGCGCCGAACAAAAAACGCTTTTTCCTGTTCTTTGAGCTTCTTTGGCGTCATGTGTTTCCGATCATCGGCGTCAATTTCATCTATTTCGTGATCATTTTTCCGCTGATCCTCTTCCTGTTCATGTATATCTTCCAGACCATGGGCATCGAAGTGGATGTCATCGCGTCCAATTCGCTGTTCAAGGTCTCCTCCTGGTTCTTCAATTTCCCGGACTGGCTCAAATTCGGCCTTGTCGCGCTGTCCGCGATCCTTTACGGTCCGGTCACCTGCGGCCTTACCTATGTCATGCGCAACTTCGCAAGGGAAGAACACACCTGGCCGTTCTCGGATTTCTTTGAGCGCAGCTGGCAGAACTTCCTGCAGGGCTTCCTGGTCGGCATCCTGGACATTGTGATCCTGATGAGCGCCTCGATGTACCTTGCGCTGGATACGAACACGCTGGCGGCGGGAGACGGCTATCTGGCGGTCTTCAAAGTCATCGCGATCATCATCTCCATACTGTACTTCATCATGCGCAATTATATCTACCTGATGATCGTGACCTTCAAGATCCGCTTTGTGGCGATCATCAAAAACGCCGCGCTGTTCGTCGTGCTGAATTTCGTACGCAATCTCTTTACGATCGCCGGTGTGCTGATCGTTTTATTCCTGACGACCGGCGTGACCGTTTTCTGCATGGCGATCTTCACCTTCGCCCTTGCACGGTTTATCGAGGTGTTCAACGCGCTGCCTGCCATAAACAAATACATGCTCGAGCCTATGCGCCGCAAGGAAGGCAAACAGTTGGAGGAACCGATCTTCCAGGACGATGTGACCAAAAAAGAGCAGGAAAAATAACAAATATCGCCGGAAAGAGAAATCTTTCCGGCGGTTTTGTTTTCTTTTCTTATTGTATCAGTCGCTGATATCCGCGTCCAGAACGATGCGGAATTCATATTCGGGGTATTTCTCCCGGACCTCATCGACGATTTCTTCATACAGCGCCTGACGGTCCGGACAGGCATAGTCTATGATGATATCAAAAACGATCGACTTTGTTTCTTCCTTCATGAAGAAGCCGTGCATCTGCAGGACATATTCGTGCGCCATAACGAGCTTTTCCAGCTCATTCTGGATCACGCCGGCACGATCGTTTTTCGTATTGTGGGAATAGACGCTGAACCGGCGAGAATGACGTTGTAGTCTGTAAAGATCCGGTTCACTACGGTGCTTTGCAGCTCGTAGAGCTGGTCGATCGACAGTGTGTCGGCAACTTCGATATGTACCGATCCGATCATGCGATCCGGCCCGTAATTGTGCAGGATCAGATCGTAAGCGCCGTAAATGCCGGGAATAGAAGTGACCGTCTCCTTGATCTGCCTGGAAAGCTCGCTGTCGACGCGTTCACCGAGGATCTGCGATAAGCTGTCCCGCAGCATTTCGATACCGGATTTAATGATATAAAGCGAGATGAACGCAGCAAGCCAGGCTTCCAGATTTAAGCCGAAAATCAGGAAGACCACGGCCGCAAGCAGCGTGGATGCGGAAATGATCGCATCCATAAGCGCATCCTTTCCGGATGCGGCGAGCGAATCGGAATGCACTTTTTTGCCGACCGAGCTGACATATCGCCCGAGAAAGACCTTGACGAGTACGGCCGCTCCGACGATGATGAGCGCCGCGGCGGAATAATCCGGTACGGACGGATCGATGATCTTCTTGATCGATTCAACAAGAGAGGTGATACCGGCGTACAGCACGATCACGGAGATCAGGATCGTGGTCATGTACTCAATCCTGCCGTGGCCGTAGGGATGCTTTTTGTCCGGCTGTTTTCCGGCAAGCTTTGTGCCGATGATCGTAATGACGGAGGACAGCGCGTCGCTGAGATTGTTCACAGCGTCGAGAATGATGGCTATGGAGCCGGAGATCGCGCCGACTATGGCCTTGAAAGCCGCAAGAAATACATTGGCAAGTATGCCGATCAGGCTGGTTCTTATGATGACTTGATCTCTATGCATATCTTTGCCTCTCAAAACCGGATACGGCGCTTCACGATCGGGTTATACGTCCAGATTCTTCGGATCGCTGTAGAATTTTCCGCGGCGATAGGCCTCACGGATATAATATAGGAGGAGCGTACCGGCGATCGAACAGAAAAGCGTGGAAATGATGAGACCGGCGGGCAGCAGGATCAGCAGGGTCGGGATATAGATATAGAGAAGATGCACGACGAATACAAGCCCGAGACAGAAGGGGATGGTATGATTGGTCACGCCGCGCATGATGACGAAGGAATAGAACACCTGCATGATAACGCCTGCGATGGCCTTGATGATGTCCAGAACGATGCTAAGCGGGGAAAGAATCGCCAGATACGCCGCGCCTTCTTTCAGATCGGCCAATTCCGCTTCCGTAAAGATCTCAAAGTTCCCGGCGTTGAGCGTTCTTCCGGTCATATAATAGCTGAAATAGACAAGTCCGAGCGTGATCAGGCACTCGGTCGCGCCCCAGCTCACGCCGAAAGTGATGCCGTTTTCGTCATTTGCCCGCTTGGTGAAGACGAAACGAAGAAACAGCAGCCTTACAAGTTCCTCAAAGATCACGATGGTGACAGCGAGGAAAAGCTGATAAAGAAGCTCGTTTTCCTTCAAAGCGGCAAAAAACGTCGTCGAGGAAAGCGCGGACAGGGTGACGCTGCGCAGGAAAAACGCGGCGATGATATAGCCGGACAGACCGAGGAAGATCGGGGAGAGCTTTGTTTTCAGTTTTGCGGCTGCGATCCATGCCGCGGCGACCGGCCCGAGCAGACCGACCAGTACGGCAAGCATCATCGTATTCATCACGGGGGCGGAAACCTGAGTCAATTCCATGGTGCACCTCAAATTGTATGCTGAGTATTGCGGAGATAGTAAAGCAAGCACCTAATAGTATAACGTCAAAAAGGATTTATTGCAATATTTATCTTCCTGTTATATAATAATACCATCACATACGGCTTTTCGGCGCGATATGCGCTTCGGTTCCATAGAAGGAGGATGTTTATGGCGGGAGACAGAGACAATTACAATAAGCTGTCCAGTCCCTTTTCCAAGCTGATCCTGAACAATCTGTCCCTGCAGGTCATGTTTACGATCGGCGCGATCGTGATCTATTTCCTTGCCGCAACGGTATCGACCCAGCGGACGGGCGCGTATATCGTGACCTGTATTTTCGTGCCGCTGTACTGCTATGCCGTTTATTCCAACAACTGGGGAACGGCGCTTCGCGACAAGAACCTGGTCAAATACGGACATATCCAGGAAAACCGCAGGCGCGGTTTTCAGAGCGGCCTGATCTGCGCGATCCCGATCTTTGTCTATACCTGCTTTGCTGTCTCTTTTGCAGTGAATCTCGGCGTGGACAGCGTCCAATTCGCCACTTATAAGATCTTTACGGCACCGTATACGCTGTTTACCGATCTTGTCAGCGAACGGGCGCCCGCGCTGATGCTTCTTTACAGCGTTTTCTCTCCGGCCTTTGCCGCGCTCGGGTATCACAACGGCTATAAAGAATATAGGATCTGGGATCATATCCTCTATGAAAACGGCATAAAACCGAAAAAAGGGGAGAAATCCAACCTTCCCAAGGCCAGAAAGCCGAAAACCTGATCATTGCGCATATAGAAACACCTCACCCTCATACAGTACTGTGGGGGTGTTTCTATGAGGCGATATTTTACGCTGATGTGTCTGGTGCTTGCCTGCTGTATGGCGTTTTCTGGTCTTGTCATGACGGCGCCGGAGGCGCAGAGCGCATTTGCGGACACAGCGCGTATTCTGGTATTGGACGCCGGTCACGGCGGGATCGACGGCGGCGCACAGGGGACGGCCGGACTTCTTGAAAAGGACGTCAATCTGAGCGTTGTACAAAAATGCGCGCTTCTTTGCGGACTTTTGGGTATCAAAACCGTATTGACGCGCACAAAGGACGCATCCATAGACGACGGAAGCGGAAAAACGATCGCTGCGCGCAAAGCGCAGGATATACGCCTTCGGACACAGATCGCAAATGATGTGGGCGGGATCCTCGTGAGCGTGCATATGAATTTCTTTCCGGACGGAAAATACCACGGCGCACAGTGCTTTTATTCAAATAACAACCCGGAAAGCGCATCTCTTGCCGAATGTCTGCAGGATTCGCTCCTCGTTCTGGACACGGAAAACGAACGAAAAGCAAAAGCCGCGGACACGGGGATCTACCTCCTGGAGCATGCCGAGGTTCCGGCCGTCATCGTGGAATGCGGGTTTTTATCGAATCCGCGGGAGGAAATGCTGCTGGCAAGCGACGAATACCGAAAGGGTCTGGCGCTTGCGATCTGCGGCGGGATCAGGACGTTTTATCAGAATCCATCATAAAAGGGAAGTATTATGAAACAGAAGACAGTTTGGGCCTGCTCCGAATGCGGGAACGAGTCCTCAAAATACCTCGGACGCTGTCCGGCCTGCGGAAGCTGGAACTCTTTCGTGGAGATGAAAGCGCCGTCCGAATCCGCGCAGACGCGCAGCCCGCGCGATGTGCGTGCATCGACGCATGCGCAGAAGCTTTCCGACATCAGCACGGCGGACGAGACGCGTTTCCCGTCCGGGATGGAGGAGCTTGACCGTGTGCTCGGCGGAGGCGTGGTAGAGGGTTCCTTTGTATTGGTCGGCGGTGAGCCGGGCGTCGGAAAATCCACGCTTTTGATGCAGATCTGCGCGAATATCAGCCGTAATAAACGCGTTTTATATGTTTCCGGTGAGGAATCTCTTCGTCAGCTCAAGCTGCGCGCCCTGCGGCTTGGCACAATGGGCGATGACTTTCAGGTCTATGCGCAGACCTGCGTTGAGGATATCCTGCAGGAGATCGCGGACACTTCGCCGGAGCTTGTCATCATTGACTCGATCCAGACCGTATTTACCGGTACTTCGGACAGCGCGCCCGGTTCCGTGACCCAGATACGCGCCTGCGCGCAGATGCTGATGCGCTGCGCGAAGGAAGACGACGTGACGATTTTCCTCGTCGGACATGTGACGAAGGACGGCGGGATCGCCGGACCGAAGATCCTGGAGCACATGGTGGACAGCGTGATCTATTTCGAAGGCGAACGCCACATGAGCTATCGCATCATCCGCGCGAACAAGAACCGTTTCGGCTCCACGGATGAGATCGGCGTCTTTGAAATGCGCGATACCGGCCTTGTAGAAATCCCCAATCCGTCCGCGGCTCTTCTATCGGGTCGTCCGCTTGACGCGCCGGGCAGCTGCATCGCATGCATTATGGAAGGAAGCCGCCCGATTTTGGCAGAGATCCAGGCTCTTGTGACCGAATCCGGCTTCTCCACGCCGCGCAGGATGTCCGCAGGTTTCGATTACAACCGTGCCATGCTTCTCATGGCGGTACTCGAGCGTCGTGCGGGAATGCGTTTTTCCGGATACGATACCTATATCAACGTCACAGGCGGCCTGAAAATAGACGAACCGGCTGCCGATCTGCCCGCAGTCGTTGCAATGGCGTCCAGTCTTCGCGACAGACCGGTGGACAGGGACACAGTATGCATAGGAGAGCTTGGTTTATCCGGGGAGCTGCGCAGCATCAACTCCGCGCAGCAGCGCATCAACGAGATTGCCAGAATGGGTTTCCGGCGCTGTATTCTTCCGGCTAAAACGGCGCAGGGATTGACGGTTCCTGAGTCGCTGCAGCTGATCCGAGCAGCCAACGTGTACGACGCGATCGAAGCGGCGATACGGTAGAGCACATCTGTAAAGTCGTATTGCTTTACAAACATGTTTTATATAAAAAGCAGAGAAGGGGAGAAGGATGCTGAGATTTCTAAACAAGCCAAATCTTCCTGGAAATGATGTAAAATTATTGATTATCGGTGAAATCTACGCCAAAAAGTTACAGCTTTCCCGTTTTGGCATCCAAGTTCTGACGATACCAGCAGACCCTGAATTGGAAGGACCGGTACAGTCACATGCGGACATGCAAGCCGTTCATCTTTACACCGATCACTTTCTGTTCAGCCCAAATTCCTATTGTAAAGTCAGTTTGCTTTACAATAGGAATTTGCAATTTTTAAACGATAACGCATGTAAAGCAGAACGGCTTTACATGCAAGCCGTACAAGGAAGTACGCACAAACTTGGTAAATATCCCGAGTCTGCATCTTATAATATCCTGATCTTAGGGGACCGCGCGTTTTATAATCCGGTTTGTATCGATAAAGCTCTTGAAAAGCTCATAAAAGAACATTATTCATGCATTAGCGTTCGGCAAGGCTACGCAAGATGCGCATGCTGTATCGTACAGGAAAACGCCGTGATCACATCGGACAACGGTATGAAGAAAGCTCTGGAAAGCTGCGGGATAAACGTATTGCACATTTGTCCCGGTTTTATCGATTTACCGGGATATGAATTTGGTTTTATCGGAGGCGCGTCGTTTAAAATCGACAAAGAAAAACTGGCGTTTACAGGCGTACTGGATCATCATCCGGACAAAGACAGGATTCTTGGTTTCCTTGACAAGTACGATGTTCAGCCTGTATATTTGACGGGGGAGCCGATCTTTGATATCGGTTCGGCTGTTCTTGTCCTGGAAACAGTCTGATATTCTAATTTCACGAGTTATACAAAATAAAGATTTTGTATAACTGAGGGGACAGGTTTTGGAAAATCAAGTTTTAAAACCTGTTTGGTAGACATAACTTGACAATTCGGCCTGTATACCGTATGATGGACTTAATCTATAAGGAGATTTGTTTACTATGTCTGTTCCGTCCATTCAGGAGCTTCCGGAAGCTTTAAAAGGTTATTTTCGATATATAAATACGGTACGCAATCTTTCCAAGTTAACAATCGACGAATACTATCTCGATCTTCGGACATTTCTGCGTTTTCTGAAGCTCCAGCGAAAGCTCGTGACCGGTGATCCGGAATTCGACGCGATCCCGATCGACGACTGTACGCTGGACCTTATCAAAACGGTACGATATTCCGATCTTTTGGATTTTCTGATTTTCCTCGGAGAAGATCGTCCCAAGCATCATAAGAGCCAGAAAACCGATTACGGCGACGCGCCGCGCACGCGCGCACGCAAGATCGCCGCGCTGCGTTCCTATTTCAAATACCTCTATGCGCACGAACATCTGCTGGACGAAAATCCGGCTGCCAATCTGGAAAGTCCGAAGGCGAAAAATGATCTGCCCAAATACCTGAACGTCGAGGAATCCTTGGCGCTTTTGTCGGCCGTGGACGGCAAATACAAGGAGCGCGATTACTGTATCCTGACGCTCTTTTTAAACTGCGGGCTGCGCGTTTCCGAGCTCGTCGGACTCAATCTCGACGATATCTTCGATAATATGCTGCGCGTCCGCGGCAAAGGCAACAAGGAACGCATCATCTATTTGAATAACGCCGCGCGGGAATCCATCGAGCAATATCTGCCGCACCGCATCGTACCGGACAACATCGCGTCCTCCGACGCACTGTTTATCAGCCGTCAATCCAACCGTATGAATGTGCAGACGATCAAGGCGCTGGTCAAGAAGTATCTGGATCATGCCGGTCTTGCCTACAAGGGTGCGTCGACGCACAAGCTGCGTCATACGGCGGCGACGCTGATGTATCAAAACGGCGTGGACATCCGCACGGTGCAGGAATTTCTCGGTCACGAGAATGTTTCCACCACGATGATCTATACGCATCTTGCCGATACTGCGATCCGCGACGCCGCGCAGGCCAATCCCCTGTCGCAAATAAAAC
>JAEEGL013688480.1_pt1 | contig 13139 bp, 12 predicted proteins | sample 9134231 | NCBI WGS metagenome assembly JAEEGL01 (sample SAMN16246548, study PRJNA631951) | gut metagenome | biome: gut microbiome; feature: rumen; material: fiber-attached | host: Bos | place: Iran: Karaj | collected 2018-10
GGATTGGATCGATCAGCTTCTTTAATATGAATTCCTTCTCGTTGATACCGATAAGCTCGATCTCCGCTCCCGCAAGATCAACATCTGAAGGAATGACTGTTACATCCTTAACCGCTGACTTTGTAAGCACTTTCTCAAGCTTTGTCGTACCGAGAAGAAGGTGATACACGGTGTGTTTCAGTTTTTTCTTTTCGATCCCGAGACCGGAAGTTGTATTTCCCTGGGGATCGATATCCACAACGAGGACTTTGTTTCCCAGCTCTGCAAGACAGGCGGAAAGGTTGATCGCTGTAGTCGTTTTACCAACGCCACCCTTTTGGTTGGCGATCGCTATTGTTTTTCCCATAAAAAACTCCATTTTTTCATAAACGTATCTAACATGATATTATATATCATAATCCGGTTTTTTTAAAGAAATTTTTCATCTTACTTCTTTCTGATAAAAAAGAGCCACCGAATCAAGCGAATCGGCGGCTTTTACTGCATTTAATTATTTATGATCGTGGCATTTCCTGCACAGATCTTCTTTGACAAGTACCATCGGCTGCTCGTCAAATCCGTTGGTCTCTTTCAATTCACCGGATTCTTTAAAACCAAGCTTCTTATAAAAACCGACTGCGTGAAGTCTGGCATCAACGTGAACTTCCGTCGCTCCCATGGAGAATGCTTTGTCAAGAAGCATTCTTATAAGAAAGTCCGCATATCCTTTTCCTCGGAATTCTTTTAATACACATAATCTTCCGACCTTAAACTCGACTCCAAGGAAAAGAAGTCTTGCGGTTCCCACAGGAGTTTTCACTTTATTGTCGTCTTCTTCATAGACAACTGCAAAGATCGCTTCGTTGTCATCTTCATCCCGAACGACAAAATCCGGAAGCCCCTGTTCTTCTTTAAATACTTTTGTTCTGATCTCAAATATCGTGTCGGGAACATCAAGTCCCGCAAGATAGTAATTTCCGCTTACTAACATTTATTGCTCCTAATCGCAGACATTGTAGAGAACAGTGAAATGCCTGCTACGATACCATTGAAGTTTATAGTTTTACATTTATACTATGCTTACACTTACTTAAGAGGATCTTTAAAGACCTTCCCGCCTTTTCTGGGATATTTCTTATCGGTAGGCGAAGTCTTTTTTATTATCACCAAAGTCCTGGAATGATCTGAAAGAGGTAAGGTGAACTTTTCCGTTTTTTCGATAGTACCGCCGAGCTTTTTAACAGCCGTTGTTCCGTCGTTCAGTTCTTCGTCAATATCTCCTGACTTATAAGGAACGAAGTATCCGCTCTTTTTAACAAACGGAATAGAAAGCTCCGATAAGGAATTAAGTTTTGCAACCGCACGGGAAACAGCAAGATCATATTTTTCACGGTACTTTGGATCACTTCCGATCTCTTCGCATCTTACATGGATCGCCTCAATATCTTTAAGTTTAAGTTCACTTATAACATCCTGTAAGAAAAGGATCCTCTTATTAAGAGAATCCATGAGCGTTATCTGAAGGCTCGGAAATGCAATCTTAAGAGGAATTCCGGGAAAGCCCGCGCCTGTACCTATGTCACAGACACGTATCTTGTTGTTTCCGGTAACGATCTTACGTAATTCTTCTGACTTAACTATGGACAGACTGTCAAGAAAATGTTTAACGATCACTTCATCGTATTCCGTAATGGCAGTAAGGTTCATGACTTTGTTTTTCTCAACCAGCATATCATAGTACGTCTCGAACTGCATAAGCTGTTCGTCCGTAAGATCGATATTCAGTTGTGCCAACCCATTTTTAAAAAGTGTATTATCTCTCATATAAAAATCCTAAATGTTTCACGTGGAACTTATGTCCATCACTGCTATGCAACGTCAGTTCTGTGCGACGTTGCAAGTGATGGACCAACACCGCTTTGTAACACCAGTTATGTGCCATGTCATTCATTGCACTGCAACGACAGTATTGTGCGTCGTTGCAAATGAATGACTACTAACGTTGCAAGTGATGGACCACCTGTCGTTCGCAAACAAGAAACTTTAGCCTACCTGCCAAGATACACCAACAACACCGAAATATCAGCCGGTGAAACTCCGGAGATCCTGCTTGCCCGCCCTATGCTCTCAGGACGGATGGCTTTGAGTTTCTGTCTGGCCTCGATACGAAGTGAAGGCACGGCATCGTAGTCAATGTCTTCCGGGATCCTTCGATTCTCGGTTTTCTTGAAAGCTTCAATCTGTCTTGTCTGTCTTTCAATATATCCTTCGTATTTAAGTTCTGTCTCAACCTGGGAAATGACTTCTTCCGGAAGAGGTTCTCTCTCGGGATCAAGTTCAGCTGTGAGATGATATGAAAGCTCGGGACGAACGATAAGATCCGCAAGACTCACTGCAGTCTTGAGGGGAGCGCTTTCATGACTTTCAAGGAATCTCTGAACATCGGCACGGCCTCCGATCATGATGCTTTTAAGTCTTGCGATCTCTTTATCTATCATTTTCTTTTTCTTAACAACCTTCTCATATCTTTCATCGGAGATAAGTCCAACTTCATGACCGATATGGGAAAGTCTTAAGTCCGCATTGTCCTGTCTTAAGATCAGACGATATTCCGCACGGCTTGTCATCATTCTGTAGGGCTCATGAGTTTCCTTCGTGCAAAGATCGTCGATCAAGACTCCGATATATCCTTCGTCACGACCGATGATCACGGGATCGAGTCCTTCTACATATCTTGCGGAATTGATTCCGGCGATTATGCCCTGAGCCGCAGCCTCTTCATATCCGGAACTTCCGTTCATCTGTCCTGCGGAGAAAAGCCCGTGTATACTCTTAATCTCAAGCGAGGGTTTTAACTGCATTGGATTCAGGCAATCATATTCAATGGCGTATGCGGGGCGAACGATCTTTGCGTGTTCAAGTCCAGCAACGGAACGATACATCTCTACCTGCACGTCTTCAGGCAGTGAACTTGACATACCGGAAATATACATTTCATTTGTGTAATTACCTTCGGGCTCAATGAATACCTGATGTCTTGTCTTGTCGGGAAACTTCATTACCTTATCTTCTATGGACGGGCAATATCTCGGGCCGGTTCCCTTAATATTTCCGGAATACAGAGGTGACCTGTCTATATTCTTCCTGATGATCTCATGGGTCTTCTCGTTTGTATATGTGAGCCAGCATGAAACCTGAGGTCTTGCAATACTATCGGGCGTGTTTTCAAAAGAGAAAGGGTTGAAATCAGGATCGCCGAACTGCTCTTCCATCTTAGAAAAATCAATGGTGCGCTTGTCTATTCTTGCGGGAGTTCCGGTCTTGAACCTGTAAATCTCAACACCGAGATTCTTAAGGCACTCGGTAAGGTGATTTGCGGCAGGAAGACCATTGGGACCGGTATATGTATATGTATCACCGTAAACACAGCGGGCATTTAGATATGTGCCTGTGCATATTACGGCTGCCTTACAGGGATATACGCCGCCGGAATATGTTCTGACTCCGGTTACTTCCCCGTTTTCAACAAGGATATCCGTAACTTCAGCCTGTCTAAGGGTCAGATGCTCCTGATTTTCAAGAACTCTTCTCATAGAACGGGAATATTCCTGTTTATCCGCCTGGGCACGAAGTGAATGAACAGCGGGACCTTTGGAGAAATTCAGCATCTTTGACTGAATAAAGGTCTTGTCGATATTTTTACCCATTTCACCGCCGAGAGCATCAAGCTCACGAACAAGATGTCCCTTTGAAGTACCGCCGACATTAGGGTTGCAGGGCATCATCGCTATAGAATCGGTGCTCACTATAAAGCAGATGGTCTCAAGTCCGAGGCGCGCAGCAGCAAGTGCAGCTTCACAACCTGCGTGACCTGCACCGATAACAGCGATATCATATTTTTCATAAATGTGGTCCATATTTGCTCCTGATAAGCTCAAAATCCTCTGGATTTTTCGCTATCGCTTTCTTGAAATGCAGAAAGCGATATTACTTCCCCATACAAAACTCTTTAAATATCTTGTCCGCGAGGTCATCTTCGATCTCTTCTCCGATGATAAGTCCAAGGGACTTATATGCATCCATGAGATCAATGGAATAGAAATCCTCCGACATACCGCTCTCGATACTTCTCACTACTTCATGAAGGGAATCGGAACTCTGCTTTAAAAGATCCTTGTGTCTTAAGTTCGTTATGAATATCTTTTCTGAATTTCCTATCTCACCCAGTGAGAACATTTCATTTATCTTAGAAGAAAACTCCTTTACGCCGCTTCCTTCCTTTGCGGAAAAAGGAATCACGAAAAGGCCTGAAAATGCGGGATCAGTTGCATCCGTGGCACTTTGAAGATCCGATTTATTTAAGAGAACGACCGCTTTACGTCCTTTTATGAGCTTTATTATCTTCTCGTCATCCGGATCCAGTTTTCTTGATGCATCAGCCATAAAGATCACAAGATCTGCCATGTCAAGCTCAGCCAATGCTTTGTCCACACCGATCTTTTCAACAAGATCGGAAGTCTCACGAATTCCTGCTGTATCGATTATCTTTAAAGCGATCCCGTTTATTGTAACGGTCTCTTCGAGAGTATCTCTCGTTGTTCCGGGGATGTCGGTAACGATGGCGCGGTCACTTCCGGAAAGAAGATTTAAAAGAGTGGATTTTCCAACATTCGGCTTTCCGACTATTACTGTGCGGATGCCTTCTTTTATGATGCGCCCGGAAGAGAAAGAATCAACGAGTTCATCTATCTCTGTGATCTCAGAATTTACATGTTCCAGTAATTCATCGGAAAACCCGTCAAGTTCTATATGTTCCGGATCATCAAGTGCAGCCTCGATATAGGCTGTATCGCGTAATATCTTTTCACGAAGCGCAGATATCTTATCTTTCAGTCTTCCCGTAAGCTGTCCCATGGAATTTCTTGCAGCGCTCACGTTTTCGGAATTTATGATATCGATTACCGCTTCCGCCTGGGAAAGATCAATGCGGCCGTTTAAGAAAGCACGTTTTGTGAATTCTCCGGGCTCTGCGATCCTTGCACCGTTTTCCATAACGGCTTCAAGAACACGCTTTGTAACAGTCATACCGCCATGGCAGTTGATCTCAATAACATCCTCCGAGGTGTAACTCTTCGGTCCACGCATGAGACTAACTATTACTTCATCAATGGTTTCTGAGTTTACAACAATATGCCCGTAATGCATAGTAAAAGTCTTTGCATCGGAAAGCTTCTTTCCGTTTTTTGCAACAAAAATCTTATCTGCGACAGATATCGCAGAATCACCGCTTATCCTTATTATGCTTATTCCGGAGTTTACCGCTCCGGTGGCTATTGCGCATATTGTGTCTGTGTTCATAATATTTGATCGCTAAAAGCCGCGACCGGCTGTCTCAACTTCATTTATGACAAAAGTGACAAGAGGAATTCCCCTTGTCACATCAAGTCGCATATTTACTGCTCGTCAGGTCCTACGGTTGCCTTTACGCCTTCGTATACTTCACCTTCCTCGATGTTACCGTAACGGTAAACTTCATCGGGATTTCTGTGATAACCGGGCTTCTTGTAGGTGCTCTTTGTGCCGCGTCCGTCACGCTTGCCGTAAGAACCGTGTCTTCCGTACTTGGAATCGTTGTACTTATTGTACACCTTAACACCCTTCTTTAAGGTGATGACTACTTTACGGTAAGGCTCGTCACCTTCGGAATGTGTCTCGACATACTTATCATCCTGAAGTGCGGAGTGGATGATCCTTCTCTCATAAGGATTCATGGGCTCGAGGCTTACAGGCTTTCCTGTCTTCCTGATCTTTGAAGATATGTTCTTTGCAAGGTTCTCTAATGTTTCTTTTCTTCTCTCACGGTAATTTTCAGTATCGATCTTAACCTTGATGTACTCATCGGAATCCTTGTTAACTACAAGGCTTACGAGATACTGAAGAGAATCAAGGGTCTGTCCTCTTTTTCCGATAAGGATCCCCATATCTGAGCCCACAAGCTCAAAATTCATTGTCTTCTCTGCTTCATCATATGTGCATTTAACTTCGTTTTCGATACCCATAACGTTTAAGATGTCGGAAATGAAATTAACTGCTTTATCTTTGATAGTCTCTTTAACTGCCGCACGGATAACAGCAGGTTTTTTGTTGAGTCCGAAAAGTCCGCTTGAAGAAGGCTCCTCGATCACTTCATAGTCAATGTTTTCCTCTGTGGTGTTAAGCTGGATCTTAGCCTCGAGTAAAGCATCCTCAACTGTCTTTCCCGTTGTCTCTATCCAATTTCTCATAAACTCACCTTCCCTTTCTAATCCCTTTTAAGTATATTTGCATATCCGGAGATGGAACCGTTAACGGGCGGTTTTGCATTCTTATCATCACCTTCACCGGATTCATTTGATTCTGAATTATTATTCTTATTTAGATCAAGTCCCTTATCGGCTTTCTTTGTGCCGCCGGCATTTGCGTAGAACGAAGCGCCGTTTGACTTAGGCTGCTCATATTCTATGGACTTTGTCTGATATTTGGAGATCTGAGACATCTTATTGCCTTCTGCGATGCCCATCTTCTCTCTTCTCTTATTCTGTTTTTCCACATTCTTGGCAATGTAGGCATCCATATCGGATCTGTCGATATAGATGTTTATGAATATCTGCTGGATAACGGATACTACAGTACTGATAACCCAGTAAATACCGATACAAAGAGGAAGTGAATAGCAGAAATAACCTGAAACGAAAGGCATTACGTAGAGCATTGTATTCATACTCTAACCCATGGGGTTATCCTGGTTCTGCTTCTGAGTTGTCTTATTCTGAGCCTTCTGGAGCAATGAACTTCCGAGCTGTGTAAGTACCGCAAGTATGGGAACTATGATGGCTACGGAAAGGATGCCGTATGTCTTCGGGCTGTTCAAGATGTTTAAGCTTGCAACAGAGAATGTATGATTGATCTTATCGATATTCTCATTGATGGAAACAAGCTGATCTGCGCTGAAATCAAACTTTGTAAGCAGTTCATCCCAGTTTGAAGAACCGAATTTCGTAAGTATGTCTATGACATGATTAAGAGAGAAACCGCCCTCTTCGGTGAACTTGGCAGTTGAAACATTAACGCCTGTTGCCATTTCAGCCATAACAGAGGAGTAATCGGTCTTTGTCATGATGGCATTTGCAATAACGGTGTAATATTCCTTGATACGGCCGACATATGCGGGGATCGCATAGATAATGCGGTACATCGCAAACATGATGGGAAGTGTGATCAACATGGGAAGGCATCCGGCTGTGGGATTTGTTCCGTACTTTGAATATACTTCCTGGGTTTCCATCTGCTGAAGACGCTGTGACTGCTCATCTTTTCTGCCCTTATATTTCTCGGTGATGGCAGAAAGCTCAGGCTGCATCTTTGCGGAAAGCTTTGAAAATCTCTGCTGTCTGATGGTAAGAGGCAGCATGATCATCTTTACGATGATTGTAAAGAATATAAGTGTTACTGCAATGTTTTCGATGCCGATGAAGCATAAAGCTTCATAGATCCAGTTGAATATTATTCCGAAAAGCCATGCAAAAGGCTTAAGTATTCCGCTTATCTGAGTAAAAACAACTACGTTCAAGACGATTCCTCCTAAAACCCCGAATAAAAAAATATACGAAAAGAAAGCTACGGTACAGGATCATATCCGCCTTTAAAGAAAGGATTGCATCGTAAGATGCGCTTTCCCGTGAGATATGAACCCTTTACCACGCCATACTTTTCGTATGCTTCGATCGCATATTGAGAACAGGTCGGAATGTATCTGCAGGTTGGCCGACCCTTTAGCGGAGAGATATATTTTCTATAAAAAACTATGAGTTTAATAAACAACTTTTTCATTTATATATGATAGCATGCATGCCCGCAAGCTGCAGAAATGCACTGTTTATATCATCAAAGCTTTTACCTTTTGCGGCTATGCGCGCCACAACAACTATGTCCCAACCACTATGGAACTTCTCATTACTGAGACGAAAGCTTTCTCTGAACAGTCTGGCGATCCTGTGACGAACCACGCTGTTACCGACTTTTTTGCTGACGGATATGCCAAGCCGGTTTTTATCGATATCGTTTTTAATGACATACATTACGAGATACTTGTTTGCTCTCGATTTTCCGTTTCTGTAAACGTACTGAAATTCCGAATTCTTTTTTAAACTATCCGTCACTTCTTTTTCCTTAAGTCCTGCAATTAAAGAAGAAAAGGCCACTGATAAAGCGGCCCGGCTTTTTCTCTTATTGAACTGAAACTGCGTGTCTGCCTTTAGCTCTTCTAGCTGATAAAACCTTTCTTCCGCCGGCACTCATCATTCTTGAACGAAATCCGTGCACTTTTGCCCTCTGTCTCTTCTTGGGCTGGAATGTCATCTTTGCCATTATATTTGCACCTCCTTATGAGTATGATAGGTTACTTTTCAATAGATAGTCTTAGAGCGGAACTTATTATAATGGTATTTATCAATTCCGTCAAGAAAAATTTTTTAAACACCCAAAAATAATGGTTTATTTTGCCCCAGTTTAATTGCATTTTTACCCCCGTTTTGATATAATTGTTTATATGCGTTTATGCGCTCCAGAAAGGCCTATTTTCGCCTTTTCTAAAATAAAGATCATAAAATCGGGTTCCGGGGGTTAAAAATGTCAAATCTGGTCATAGAAAAATGGGATGAGATCTTAGAGTTCATGAAGGACGAATATGCGGTTACCCCTGTATCTTTCAGAACCTGGATACTCCCCTTAAAAGTAAACAGTGTTACCGACAGCGAGATAACCATCTCACTTGACGATAAACTGGGCGATTCCGGAATCGAATACATAAAAAAGAGATATGAAACATTCCTACGCACTTCCATTGCAGAAGTAGTAGGCAAGGAATATGAACTTAAATTCATCCTTGAAGGCGAATCCCAGGAAGATAGAAACGAAACACCTGAGGAAAAGGAGCTTTTTGCATCCCTCAATCCCAGATACACTTTCGATTCCTTCGTCGTAGGTTCAAACAATAAGATCGCACATGCCGCAGCCGCAGCAGTTGCGGAGGATCCAGGCGGAGCCTACAACCCGCTTTTCATCTATGGTGGGGTGGGACTCGGTAAAACCCACTTAATCCAAGCCATTGCTCACGAGATCCTCAAAAACCACAAAGGCAAAAAAGTCATCTACATGACCGGTGAAAACTTCACCAACGAGCTTATCCAGTCCATCAGAGATAAGACAAGCGAAGCTTTCCGCAACAAATACCGTAACGTAGATGTTCTCATAATCGACGATATCCAGTTCATAATGGGTAAAGATCAGACACAGGAAGAATTCTTCTGGACTTTCAACACTCTTTATGAGAACAAAAAGCAGATAATCCTTTCATCCGACCGCCCTCCGAAAGACATGCAAAAACTTGAGGACAGATTAAGATCCCGTTTCGAAATGGGATTTATCGCGGACATAAGCAATCCCGATTATGAAACAAGACTTGCCATCATCATAAAGAAAGCACAGGAAAAGGCTCTCCGCATCGACAATTCTCTTCTTGAATATATTGCAGAGAAAGTCACCGCAAACGTTAGAGTTCTTGAAGGCGCTCTCGATAAGGTAGTTGCACTTTCCAGATTCAAACGTATCGACATTACAATGGATCTTGTTCAGGAAGCAATCCGCACCATCGTTGATGTTGATTCAAAGCGGACCATCACACTTCCTTACATAGTTGGAATAGTTGCGGAGCACTACACAGTCACATCAACCGCCATCTACTCCAAAAACAGGACCGCCAAGATAGCATATCCGAGACATGTTGCAATATACCTCATCAAAAACATCCTTTCCATGTCCTGGGTAGAGATCGGAAAAGCTTTCAACAGAGATCACACTACAATAATGTCAAGCTACAACAGAGTAGAAAAGGATATAGCCGAAGACAGTAACATTGCTTCCACAATCGACCTGTTGACAAAAAAGATCAATCCGGATACATAACTATATATTGTGGTCTATACACTCCAAAAAATATATACTATAATATGAAGAAACTAATGCAATTCTTTCCACAAAATGTGTATTTTTAGTGTTAGGAAAGTGTGGAAAATATCTGTATTTGGACTTCAAAAACTTTTCCACTCGATATCCACATGATATCAACAGGGTAAATTTGATCCAAAAAACGGATTTATAAACATTCTAAACAAACTGTAAAGAATTTTATCAACCCGTGAAACACTTGATATTACTGCAAGAAGTCGCATTTTAAACTAATCCACAGTTACTACTACTAAGACTATAAATTAATAAATATTAAGAGCTTTTTTCCAAAAAAATTCACCTGTAAAAATAATGGGGGTAAATACCAAATGAAAATTATCTGCAGAAAAAATGATGTGATGGAAGGTATCAACATTTGCCTTAGAGCCGTTCCGGCAAAGACCACCATGAATATATTGTCCTGTATTGTAGTCAGGGCTAACAGCAATAACATCAAGTTCGTTTCAAACGATATGGAGATAGCCATCGAGACCGTCGTTCCCGGAACCGTTGAAGAATCCGGTAGCGTTGCCATCGAAGCAAAGATGTTCGCCGATATGGTAAGAAAGATCACCGATGAGGAGATTACCATCGAAACAAACGATTATCATATGACTACCATCAAATACGGCATCAACGAGATGGCTTTAAACTGCAGGGGTGACGAAGAATTCCCGGCTCTTCCCAATGTTGAAAAGCAGGATGCTTTAAGGATGTCCCAGTTCGCACTTAAGAACATCATCCTTCAGACCGTATTTTCAATCTCCGACAACGAAAGCCAGAAGATCATGACCGGTGAGCTTTTCGAGATAAACGGCAGAACACTTAAGGCCGTAGCTCTTGACGGACACAGGGTTTCCATAAGAAAGATCGAGCTTTCTCAGGAATATGCTCCCACAAAGGTGATCATCCCCGGCAAGACTCTTAACGAAATATCAAAGATCCTTTCCGGCGAAGCAGACGACACCGTAAATATCTATTTCACCAAGAATCATATTATGTTTGAGCTTGAAAATACCATTGTTCTTTCAAGACTCATCGAGGGCGAATATTACAAGATAGATCAGATGCTTTCAGGTGATTACGATACAAAGCTTACCGTAAACCGCCGTTCCTTTATGGATACCATCGACAGATCCACCATTTTCATCAGAGAGACAGATAAAAAGCCCATAATCCTTGATATCACAGATAACAATATAAACTTAAAAGTTGTATCTCCTCTCGGAACCATCAACGAGGATATTCCCGTAACAAAAGAGGGAAAAGACATAACCATCGGATTAAATCCCAAATTCCTGCTTGATGATCTTCGTGTCATCGAGGATGAAGAAGTTACAATGTATATGACAAATTCAAAGGCACCCTGCTATATCAGAAATGCCGAAGAAACATATATCTACCTCGTTCTTCCCATAAGCTTCGGAGGAAGATAGGAAAAAGTAAGGAACAACAAATGGAAATTAAACTCAGAGAAGAATTCATAAAACTCGGACAGGCTTTAAAAGCTGCGGGACTCGTTGGTTCCGGAGTCGATGCGAAGATCGTTATCCTTGACGGTAAAGTCAAAGTTAACGGCGAAGTATGCACAATGCGCGGAAAGAAGCTTGTGGACGGTGACCTGGTTTCCTATAACGGAAATGAGATTAAGATTACAAAATGATCATAAGTTTACTGGAACTCAAGGATTTCAGAAATTACGAGACCCTTGAACTTCCGCTTTCAAAAGACATAAATATCCTTTACGGTGACAATGCCCAGGGAAAGACAAATGTTTTGGAAGCCCTGTATTTATGCTCTACAACAAAATCCCATAAAGGCGCCAAAGACCGGGAGATGATAAGGATCGGTGCTTCTGAATCACATCTTCGGATGCAGTTCAAAAGAAACACCATAAATCATAAGATCGACATACATCTCAAATCTTCCGGAAAAGGAGTTGCCGTTGACGGGGTTCCCGCAAGGCGTTCATCGGATGTTTACGGAATGATGAATATAGTCCTGTTTTCACCGGAAGACCTGACCATCATAAAAAACGGGCCGGCGGAACGCAGGAAATTCATGGATTCCGAGCTTTGCCAGCTTGACAGGGCATATCTTAAATATCTGTCGGATTACAACAAAACTCTGGCACAGAGAAATGACCTGTTAAAAGCCATACAGTTTAAAAAAGAACTTCGTGATACCCTCGAGGTCTGGGACGACCAGCTTGTTAAATACGGCAGCTTCATCATCGAAAAGCGCGCCGAATTTATAAAAGGCTTAAATGAGATAGTCGGGAATATCCACGGCAGCATCTCCGGCGGAAAAGAGAAACTTTCCGTTTCTTATGCGCCTTCGGTGGATCCCGATGATTTTAAGAAAACGTTATCGAGATCTGCGGAAAAGGATCTCAGCCTTCGGACCACGACTGTTGGGCCACACAGGGATGAACTTGTATTTGACATAAGCGAGACAGACGTTAAACATTTCGGATCACAGGGCCAGCAGAGGACGGCGGCTCTATCCGTGAAAATGGCGGAGATCGAGCTTGTAAAAAAGAAGATCGGTGAAAATCCGGTTCTGCTCCTTGATGATGTGCTGTCAGAGCTTGACCGCAACAGACAGCAGTGCCTGCTTAATTCCATAGACGGGATACAGACGGTCATCACATGTACCGGACTTGAAGAATTTGTGGGTTACAGGAGCAGACTGAATACGTTATATAAAGTTACAAACGGAACTATAGAAAAGGTATGACGAAACAGCATTTCGTTCATAACGGAGGAAAAAATGAGCAGCGAATACGGCGCAGAACAAATCCAAATACTTGAAGGTCTTGAAGCGGTAAGAAGAAGACCGGGTATGTACATCGGAAGCACATCCGTAAGAGGCCTTCATCATCTTGTTTACGAGATAGTTGATAATGCCATCGATGAAGCACTTGCGGGATTTTGTACCGAGATAAATGTCACCATCAATCCCGATAATTCGGTTACCGTAGTTGATAACGGACGAGGAATACCTCCGCAGATCAACTCCAAAAAAGGTATTTCAACGGTCGAAGTAGTATTCACCATCCTTCATGCAGGCGGAAAATTCGGCGGTGGAGGATATAAGGTTTCCGGCGGACTTCA
>JAEEGL016448523.1_pt1 | contig 13139 bp, 6 predicted proteins | sample 9134231 | NCBI WGS metagenome assembly JAEEGL01 (sample SAMN16246548, study PRJNA631951) | gut metagenome | biome: gut microbiome; feature: rumen; material: fiber-attached | host: Bos | place: Iran: Karaj | collected 2018-10
CACCACCCTTGCCCAGATTGAGGCTCAAATACAAGAGGGAGGCAACCTCGACAAGTTCTTCACGATGACCCTCAATGCTGATAACACCATCACCGTCACTGCCCCAGAGAATACCACAGGCCAGGAACTCTCAGGCAACATTATCGTCAAAGGCACCTCTCCTAGTGGACAGAAAGCTGAGCTGAACCTCAATGTCATTCAGAAGGGAGAAGAAGGTGAGACAAGCAAGTATTGGATCAAAGCCTCGCCAGAATCTGTCACATTTGACAAATCTGGCGGAAGCCAACAGATTACGCTGACAGAGAACCTCGATGAAGAAGTTACCCAGCAGGACCTCTGGCTAAATGCCTTAACGGTATATCCAGAGAATGAAGAAAAATGGCTTCAAGGGGCTTGGGTAGACGATGACTACAACGACATCTTTACCATCTCAGCTGGAGAAAATACCACTGGTAGAACTCGTACAGCTACCATTTACTTCCAGATTTATAATAAGGACAAGTCGTTTTTCATTGAGAAGGCTGTACCTGTTTCTCAAGCGGCAGAGGAAGGAAGTAATCCTGTCATACCTGATGACTTCTCAATTGATCAGGTAAACTTTAGTATAGCAGGAACATATAACATGGTTGTAACAGTAACGGAGGATGGTAAAACAGAAACAAACATAGATGACGGGAACTGGGGTGACTACCTCGTCTCAGGTATATTTACAGACCTCTCCATCTCGAAAACAGCAAATGGCTTACACATAGAAGGAACATCTTCTCACCCTGCTAGCATGGAAAACAATTATTATGATTCAGAAAGCAGTATTTCTTTTGATATTGTTGATATGACAGACGGATTCAAAGGTAGCATGATAACAAACTTATCGTTCTCAACTAAAGAGGTTAAAAATGCCAATGGCAAGGAAGGAAAGAATGAAGGGGCTGTTAATGTTTCTAATATACCATTTTATCTGCAAGGTTATGACGTATATAGATGGAAAGGATTTTATAGTAATTCAGATATAACTATCAGTAATTTCAAGGACGAGCATTATCTAAAAGAAACATGGAACGATAAAGTAACTATTAAAAAGACTGTGTATGAAATGAAACCTAATTGTGACCAAGGTGCTTATATTGACATCATTGAGAATAGAAATTATTCACGAGCAACTAGATCGTCCTATTCAGAATCAAATGCCATCAAACTTAAAAAAAGAATAATGCTCTATTAAGAAACCAAATTCTGTGAATTGCAAACAAAGTAGTTTATATCTCGCACAAGTTATTATTTTTTTAGCAGGAGCCGGCATCGCTGCCCGCTCCTGCTTTTAATAATTCATCCCGAAAAGCGAAAAGTCGCTAAAAATGGCTTAAGCCGTCACCTTGCCACTTTTCCTTCTGACTATCAATATGTTAAGTGGTGACGACTTGCCTTTTGAGCCATCACCCACTACAGCGACAAATCCATCGACCTGAAGCAGGTGGTAAACACCAACAAGGCATTGGTGCATGTGGAGAAGTACGGCAACAAACTGCTGATCACTTCTTGCATCGACAATCTGTTGAAAGGTGCTGTTGGTCAGGCTGTGCAGAACATGAATACCATGTTTAACCTCGATGAAACGGCGGGGTTACGACTTAAAGCATCTGCATTTTAACTTACAGAACCGACTAACAATTTGCAAATTGTTAGTCGGTTTTTTACATATAGGAGGTTGTGTTTGCCATTCTTTTCGTACCTTTGCAGCCAACGATATGAAACGAATAGCCATATTTGCACTCATCGGTCTTTTCGCGCAGTTGAATGTGCTGGCACAAAAGACAAGGACAGACAGCCTACATCAAGCGGTCTGTCCTGTTGTCAAGATACAGCCCGAGCAACTGCCCAGTATGAACACGCCACGTTCTGGCCACCACACTTTATATGTCAATGGCGAGATTACCGTCTTCGGTGGTCACACTGCTGGTTTTGTGCCCACATCGACAGCAGAATACTATAAGGATGGCGCTTGGCATCAGATGAATATGGTTTACACCCATGATGCAGGTTCGGCCCTGATCTTAAAATCGGGAAAGGTCCTGCTGAGTGGTGGTTTCGAGAGAGGCTTAGGCATCGGACAGAGTTACGAGGTGGAAATGTATGATCCGAAGACACACACTTTCGATGGTTTTGGTTGCTTAGGCACCAAACGTGCCTCGCATACCCAAGTGGAACTGGATAGTGGTAGGGTTGTGATTACAGGCAACTGGTATCACGAGGATACCATTGAGATGTATGATGGCAACATCACGTTTACCAATATCAAAAAGACATCGCAAAAGCGTGCCTTGACAAACGTCTTCCGTATCGCCCCCGATGATGTCATCATCTTTGGAGGTCAAGATTTTAAAGGCCATGATTTCGACACGATCATCGTGGATCGTCTGAAAGGCGAACCTTTCACCGACCCGCTCTTCGAGACATGGAAACCATTACATCTTCATATCGCCATACACAACGACGATAGTTTTATTGGCGACGAAACGAAAGGCATCTACAGCTACCTGTTTCCTGTGAAGAACAAAGAGGGACAGTTGGCCATAGCCAGGGCCGATGGAACCGACTTCTCATTAGTGCCCACCACCGCTCCTATCCCCAGGAAGTTTGAGGAGAACACAATTATCTATTATTCCCAGATTCTTGTGGATCGGAAAGCCCAGAAGGGGTACATCATGGGCAACGATTCCATTCATCAGACGAGCAGCCACATCTATATCCTGTGCATCGACTATAGTCCTGCAGCGGAAGGCAAGCCCTGCCCAGTCACGCTCTACTATACCGACCCTATCCCAGACTTTGTCGATGCCTCGCCACTGATCACACCAGAAGGCAATCTGCTGCTGACGGGTGGTACTGGGAAGAAAGAAAATCCCAGCCACAACTTCTACCCGCTGGATACCATGCTGTTGCTCCATCTAGGCAGCGAGCCCGTCGCCTCATCTTTCACCCCTGCCCTATGGATTATAGGTATCTTACTGATAATAGTCTTCCTCGTCTATCTCTACTTACGTCACATCAGCCGCCAGAAGAAGCTGTCGATCCAGAAAGAGACAGAGGAAGTCGATGTGCCTCAGACACACAACCCGAAGACAGCTGCCAACGAGGAGCTCATGCAGCGCATCCATCAAATCGTGGTAGAAGAAAAGCAGTTCCTTAACAGCGAGCTCACTGTACAATCCTTAGCCAGACAGATGGGCATCCATCGTAACTATATCTCCTCATGTGTCAACGACCAGAAGGGGTGCAACTTCACGCAGTATGTCAATGCCTACCGTGTGGAATATGCCAAGCAGCTGATGCTCCAGCACCCCGACCTGAAGATGAATGCCATCGCCCTTGACTCAGGCTTTGCCAACGACACCTCTTTCTTCCGTACTTTCAGGGCATTTACAGACCAGACACCTTCCGATTGGAAGAATAGCAACCTATCGAAAACAGAAATAGACGATTCTAAAATCGACTAACAATTTGCAAAACGTTAGTCTTTTGTAGCCTTTTTTGACCCTTCATGCCATTTTAATTTGTAGTTTTGCAAAAAATAGCATGGCTACTACCTCATGATGCAACGACTGCAAAGATATAACCAAACGAAAAAAATGGCATGGATGGTCCTCGTTTTCGTTCTGACAGTACCACAGATGGTATTGGCAGGCCATCCTATCGTCACCCAAGATACCATTTATATCCGAGACACTGTCTACGTCAAGCATACGACTGTCATCATGGGTGGTAAACCCAAGAAGGAGAAGCCCACTCCCGTCCTTGCTGACCAATCTAAAGTCTGGGCCTTAAAGACAAATCTTGCGCTCTGGGGTGTCGTTGCACCCAACATTCAGTTCGAACTCCCCTTAGGACATGACAATCGCTGGAGCATCGAGGCCGAATATTTTCAGCCTTGGTTCCGATGGAGCGATAACACCCGAGCCACACAATGCCTTAACTTAGGTGTCGAGGCTCGTCGATGGCTAGGCAAGCGTCAATATCATCGTTGTCTCGAAGGCTGGCACGTAGGTCTGGCCTTCGCTGCTGGCTATTACAACATAGAGTGGAAAAAGAGTGATGGCTATCAGGGCGAGTATATCAACCCCTACATAAACATTGGCTATCAGCACCGCCTCGGAAAGCATTGGGCTATGGACTTCGGACTGGGCGTGGGCTGTCTGATCACCAAATATCGCCATTATTTAGGCAGCTCTGTCTTTCCTGAGGGACGTACGGAGGCCCACGACGATCATCTCATGTGGCAAGAAAACGGCACTTTCGTCTGGCCTGGGCCCAATCATGTGAACATTTCAATTGTCTATCTCTTTAACTGGAAGAAAAAATGAACCGTCGTCATATCATCCTCCCGTCAGTGCTCCTCGTGCTGTTGCTTACAGTCCTCATAGGCTGTGAAAGGCCTCCACTATGGGTCAGCAGCGACGAGTACAAGCAGGTGGAACTGGATGTCGACTGGTCGCATGCCGATGCAGAGCCTGGTGGTATGACGGCCTTGTTCTTCCCCGATGGTGGAGGCCAGTGCCAGCGCCACACCACAGCCGATGTCCGCCATACCCTATTGGGTTTGCCTCGTGGCGCTTATCAGGGTGTGGTATTCAGTTATTCGCCAGAGGAATACGGACGCATGGCGTTCACCGATCTCGACAATGCACATACAGCCTCTATCCGTCAACTTCCCATGCCAGAGCAGCCTGAGAGCGACGATGATCTCTATGGCAACATAGCCGTCGAAGGCTTCAGTATCCCCACCAACCCGCAAACGGGCATGCATCAGGTGAGTCGTCTGCCAGAGCCTATTGATGTCGACACATTAAAGAACATGATGATCATTACGGGTAGCGATGGTAACTATGTGCGATATGAAGATCGGGAGGCCTATAGCAAAAGCCTGAAGCTACAGACTTATGCCTGTGCGCCCGAGCCCGCTCTTTGGCATCTCCAGATTATTGTCTATATCACAGGCGTCAACTATCTGTATAATGTGAAGGCTACTGTGGCAGGACTGGCTGATGGTTATCGGCTTGTTGATGCAGAGCCTACCGATAAGGCTTGTCTGATAGCCACTGAGCAGTGGGAGTTCCGCCAACTCGACGACTCCACAGGCTATATCGCCACAAGCATCCCCACCTTTGGCTATCCTGTACAGCGCAACGCCACCACCAGGGATGGTAATAATCCTCCCTTGCGACTGAACCTTCAGATTATGCTGCGCGACGAGGCTACAGTGCTCAACTACCACTACGACCTCGGTCCACTAGCTATCACGCTCGACGAGCGACAACTCATTAACGCTACGATTGGTATCGATGCTACCAACCATCCCGTTCTGCCCTATGTCGATGCGAAAGGCTCTGCAGGATTTGGGGCAGAAGTCACGCCTTGGAAAGAGGGCGATAGTGTGATTATCCCTATGTAAACAGATAAAATTAGTATTCATATTTAAAACATTACGATTATGAAAAGATTCAGATTCCCACTACTTGCAGCCTCCGCACTATTAGTGCTCATGGCCTGCTCAAGCACTGACGAGTCCGTCAAGGACGAACTGAAGAATGCTGAACCTCAGCCTGTCAACTTTGATGCCTATGTAAATAAAGGTGTCACAAGAGCAGGGTTTACTGGCGATCTAGGTGGTAGCAGTTCCTATAACCTGACTACTGCAGGTGTTGGATTTGGCATTTTTGCTTATTATACGGATAACTTGGAATACAGCAGCACGACGATTCCTAATTTCATGTACAATCAGAAGGTTACGTGGAGCAGTTCAAAATGGAATTATACTCCTATCAAGTATTGGCCCAATGAATATGGCAACACGGCTTCCAGTGACGATATAGACAAAGTATCTTTCTTTGCCTATGCGCCCTATGTCGATGTTACAGCCTCTACAGGACAGGTAACAGGTGATAAGACTTATGGTATTACCCAACTAAGTAGAAATACAGCAACAGGTGATCCTTTAGTGAAATATATTACCAGAGCTTCAGGAAGTGTCGTAACGGATCATGGTGTCGATCTGCTTTGGGCTGTAAACAACTCAAATGGTCTTCCATACCTTAATCAAACAAGAACGGCAGGGACAACAAGTGATGATAAAATCCAATTTACTTTCAATCATGCCCTCGCAAAGATTGGGGCGATGATACAGGCTGGCGATGACTTCGTAGATTATGGCACAGATGCAACAGCCAATAAGACAAAAATCTATGTACGTTCTGTCACCATCACAGGCTTTGCAACCAAGGGAGCACTCAATCTGAATAACATTGAAGCAAATAAGCCCCTTTGGTATGGCTATGATGGAGGAGATCTCACATTCGATGGCATCACTGTCAACGATGGACGAAAGGATGGACGCGAGGGAACTGCCGACGGTACCCAAAGTAATGAAAAGAATGCGTACTTAGATCCAAATATCATACAGACCAACACTGCTACTACAGGAGTAAAAAAAGCTACCTCCTACACTCTTTTCCTTTCTCCACTCTATGTGATTCCTTCTGGAGGCTCAGAGAAAGTAGATGTAACTATTGTCTATGATGTGGAGACTGAAGACGCCAACCTCTCTACCTATCTTTCTGATGGTGTAACCCACGGCAGCAGCATTGAGAATCGTATCACCAAGACAAACGTATTAAGTGGTCTTTCTACTACTGGTATAGAAGCGGGTAAAGTCTATAATCTGTCGATCACTCTTGGAATGAAGGATATAGAATTATCGGCAGATATAGGTTCTAACTGGACTTCTGCTTCAGGTGCTGGTAATATTGTAGTGCCTACACCATAATAATATCTCACTTTATCCACGAAGTAACTGCTGATGAGAAAAGAACTGCTGATCATGGCGATGCCAATCATGCTCTTGATGGTTGGCTGCGCTGAGGAGGATGCTTCGCGTGACCCACAGGTAAATGGTAGCGCGATGGTCAAAGGCATGCCCATTGACTTTGGCACTGACGACGCTGGCGACACCACCAAAATCAGCCCCTATCTGACGCGTACCGCTGTGAACACCCTTGAACTCTCAGACATTCAAACCTCAGGTTTTGGCGTGTTTGCAGCCCATACGGGTCTGCATACCTATGCCAACAGCAGCATCAGCAGTAACTTCATGCACAATCAGAAGGTAACCTACAGCAGTGGTAGTGGCGGCCATTGGGAATACTCCCCCACGAAATACTGGCCCAATGGCGAAGATGGTAGCGAGATGCCCGACTACATATCGTTCTTCGCCTATGCGCCTTATAGCGAAACGGCCTCAGCCTGCATCACTGACTTCCCCCTGCCCATCGAGATGGGCGATCCCTGGCTCATCTATCGTCTGGCGGATAATGTCAACAGTCAGGTGGATCTGCTCTATGCCACACCTGTGCTCGACAAGACTAAGCCCGCAAGCACTGCCACTGACGCAGAAAAGAAGGTGAACTTTAAGTTCAAGCATGCCCTGGCCTGTGTGGGCGACAAGGTCACCACCTCTATCAGCGAGGCATTAGGCGATTTATTAAAAGCCGAAGTGGCTAGCAAAGCCTCGCTGACCCAGATAGAAGTCATTCTGCGAAAGGTCTCTATCGTCTATACCCTCACCCAGAAGGGCAAGCTCTCGCTGGCCAGTTCCACAGCCTTATGGAAACCAGTCATGAGTGGAGAGTTTACCACCAAGCGCACAGTAACCGTTTTCGATGGTAGTGCATCCCCCTTCACCCTTGCCACCATCACCGATGCAGTTGCTGCCAATGAGCATTCCGTCAGTGACAAGGGCGTGTTCTACATCCCCTTGCAGGTAGGTAACGAGCCCCAACAGGCTACTTGCACCATCGACTACACCATCCATCGCACCTTCGGCGATGCCTCCACCACAGACTTCAACGGTAGCACCACCAAGACCATCAACCTCCGCGAAGCAGGAGGCGAGATTGCAGGTGCCCACCTAAACCTCGAACTCCAACTCAGCGACCAAATCAGCGTCAAGGGCAAGGATTTTTCAGAATATGTCATTCTTCCCATTGCTCCACAAACCTATTCGGGTAGTGCTCTTGAGCCAAATCTCATCGTTACCAATGGCTCCGATGCCCTTGTAAAAGACAGGGACTATACAGTTAACTATTCCGATAACACCAATGCAGGTACAGCCACAGTAACTATTCATGGTATGGGTGACTTTGATTCTGAGGCTACACTCTCTGCTACTTTTATCATAAATCCTCTAAACATTAATTTATGTACAGTGGAAGGTGTTACTGACCTGACCTACAATGGAACAGAACAAACAATCGTCCCTGTGGTTAAGCATGGCACAACCATACTGACAGAAGACACTGACTATACAAAAGGAGGAACCTCGAGTGAAAAAAATGTTGGTGAATATTTTGTTACATTCACTGGCAAGGGCAACTATACAGGTGTTAATATAAAGCCTTGGCACATAAATAAGGCAACAGGTACTTTCAGCTATGCCGACACCAGCATCAGCAAAGCGGATACAGAGACAACACCTTTTACTCATCCTCTTACGCATGTTGGCGATGGAACCGTCAGCTATACCTCAAGTAACACCAGCGTTGCAGACATCAATCCCTCTACTGGAGAGGTGTCACCTACTGGCACACGAGGAACAACAACCATTACTGCCACCCTAACAGGAGCCGTCAATTATGCCTATGCCAACACAATTGCCACATATACTCTTCGAATTGTTGGGCCTGAAGATGTTCCTCTAACCTTTGAAGCGATGGAGGTAGGAGCAACTGTCCAGTTTAATCTTAACGCCACTGCTATCGGGTCTGGAACGGTGCAATATAGTACTGATGGAGTGGTATGGAATGATTATTCAGGTAGCGTGATAACCCTTACCAATATTGGCGATAAGGTTCAATTCCAAAGTACGAATATAACACAATATGCTACTAAAGCAACAGCACCAAATTTCAGTTCGTTTTCTGTTAGTAAGGATTGTTATGTATATGGCAACATTCTCAGTCTTGTCAATTACACTATGACCCTAAGCAACAGTTTTAATTTAGCCAAACTCTTTAATAGTTGTTCAAAGATCCATAACCACGATTCAAAGAATCTATTACTTCCTGCTACCACTCTTGCCGATCATTGTTATAATGGTATGTTCTATGGTTGCACAAGTTTGACAAAGGCTCCTGTCTTACCAGCCACTTCACTTGCAATTGGCTGCTATATGCAGATGTTCTATGGTTGCACAAGTTTGGCGACTGCCCCACAATTGCCTGCTACTACATTGGCAGAGTCTTGTTATAGTCATATGTTTTATGGTTGCACAGGTTTAACAACGGCTCCTGCTTTGCCTATCACCACTTTGGCAAAGAATTGCTATAAGGGGATGTTTTTGGATTGTACTAGTTTAACAACTGCCCCCAACTTGCCTGCTACTTCACTTGTAGAAGAATGCTATAGGGAAATGTTCAAGGGATGTACGAGTCTTACCAATGTGAAGTGTTTAGCAACAGATAAATCCGCCAATTGTACGACAGATTGGATGAGTAATGTCCCAGCAACTGGCATATTCGTCATGGCTTCTGGCGCAGAGTGGTCAAGAGATCAACACGGTATTCCGTCTGGATGGACTGTAAATGAGGAATAAGATATAAACGATGAAGACGATGATCCGACATATCACAATCCTGATGGCAGTGGCGATGATGGTACTGCTGGGAGGGGGATGCGCTGAGGTGAACGAGGCGCAGCAGACGGTGCAGCCTAAGGGAGAGAGTGAGGCTGTTGGATTCGACGTCTATACCCAACGTACGAAGACCCGTGCTGGTACTGCTGGCGACCTGACGACTAGCGGACTCCAGACTGGCACTCACAAGAATGACGGCTTTGGCGTGTTTGCCTACTATACTGGCGAGAACAGTTACGACGAGAACATCGTCCCCAACTTCATGTATAACCAGAAGGTTACCTTTAGTAGCCCCAACTGGATTTACTCCCCCATCAAATACTGGCCCAACGAGGAAGACAACGACCACATTTCGTTCTTCGCCTACGCTCCCTGGGTGGATGTCGATGCCTCTACTGTCGATAAGACCTGTGGCATCACTGGTGTCAGCAGGAATACCTACACTGGTGCGCCTCTAGTCAACTATATCGCCACTACCGATCTGTCGAAGGGCGTGGATCTCTGCTGGGGAAAGGAACTCAACAAACAAAATGATGGTTCAAAGGTGGACTTCACGCTCAGCCATTCGCTTGCCAAGCTGAACGTACAAGTAAAATCCAACATTGTCTTAGATGCCAATACCAAAATTTATATACGCTCCATCTCTTTCAGTGGTTTCACGATGAAGGGAGCCCTTAACCTGAACAACACCACAGGCACCACGCCCCTGTGGCTGGGTTTCGATGGCCTTGGTCGTCTCAACAAGGATGCGGTCACCATCTACGACGGACGAAGAGACGGACGCGAGGGTTCTCTGGCGGATGCCAACGAAGGGCTGACAGGTCTGAACCCCAACCTTGTTCAATCCACACTGTGGGATGACGCCAGCCCCAAGCCTGGTGTCACTAACTCTGCTAAAAATCTCTTTGACAAATCCTCTGCTACCACAACTCCAGCCTACGTCATCCCCACTGGTGATCCTGTGGATGTCACAATTGAGTACGACATCGAGACAAAGGATGATAACCTGAAGGGCTACTACCTCAGCGATGGCAAGACGTATGGCACCAGTCTCACTAATCGCATTACCAAGCGTAACGTCCTTGCCAAACTCGATGCTGGCAAGAGCTACACCCTCACCCTCAACCTGGGAATACAAGATATTACTTTCAATGCCAAATCGGTTTCTGAATGGAAGTCCCCAGATTATGACCCCATAAATTCTCCCCTCACTTTTGAGGCTATCACCAATACCACTATTTCATTCTCACTTTATTATTCTGATACAAAAGTAAAATATAGTTTAGATGAAGGAGAGGAATGGATAGACTATGATTCTAACACCCCAATCAATTTAAGCGCTGGAGATAAACTATCTTTTATGAGTTCAGATGCTAATACCAGATACAGCAGAGATTATAGTTACTATAGCAATTTCAAAATATCCGGTAGCTGTTATGTATATGGCAACATATTAAGCCTAATTAACTACTCTACAACTTTCTATTGGCAAACTAGCTTTTGCAGGCTCTTCGATAAATGTAGTCAAATGAAGAACCATGAAAAGAAAGGACTTGTTCTTCCTGCCACAGGACTCTCTCAAGAGGTATACTATAGAATGTTTTATGGTTGTACAGGGTTAACGAAAGCACCTGAACTGCCTGCTACAAGTCTTACTTTAAGGTGTTATATGAGCATGTTTGAAGGCTGCACAGGTTTGACTACGGCTCCCACACTTCCTGCCACAGTACTATATCAATCATGCTATCAGGAAATGTTTAAGGGATGTAGTGGGCTTTTAGTGGCCCCCGCATTACCAGCCACAACATTGTGTTCAGATTGTTATTTTGGAATGTTCCAAGATTGTACTAGCCTTACTACAGCACCAACACTCCCTGCTACAGAGATGGAATATCAATGTTATACATGCATGTTTAGTGGTTGTACAAGCATGACTGTTCCACCAGAGTTGCCTGCGACAACATTGGCACAAAGTTGCTATTCTTCAATGTTTTCGCGATCAGGGTTAGTATCAGCTCCAGTCCTTAATGTCACCACTTTAGCCCCATATTGTTATTCCTCAATGTTCTATGGATGCACAGGATTGACAACTGCCCCAACACTTCCTGCAACAGATTTAGTAGATAATTGTTATTCATTTATGTTTGAGGGATGTACAAATCTGACTTCTGCACCAGAACTGCCTGCTACAAATCTTGCTTCTTGTTGTTACTATGGTATGTTTATGAGATGTACAGGATTGGTAACCGCCCCAACACTACCTGCAACAGTATTAGATGGGAGTTGGTATGATTGTTATATGCAAATGTTTTATGAATGTTCAAGCCTCAACAACATCAAATGTCTCGCAACATCTGTACCAGCATCAACTTCTTATGATGGTTGTACTTACGAATGGGTAAAAGGTGTTGCTGCAAATGGCACATTCTATATCAACTCATCATTAAATAAAGACGATCCTACGCCGTGGACAAGAGGTATAAGCAGTATTCCTTATAACTGGACGGTTGAGAACGCTACTCCATAAATGAATGTGCACCATATGCCTAATATGATGATCTGGTGAATGTTTAGACGGACTAAAGTAGGACTTTACTCCGAGTAAACCCCCACTTTACTCCGAGTAAAGTCCCAGTTTACTCACAGTGGCGTCGCGATGGTACGATAGTACGATGGTACGATGGTACAATTACAATTTTTTAGTATGTTGCGACACGAAGAGGAAAAAGTTACGTCAACGGAGTGATATGTCTTTCTCTATATATCATTATTATTATTTATATTATATATTAATATTATATTAATAAATTACATATATTATAATATATATAATTCTAAAAGAGACCTGTTGACATGAAAATTTTCTCCTCCTGTCGCAATGAACTATCACAAATGCAACCTTGCACCCATCCTGAAATTAGAAAAACGTAAATGTACCATCGTACTATCGTACCATCGTACCATCAAGAAAAGTACCCATGTACCGTCTCAATTATAAAAAAGACAGAGGTAGATTGCAAGAATATGATTTTTGTATGCAGGATATCGGACTATTCTGACATTTTTATGCAAAAAGATGGGCGAAAGTGATGAGTTTTCGGATATTTGACGTAACTTTGCAACCGATTATTATATAATAAGGTATAGAAAGGAACGCATTATGAAGCTATTTGACGTATATCCGCTCTTCGACGTGAACATCGTCAAGGGTCAGGGTTGTAAGGTGTGGGACGAGAACGGACAGGAGTATCTCGACCTCTATGGCGGACACGCTGTGATCTCGATCGGTCACTCCCACCCCCACTATATAGAGAAGGTGACGGAGCAGTTGAACAAGATAGGATTCTACTCCAACTCGGTCATCAACAAGTTGCAGGTGCAGTTGGCTGAGCGACTGGGCAAGATATGTGGCTACGACGACTACCAGCTGTTTCTTATCAACTCTGGTGCCGAGGCTAAC
>JAEEGL016799242.1_pt1 | contig 13139 bp, 12 predicted proteins | sample 9134231 | NCBI WGS metagenome assembly JAEEGL01 (sample SAMN16246548, study PRJNA631951) | gut metagenome | biome: gut microbiome; feature: rumen; material: fiber-attached | host: Bos | place: Iran: Karaj | collected 2018-10
ACAACATTTTTTTGCACAATTATTAGTTTGGTTTTAACTCAAATAAAGAATCCATCGCATTTAGGCCAAAATATACTTGAAACATTGAAAATAGCTATTTTAGTGCTAATAGGAGAGGGAATAGGATGGTCTTTAAAAAGAGTGTATAGACTAGCTCAAAAGAAAAAGAATATATCTAAAAATATTAAAATTGAGAAAGCAAAATGTGCGAGTATTGGTGCACTTTTAATAGTTGTTGGACTTGTTTTAGGTTCAATATTTAATGGCAATTATATTTCTTACAGTATTGCTAGAAATAAACTAAAGGAATATTTTGTGGAAAACTATAATTCTGGTAGTAGATTTAGATTAGTTTCTGCAAACTATAATTATCCTGTTTATACTTTTTATGTACAGGATTCATTAAGAAATAATATGAACGGAAAGTTCAATATACATACAAATGAGCATTATGCTGTTCATGATTCATATGCTGAACAAGTAAATGAAAGAGCAGCCAAAGATTTAAATGATCAAATAGATTACTTGAAATTAGACTATGATATGGAAGTGTATGCACAAACATCTAGTTCTGGAGATATTACTTTAGTATTTAACAAAATAGTAGATAATATTAATAAAGAAGAAATAGCAACTTTTGCTACACAAATAGAAGAAATAGTAACTAAAATTAAGGAATTGTATGATTCGCATGATATTTATCAATTAAAGCTTGTGCTTGAATCTAAGAATAACTCAAGAGATAATTTATCCTCATACATTTTTATGAGTGGATATAACCAAATGTTAAAAAATAATGAAAATATTGTAGAATATATTACAAATGCACTAAATATAGAATATTTTGATTAATGGAGGAAATATGCAAAGAAGAGCCGTAAGACGAGGAAAACTTTCTGTATTTTCATACTTTATTATCTTTGTTTTAATAATTGGTATTACTGTAGTAACGCTTAAAGAGTTAAATATTAATTCACCAATTGGTGAGGTATTGTATCAAAAAGATATTGCAACTAATACTCAAACAGAAAATAGATATTATATAAACAAGATAAAAAAAGATTTTGGTATAGTAGTAGAATATGGTGAAAATGAGAAAAATATTTTAAATTCAGTTAATGCCAATGTACAGGAAGATGAATTTGTTGTTAATAATAATCTAAAAATAATATATGAAGCATTAAAAAAATATCCAAGTGATGTTTTTGATATCTTTAAAAGTGGAAAGTATTCAATGTATGTAATACTAGTATCTGGTTTTAATGATAATAATATTGCTTTAGCATCAAAAAACAGCTTAAATCAATATAGAATGTTTCTAAGTAATAATGAAAATTTTGAAAGATCTTTTCATCATGAATTTTTTCATGTGTTAGAGTATTATATGTCAGATAGAGTGAAATATTTATATCATTCATGGAATTCATATAATCCAACAAATTTTGAATATAATTCAGATGTTTCAGTTCTTTCGAGTGAATATGTGTATAACAAATATGCAACAGATGATGAAAATGCAAATGCATATTTTGTTACAAAATATTCTAAAACTTCTGAAAAAGAAGACAGAGCGGAAATATTTGCTAATTTAATGATGTTAACTAAAAAAGAAGGATATTTAAAAAACGGCTCAAATATAAAAAATAAAATTAATTATTTAATTAATGAAATTTATGAAAATATTTCAATTTCATCATTCCATTTTACATCGTACATAAACTAGCTAAACTTTACATATTTAGCACATTATGGTATAATATGGGAACTGAAATAAAGGAGTTGCAAATGAAGAAGATTAAGTTTTTATTCATAGCTTTAATTATATCAATTTCATTTGGTTGTGTAGCAAATACTCTTTTAGCAAAAGAAGAGGATGAAACTAAAGATACAACTGAGGAAACTACACAGATAATAGAACTAATAGATGATTATATTAATCAATTAAAAGTTCAAATAGATGAGATAGATGCAAAAACTCAAAATGCTCAATCTCAAAAAGAATTTGAATACTATCCTGCAATAAGGCTTAATATCGATACACCATTTTTTGGTATGAGTTCAGTAGTAGAAAATAAATTAAAAGTGAAAAGAGATATTTCTACTGCAGATGTTGCTAGTGGTTATTCAATTAGGGATGTTGTTAAAGATAAAATAATTAGACTTCCAGATACTTATCTTGGAGCTATTGTTACATCTACTAAAGAGTATAAAATAGATAAAAATATGTCTCTTGCATCTGCTAAAATTACACTTGTTAAGTGTATACAATTTGTATCTCAAGTAAAAAGTGTAAGTGAATATGTGGATAATCAAACAAACTATATATTTAGAGATTATATAAGTCAAGAAAAGAAAAATAGTATAAATGATTTGAAAAATAGAGCAAAAAAAGTTACTTCTCAACTTGAAGAAATAGCTCAAATGCTTAAAAAATTAGAAATTATGGGAGTAGATATTACTGAATATAACAATACATATTCAGATTTATCTGCTAAGCTAAATGAAATAAAAACTAATTCAAAAAATACATTGATTTTAGATGATGAATTAAGTGAGTTGCAAAAGACTTCACTTTCAAATGAATCAGATGTTATATCACTATATAAAACTGTAGAAAAGAAGTATGAAGATAGTTTAGTCAATGTAGATTATGGTGTAGTTCTTAAAAAACTAGTTGACGAGTATCAAACAAAAAAAGATACTATGGAAAAATATATCGGTTCAGCTACAACTTCTGTTACAAAGGGTACAGAAGAAATAATTACTAAGAATTATTCTGTTACATCTACATCTACTTTAGATTATCTAAAAGATACGTTAAAAAGTGCAAAAGCAGAATTAAATAGTTATAAAGCTCCTGAACCAGTAGATGAAACTGTAGAAAAAGCAAAAACTGAAGAACAAGTTGCTCAAGAAAAACAAGAAAAAATCGCAGCAAATAAAGAAAAAATAAATAAATATTATGAAACATATGCTGAATTAGTTAGAAGAGAGTATAAGTTCTATATAGATAACACAAATATGTTACTTAAAGATAGTAATGATAAGTTAAATCAAATATTTGCATATTTAGATTCAGATATACAAATAGATAATGAAATTTTTAATTATACAAAATATATTTATATTGATTTACCATCTAACTTATCTTCATATATAGGAGATAATGATATTGATTCTATATTAGAGCTAAATAAATTAAACACTTCTCTTAAAAAGGAGATAACTAATTTATCTGGTTATAATATTAATATTACAAAGATTTATGATAAAGTACTAAAAGAAGTTTCAAAGAGCTAATAGGAGAAGAAATGAGTAAACAATTTGTAAATAAAAGTAATGTTGAAATAAGAAACAGAGAAATAAATTTTAAATATGAAATAATAGAAAGATTTGAGTGCGGAATAGAGTTAAAAGGTACTGAAGTTAAGTCTATTAGAGATGGAATGTGTAATTTAAAAGATAGTTTTGCATTAATTAGAAATAATGAGATTCTTCTTAAAAATATGCATATTAGTCCGTATGAACATGGTAATATTTATAATGTAAATCCAGTAAGAGACAGAAAACTTTTAGCGCATAAAAAAGAAATACTTAAAATTTTAAATTATATAAAACAAGGCGGATATACTTTAGTTCCATCTAAAATATATACACATGGAAGATGGTTTAAAGTTGAGCTTTGCATTTGTAAAGGTAAAAAACTTTATGATAAACGTGAATCAATAAAGGAAAGAGAAGCAAAAAAACAAATAAACGCATTTAAGAGCTAGAATAATCTAGCTCTTTTTTATGGTTTATTACAAGTTACTGTTATAACATGAGTATTGCATGATGGTATTAAAATACTTGTTTCAATATTATATAAAATGTTTCGTATAATGACTTTTTGACCGTTTTGTATCATTATAGTACATGTATCACTGTTTTGAGATAAAACATTGAAATAGAAGCAATTTTGAAGCTCTACGGTATCACTTCTTGAACTAATTATTTCATTTTTTTCAATTACATTTTTTGTACACGAAGTACAATATGTATCAATTATATTTACTTGCATAATTACCTCGCTATGTTTGGGCATGGGCAAGAGGTAGTATCTCTATTTATCCCAATAAGAATTGTATATGTTCCATTATATAAAGGAAGATCAAAATATTTATATGAATTATATGGAATATTAAAACTTACACTATCTAATAGAACATCATTATATATATTTATTGTAACGCTATTAGTATTAAAAGAAATAATCTCTAAAACATATCCAAAAGAAAGTAGGATAGTAGAATTTTCTTCAATATTTGTATATACATTATCTAGTGTTATGCTAATTGAATTTTGACATTTAAATTGCCTTATTGCAATTGTAATACATAATGGATTTATCATACTATAGTATATGTTTTATTTATCTTTATGTGAAAAAAGGCAAAAAAAACAAAGTACTGAATTAACAGCACTTCTTACTTTCTGTTGTAGTAAGATTAGTACGAAATCTTAATTGATTTCCAGCTTTTACATCTACAACTCTTAGGTTTATTGTTTCGCCTACACGATAATTTCTATTGCGATTATGTTTGTTGATATCAAAGATACCTGAGTAATTTGGATCTGACATTACTTCAACAAAGTAACCACTATTTTCGCGTAATTTTTGTGTAATCTTACATTTTAGAATATTACCGCATTCAATGTTTAAGTTTTCACGATTCTTATAGTAAGATAATCTAGATAATTGAAATCTTCCATCATCTTGTTTTTTTACAATTCTACATTTTATAACATCACCGATGTCATATAAATCCATAGGTCTTTCAACCTTTGCTGAAGTTATTTGATTGGTATACATTTTACCAACTAATCCTTCACCGAATTGTAAATACATTGCATTATCAGCGAAACTTGTAATTGTTGCTTCAACGATGTCTCCCATTTGATATGTATCAAACTGCTTTTTCATCAAGTCTTTTCTTGACAAAAGTATGTTTTTGTTATCTCTACCAATTACATTTGCATGTATTGTGGTACCAAGTAACCTCTTTATTTGGCTGTCTTCATCTCCGAATTGATACATTGTGATATTTTGAGGAGCGATAATCGCTCTTTCGTTATTCACTTGTGCGATCAAGTCTCCAGTAATAGGATCAATATTTAATATGACTGCACGCACTTCCTTTTCTTTTGTTAAAAGCATACTTAACGTGCTTCTTAACAATTTCATAATTTTTCCCCCCTAAATTTAATACCTGAGATAATCTAATACAACGACATTTACGGCATTTAATTCTTTGTTTGTAACTATATAACTTAATGTAGTTATATCAAAATATATCATCGGTCATGTACTATTATAACATAATATTGGTAAAAAGTCAACTAAATGTTAACATAAAAATAGTTGCAATTTGCAAATATATTCTTTCTAATTTCATTGAAACTTATTGATTTATTTGGTATAATATAGCCGTGGAGGGAAAAAGAATGTTTAAATCTGGATATATAACAGTTGTAGGTAAACCAAATGCTGGTAAATCTACACTAGTAAATAAGATGGTAGGTTTTAAAGTTGCAATTACAACACCAAAACCTCAAACTACAAGATTTAATATAAAAGGAATTATTACAGATGAAGCAGCACAAATGGTATTTATAGATACACCAGGTGTACACGTGCCAAAAGACAAGATGGGCGAGTACATGATGAAAAATGTTGAGAGTGCTATTGAATCTGTGGATGTAGTTATATATATGGTAGATGCTACAAAACCTACTATAGATAAAGCAAATGAAACTATTATGCAAAATATAGCTACTACGAAAACTAATGTTATATTATGCATTAATAAAATAGATAAAATAGAAAAAGGTAAAATTCTTAAAATTATTTCTATTTATGATGATTATTTTAAATCTGTAGGTGGAACTTTTAAAGAGATTGTTCCAATATCTGTACATAAACAAGATGGATTAGATATTTTAAAAGAATGCATAGTTAAATGGTTACCAGAAGGAGATCTAATCTATGGTGAAGATGAAATTACAGATATTACAGAAAGAGAAATAATTGAAGAAACAATTAGAGAAAAAGCTTTAAATAATCTTCAAGAAGAAGTACCACATGGTATTAAAGTAGAAGTGGAAAAGTTTAAAAAGAGAAAAAATAGACAAAAACAAGCAGTTTATGATATAGATGTTAATATCATTTGTGAAAAAGCATCTCACAAAGGTATCATTATTGGTAAAGATGGCGCAATGCTTAAAAAAATTGGTTCACAAGCTAGAGTAGATATAGAAGATATGCTTGATGATAAAGTAAATTTACAAATCTGGGTTAAGGTTAGACCAGATTGGCAAGATAATGAAAATTATTTACAAAATATTAAATCTAAAATTCAATAATAATTGCTTGGATATTACATATACTAGTTTTAGGTGATAGTATATGTTAAAAGATAATCTTTGGAATGAATTTTTAAAAACTGGTAAAGTAGAAAAGTATATAGAGTTTAAAAGAGAAGAAGCAATAGAGGCTGAAGGGGATTTGGAAAATGAAACTAATAAAGGTGAAAGGGATAGTAATACGAGAAAGTACATATAAAGATAATGACAAAATTATAACTATACTTACCGATTCAATAGGTAAAGTATCAGTTATAGCAAAGGGTGCTAAAAAAACAAATAGCCCATATCTTGCAAGCTCACAATATCTTGTATATAGTGAATTTGTACTATACCAAAACACAGGTTATTTTTATTTAAACTCAGCTTCAGTTATTAACACTTTCTACAATCTTAGAGTAGATTTAGACAAGCTTCAAACTGTTTTTGAACTTACTAAATTAATTAATTCAGTTACAGATGAAAACCAAGATTGTGAAAGAATTTTAAAATTATTTTTAAATACAATTTATGCTTTAGACAAAATAGATAAAGATAAAAAATTAATTGTAAATGCTTTTAAAATAAAGCTATTTACACTTCTTGGATTTGCTCCAAGGCAAGATAAATGTGCAAATTGTTCTAAATCACTACTTGAAAGTGAAGAAGATTTTGTGTATTATAATTATGTAGATAATGTATTCTTGTGTGAAAATTGCAAAGGTGTAGGAGATAGTAGGAGCGTAATTAGGCTTACTAAAGCAACATTTAATGCTATATTTTATGTTATTCGCTCAGATCTTAAAAAAATGTTTTCTTTTGAGTTAAAAAGTTATACAGACTTTGAACTTTTTGGACAAGTATTTACTGATACAATATTTAGTGGAATTTAATTAAGGAGGGATAAAATGCAAAATAAAACTGTTAACATAGTTATAGGAATATTAATTGCTGCTGCGGTTATTTGTTTTGTATATATTTTTGGAAGTTCTATACTTTCAAACAAAGAAAAAAACAAACCAAAAGATGAAATTGAAGATGTAGTAGATGAAAATGAAGAAGATATTAATGAAAGAGCAGAAAGAGGGCAAAATGTAGTTTTAAATAGTAGAATAGCTCTTCCTGTTAAGGAATTAATTAAATATTCTGAAATCTATTCAAATAGTATAATAGATTATTTGGATAAAAATGGCGTAGGAGATGAGGCGAAGCTTCTTATAGGTCTAGATAAAATTTATAGACTAGCAGATTATAATGAATATTTAAGATATTCAGATGAATATAATTCAACATATATCGTTCCAGATGAAATGAATATCGTTTTAAAAGATAGTTTTGCAGATCCTGCTGTAAAATCTAAAAATGTAGATGAAATATTAAATTATGATGAAGCAACAAATGCATATGTTATAGTTCCTAGAGGTTTTCCAACAGGAGAAATAAACTATACGTATGAAATTCCATATAAAATTACTGAATTTCCAGATAGACTAGAACTTCTTGCTTATAGATTATATGCTAAAAAGATTATAGTGATGGAAGAAGTTCAAAGTAATCAAAAAGTAGAATTATATTTGGATAAAGAACAAAATACTATTGTTTATACTATAGAAAATGATTCTAACTTTACTGATAATAATCAACAAGACTATATCAGAGACAAAATTAATGCTGGTGCAATAGATAAAGCACAATTAAGTGAAGTTAAGTATACTTTTGAAAAAGTAGATAATGAGTATAGAATTAGTAAATTTGAAAAAGTTGAAAAAACTCAAGATACAGATAATAAATAGTAAAAAAAGAGAAGTAAACAAATTGTTTACTTCTTTTTTTAACGATTATAGTATGAGTCCATTGAACCTTTCCAGACAGCGTTTACGTTCCATAACGGAATGTATTTAGGTGTATCATATCCACCCCATAAACACATAGTTACTTCATCTGTAAATCCGCATGTCCATAGGTCTTTTACATCGTTTGTAGTACCAGTTTTAAGATAAGTAGTATGTCCATCGATAACTGCTGTTCTACCAGTACCATAACGTGAAACTCCGTTTAGAGATTCTTTCAACTTACCTGCAGCTTCTGGTGAAATTACTTGGTGTTCATTACGGTTCACTTCAATTTTCTTGTCCTCAATCATAATATAGCTAATTGTTGAGATTCTTTTGAAATTCCCATCATTGCTAATTGCATTGTAGGCTTGAGTCATTTCAAAAGGCGAGATACCATTGTATAATCCACCTAAAGCAAGGCATGGATAATACATATCGTTTACATTATCTATGGATGTGATACCCCAGCTTTTTAAATACTCGTAGGATTTTGCAATTCCAACTTGTTGTAATGTTGTAACAGCTACTGTGTTAAGAGAGTATGCTATTGCATCATTTGTTGTTATTGCTCCTCTAAATGTTCTACTAGCATTTTGTACATGCCAAGTCCCAGAAGCAGATTTAATACTTACTGGTACGTCATATACAGTTGAACTTGGTTGTAATATTCCCATGTCATATGCAGGGCCATAAACACTTAATGGTTTAATAGCAGAACCTGTTTGTCTTTTTATAGCATATGCATGATTTAGATTTGAATCATTACGTGATGCAATCATTGCAAGAACGCCACCATTCTTTGATGTTATTACGCCACCTAGTTCAACACCATCTTTATCTGTGTAGTTAGATTTTGCAATTTCATATACTTTATTTTGCAAATCTACATCAAGAGCAGTGTAAATTCTAGCTTTTCCTCTTAAAAGAATATCAAAGGCATCTTCTCTAGAACAGTTATATTCTTCTGCAATAGTTGTTATAGCATCACTTACTACAACATTCATATATGGCTTTAGTGCTGGATTGTTTTTAGCAATTTTTTGAGAACCATTGGTGTATTGGATTTCAAATGCTACGGCTTCGTTATATTGATCTTCATTAATAAGGCCAAGTTCTTTCATTTTGTATAAGACTAATTTTTGTCTTCTATTTAGTCTTTCAATGTTTTCATCAGAACCGTATGGATTTAGATAGTCTGGTGAGTTTGGAATAGAAGCAAGGATGGCTGCTTGAGCAATATTTAAATCTTTTGGATCACAATCAAAATATGTATGAGATGCTTCATAGATTCCATAAGCTCCATTGCCATAATAAACTAAGTTCATATAGCTTGCTAATATTTTTTGTTTTGACCAGTTATCTGTTAAGTATAGAGCACTTCCAATTTCTCTAGCTTTACGGCTAGCAGAGTGTGCAGAGTCTCCAGTTGCAACTTTAACAAGTTGTTGGGTGATTGTACTACCACCAAAAGATGAATCACCTTTAACCATGTAGTTAAATAGCGCATATACCAATCTGTTAAATGATATTCCCATGTTGTCATAGAAAGTTTCATCTTCAATTGCGGTAAATGCATCACTTACATGTTTTGGTAAACTATTGATGTCAGTGTAAACAGAAGAGTAGGTTGGATTAAATCCTTCTTTTCCGTTATCATAGTAACCATACATTACTGAAATAAGATTTCCATCTTTATCGTAGATATAAGGTACTTGTTCAATGTCAATTCTAGATGTATCAAAACCACTATTGTACGAATTAATCGCAATGGTTAGATATGGAACAAAAAATATTGTTCCTGCAATAACGACAAGCAATATAGCAAGGCACATAAGTTTTATTATTATATGTCTTTTCTTTTTTTTCTTTTTAGGCGTATCAGCTTTATGTTTTCCTTTTTGCTTATCATTAGATTTTGGTGTAGAATTAATATCTTTGTCAATATTATTTGAATCATTTGGTGTTTCTTCCTGAGAAGATAAAACCTCTTTTTTGTATACGAGATTTAAATACATGTCCTTTAAAGATCTTCTTTTAGGCTTCACCACTGAATCACTCCTTTTCACACGATTTTTTTTCACTATACTTATCCCTCCTTTTTCTTAAAAAATATTAATCTTAAGATAAAAAATCAAAATCCGCTAATATTTTATCATTAAAGAGGTTAAAAGTCAACATAAAAATGGGATAGGGCATAAAAAAAGACATATAGGAAATACCTATATGTCTATATTTTTGAAAAATTGTTTTATTCAACTGTAACAGATTTTGCTAAGTTTCTTGGTTTATCTATATCGCATCCTCTTAGTTTTGCAGTTTCGTAAGCAATTAATTGTAAAGCTGCAACTGTAAGGATTGGTTCAGTGAAGTCTGTTGTTTTAGGTAGAACAACTAACTTATCTGAAAATTCGCCACATTGATCTTTATGGTCTTCTGTAGTAACAAAGATAGAGTATGAGCCTCTGGCTTTAGTTTCTTTAATGTTACTTACAGTTTTTTCATAAAGTTTTTCGTCAGTAGCAATAGATATTACTGGTGTACCATCTTCAATAAGAGAAATAGTACCATGTTTTAGTTCACCTGCACTATAAGATTCAGAATGAGTGTAAGAGATTTCTTTAAGTTTTAGTGAACCTTCCATACATACTGCTGAATCAATACCACGACCAATGAAGAATACATCATTGTGTGTATAGATTTCTTTAGCAATGTCTAGATATAAATCTCTATTGTCTATTACATTTTGTAATTTAGATTCAATAGATAGTAAATCTTCTTTTATTTCAGCTTCTTTTTCATCTGTTAAAATTCCGTTTTGCTTCATAGCCATTAAAGCTAGGGTAGAGAATACAGCAACTTGAGTTGAGTATCCTTTTGTTGTAGCAACAGCGATTTCTGGTCCTGCATAAGTGTAGATGCATTTATCTACTTCTCTAGAGATTGTAGAACCTACTGCGTTAACTATACCTACAACATAAGCTCCTTTTTCTTTTGCAAGTCTTAATGCTGCAATTGTGTCTGCAGTTTCTCCTGATTGAGAAACAACGATAAGTAGAGTAGAAGGAGTAATTAACTCTTCGTTATATCTATATTCTGATGCAACTTCTACTGTTACTGGAATTTTGCCATAAGTTTGTAATAAATATCTTCCAACAAGTGCTGCATGCATTGCGCTTCCGCAAGCTACAATGTGAATTTTATCAAAAGATTTGAAATCTATATCACTATATGTGCAATTAGTGTAGTATCTGTCAAAAATACCTTCAATTGCTTTAGGTTGTTCGTATATTTCTTTAAGCATGAAGTGATCGTATCCATTCTTTTGATATTGAGCAGCGTCCCAAGTTGCTGTTTGAGATTTTTTCTCAATTTCGTTTAAATCACGATCATAGAATGTAACAATATCTCTAGTAATTTTAACGAATTCACCTTCGTTTATTAGAGCATACTTGTTAGTGTAATTTAGTATAGCAGATATGTCTGATGCAGCAAAGTTACCATCATGAGCATATCCAATAACTAATGGACTGTCTTTTCTAGTTGCATAGATTGTTGCTGGCTCATCATCATAGATGATATCAAAAGCATAAGAACCTCTAAGTCCTTTTGTTGCTTCAACTAGAGCTTTTATTTTATCTCCAGTTTGATTGTAGCAATAATCTAAGTAAGCAGCTGCAACTTCTGTGTCAGTCTCACTTTGGAATGTATAACCTTTAGAAATAAGCTCTTCTTTTAGTTCAGCATAGTTTTCTATGATTCCGTTATGAACTAGTGTAATGTGACCTACATGATGTGGGTGAGCGTTAGTTTCATTTGGTTCTCCGTGTGTAGCCCATCTTGTATGAGCGATAGCACAACATGAATCTGTATTCATTGTTGCTAGTTTTTCATCTAGATTAGAAATTTTTCCTTTAGATTTTACCATATCAACCTTTTGTCCATCAAAAAATGCGATTCCAGATGAATCGTAACCTCTATATTCTAGATTTTTAAGGCCATTAATAGCCACTTCTACTGAATTGTTTTTTCTTGTAGTGTATCCAATTATTCCACACATTTTATAATTACCTCCTAATATACAATTTTCAATGTTCAGTTTTTTCCGTTCATAGAATGAATATGACTTTGTTACAATAATAATTTTGCTTTTTTACCATATTCTTACGATATCTATTTTACCGTGATAGCATCCGCTGACTATTCGACAACTATCATCCTCGTCAACACTAAATAGTGTCCATGCGCTAAGTATTAATAATTGTTTAAATGTTCACCTCCAACAATTTTTAAACTTTGCGCTTATTATATATGATTTTATTTTAAAAGTCAAATTGCTGAAGGCGAAGTAAAGGGTATTATGTTGTTAAGATAATATATAAACCCTTATGTTAAACTATTATGAAATTCTTGTGAAATTGTTACAATGTGGAGTATTTTTTGTTGCAATTTCTTTGACAAAGTATCTCTTTATGATATAATTTTTGTAGTAAAATGGTTATTATTGTATTAAGGAGGGAAGATAATGGAGAAAAACTTAGGCTTTAAGGTATTATTATTAGTTTTAATACTTGCCCTTGTTGTACCATATTTTGACTTTTTTAAAGTAGAAGCAACTATTAGTTACCCATTACCTGTGTCATATATAGATGAAAATTTTCCAGCGTCTTACGCTTCATATATAAATCAAATGAAAGCAGCTCATCCTAATTGGATTTTTAAAGCTGTACATTTAAACTTAGATTGGACTTTAGCTCTAAAACATGAAACTTATGAAACAAATGTAGGAATTAGTTTAGTAGAGCATTCATTTGGTAGTGAATGGAAAAGAGATGGTAAAAACTATTATCAAGATGGAACATATGTTACAGCATCAATTCCTGGTGTTGCATATGTAATGGACCCAAGAAACTTTATTAATGATCA
>JAEEGL012492401.1_pt1 | contig 13138 bp, 11 predicted proteins | sample 9134231 | NCBI WGS metagenome assembly JAEEGL01 (sample SAMN16246548, study PRJNA631951) | gut metagenome | biome: gut microbiome; feature: rumen; material: fiber-attached | host: Bos | place: Iran: Karaj | collected 2018-10
GAGAACTCTAACGGTCTTCTAAGAGAGTTCTATCCAAAAGGAATGGATTTATCTTTAGTTGATGAAGATGAACTTCAACATAATCTGTCGTTGATGAACAACAGACCACGTAAATGTATTAACTTCCTAACGCCATCTGAAGCACTTCATATTTAGCATGGTGTTGCGCTTGATTTGACAAATTATCCACAAAAAAAGCATGCGTTGGCATGCCTTTTCAGTTTAATGTTACTTATCTTCAAACATGTCGTATACGTCTGAGATAGGATTGCAGTGATAAATAGCGGAAATTGTCTTGGCTAACAGGAATCCTATTGACAGTACGGTCAGGTTTGGAGTGTTCTTTAACTGCTCAGCTGTTCTTTCGATCGTATTTGTAACAACGAATTCCTTTATGTCGCTGGCAGCAATTCTTTCAAGAGCGCCATTGGAGAACACACCGTGTGTGCAGGCACAGTAAATGTCCTTTGCTCCGTGTTTTCTCAGGATGTCAATGCATCCGATTAATGATCCGCCTGTATCAGCCAGGTCATCTACTATGATACAGTTCTTTCCGTCAACATCACCAACCAGGTTCATGGCCTCAGCGACATTCGGTTTCTGTCTTCTCTTATCGACAATGGCAATAGGAGCGTTATTGATGCAGTCAGCCAGAGTTCTTGCTCTGGTAGCTCCGCCGTGGTCCGGTGAAACTACAACAACATCCGGAATCTTCTTGTTTCTGAAGTACTGTCCAAGCATGGACATGGCGGTCAGGTTATCAGTAGGGATCTTGAAGAAGCCCTGAATCTGTGTGGCATGCAGGTCAACGCAGACAACTCTGTCTGCACCGGCAGCTTCCAGAAGGTCAGCTACCAGTTTGGCTGTAATAGGCTGACGCGGTTTGGCTTTACGGTCCTGTCTTGCATAACCGTAATAAGGAATTACACAGGTGACTTCCTTACAGCTTGCTCTTTTTACTGCATCAAGCGCAATAAGAATTTCCATTAAGTTTTCATTAACAGGCAGGCATGTACTCTGAACCAGGAATACATGTTTACCTCGTACTGATTCACCCAATTCAACTAAAATTTCTCCATCGGCAAAGTGCTTAACATCAATCTTGCCTTCCGGAATACCCAGATACTTACAGATTTCAGCTGTGAGTTTCTTGCTGGATGTTAATGAAAATACTGCGATACCTTCTGACATATTCCCCACCTCTATTTCTTGTTCTTATATCTCAAACCGTAGCCCGGCTTGTTTTCCTGTCTTGGTCTGGCAATTGCCATGTCTCCCGGTTCGACATCATGGTTGACTGTTGATCCAGCAGCGATAACCGCATTGTCACCGATATGAATAGGAGCTATGAGGTTAACGTTGGAACCAATGAAACAGCCATTGCCGATAACAGTTCTGAACTTATGCTTTCCATCGTAGTTTACGGTTACGACGCCACAGCCGAAGTTGACATCTTCGCCCACTTCACAGTCACCCACATAAGTCAGGTGCGCACACTTTGAACCGTAACCGAACTTGGTGTTCTTCATTTCAACAAAGTTACCGATACGGGCCTTGGAACTGATATGACATCCGTTTCTTAAATGTGCCCATGGCCCAAGCTTAATGTTGTCTTCAACTTCGGAGTCTGTAATGCGGCTCGATAAGATAACATTGCCGTTTCCGATAACCGCATTGTTGAAGTAGCTTCCTTCGGTTATCTCGTTATCACAACCTATGGTTGTGTGTCCTTCAATTCTGACATTACCGTAAATGACCGTATCTTCTCCGATAACGGTATCCGGTGAAATATACGTTGTTTCAGGAGCCATTAAGGTTACGCCGTGATCTAGCCAGTAGTTATTGATTCTGTTCTGCAGCCACTTGGTTGCTTCAACAAGTTCCTTACGGCTATTAATGCCGCTCATTTCGCCTTTGTCTTCACTTACAACAGCGGTAACTTTGTGACCGTGGTTGCGGAAGATCTCTACCAGCTGAGTAACATAGAATTCATGCTGGGCATTGTTGTCGGTCAGTTCCGGAATGTACTTCCATAACAGTTCATTGTCTACGCAGTAGATGCCGGCATTGATTTCTTTTATCTTTACCTGTTCTTCATTGCAGTCTTTTCTTTCCACAATGGCTTCTACTTCATTATCTGCATTTCTTACGATTCTGCCATAATGAACAGGATCATCAAGTACTACTGTAAGAAGCACTAAAGGATACTGCTTTGCAGCATCCAGCATCTTTTCATATGTCTCCTTGGTAATCAACGGACAGTCACCGTTGATTATAAGTGTTTTTCCCTTTTCATTTTTAAGCTGTTCTGCCTGCATTACTGCATGGCCTGAGCCTAACAGCTGTTTCTGTTCAGCGTATTCAGCCTTTTCACCGAAATAGCTGATTATCTCATCTTTGCCATGTCCTACGACAATGACTCTTCTTTCCACGCCGATTTTATCCAGTGTATCGCTAATATGTTCCAGCATGGGTTTTCCAAGAACCTTGTGCATTGTCTTGGCTTTTTCAGATTTCATTCTGGTGCCTTTACCGGCTGCCATGATAATCGCTGATGTCATATAAATACATACCTCGCATTATACCCTACTATTATATCATTAAAAATTGCCTTGGATTTCAGTCTCTAATACAAAATCGTACTTTTTTTTCATTTCCTCAACCAGTTCCCTAAGGTGTCTTTCCTTTTCGGCTAAAACAAATACCGTGGAACCGCTGCCGGTCATGATAACTTCTTTAAAGCCCAACTCCCTGCATCTGTTTTTTATCTCACCGATTTCCGGAACCAGCTTAATTGCTGCTTTTTCGAGTGAATTTCCCAGCAGTTCTTCCAGAGGCTCATGATTCACATAAGCCTTTTCAATTATTTCCATATCAGGGTGCAGTATCTGTTCCCTGTCAGTCAGTTCAAAAGCTTCTTTAGTGTTTATGCCCTGTTCAGGCTTGATCAGTACTGCCTTGTATCCTGCGTGACTTCCCAGCAGTCTGATCTTCTCACCCCTTCCTTTGCAGCGGGCAGCCTTCTGATATACGCAGAAAGGAACATCAGAACCGAGTTCAGCGCCTAACTGTGCCAGTTCGTCCCTTGACAGATGCAGCTTATATAATCTGTTCAGCAGTCTTAAGACCGCAGCTGCATTCGCACTGCCGCCTCCCAGGCCTGCCTGCTTTGGTATTCTCTTAATGAGTTTTATCCTGAGTCCGCCTTTAATGCCATAACGTTCTCTCATCAGTTTTACGGTTTTATAAATGAGATTACTGTCATCCCACTGCAGATCAGTATTGGATTCAAACGAATCTTCAGCAGCTTTGTTTATATATATTGTGTCATGGAGTGATACAGGTACCATGATGGAATCAAGCTCATGAAATCCATTAGCCATTTTGCCAACCACATCCAGACTGATATTTATCTTTCCATATGCCAGTTCAATCATACTAATTCCCCATATATAGTCAAAAAGTCCTCAACACAAAGATCCTCAGCTCTCTTGCCGGAATACTGCTGCTGGGCCTTCTGGCTTACAGTATAGCCTTCATTCTTAAGATTGGAAAGAGCAAGCTTTCTTCTCTGTTTAAAGCATGCTTCAACCATTTTAACAAAGTCCGAGGACAGTTCTTCTCTGTTTTTAAACTCTAACTCTACAACTTCACTGTCAACATTAGGTTTCGGGTAGTAACAGTATCTGCTTACATTACATACCTTTCTGACATCACAATAGTAATCTATGAGTAAATTAAGAGCTCCACGGTCTTTCTTGTCACAGTTTCCAAGCAGCTTCTCCGCCACTTCCTTCTGTACCATGATGATTATCTTCTCAAGTTTTCCGGGATCGTGGAATATCTTTGACAGTATGTCGGTAGTAATGTAGTACGGAACATTGGATACCAGTACTTCAGCTTCCTGATAATCATCTGCTTCCAGGAAATCCTGATTAACGATCTCTACTCTGCCTTCAAACTCCTTTTCCAGCATTTCCGCCAGATCATTGTCTATCTCGTATGCCTTATAAGGCATTATCTCTTCTGTTAAGGCTCCTAATCCCGGTCCTATTTCTATTACCTTTTTCTCTTCAGGGACTCTTTCCACTATAAGATCCACGATATTATGGTCAATAAGAAAGTTCTGTCCGTATTTCTTGCGGGCAGTCAATCCGTATTGGTCCATGATCTCGCGTGTTCTAGTCACCGTGGCTATTTTACTCATTAATGATCTCCTGAAGTCTGTTTATATCTATGCCTATCATGTTAAGCCTCTTGAATAAGGTTTTATTATTGGAATAACCCAGATGCAGGGAATCACATACTTTTTCCCTCAGTTTGGAATCACCCATTAATCCGCATTCAAGGTACTGCGGCCATGACAGGGTATCCTTGTTCTCTTCAAATGTGACAAGATTGTTCAAGGCTTCTCTTATCGCTTCATCATATGCATATTCAATGCCGACATTTCTTTTTCCTATGGAATCCTTCTTGGCTACAAAAGCATGCTTTACTGAAGGAACAGTTTCACTGATTGCGTTGCGTATTATATTTCCCGGGTTATCAGCGTCTGTCAGTACAATGACTCCTCTTGTTTCACTTGCGATCTTTACCAGTTCCATGGTTGAAGGGTCAAGTGATAAGCCGTTTGTGCATACAACATCACAGTCAAACAACCGTTCGAGTTTCTGTTTGTCGTGTTTCCCTTCAACAACTATCAGTTCCTTAATTCTTTCCATCAAAGAACCTCTCATAGTTTTCCATTAACTGTTTCTGCAGATCTTCAACGCTGATGTTTCTTAACTGGGCAACATACTCACCAACAAACTTTACATATGCCGTCTCATTTGTTTTACCCCTGAACGGTACGGGAGTCATGTAAGGGCAGTCTGTTTCCAGCATCAGTCTGTCCAGAGGTACATTTGTTGCGTTCTCCTTAGGTGTAACGGAGTTCTTAAATGTAACAACTCCCCCGAAAGCTATGTAATACCCCAGTTTCAGGTATTCTCTCATCATTTCCGGAGATTCACCAAAACAGTGCATCAGCACTTTGGTCTTAGCGTACTTTTTCAATATGTCATATGTATCCTGTGCTGCGCTTCGGGAGTGAATCAGTACGGGTTTTTCGTGTTTCTCAGCTATCTGAAGCTGACGTATGAACAAAGACCATTGCTGGTTCTTGTAAGTTTTGTCCCAATAATAATCCAGCCCTATTTCACCAACCGCAATTATTCTTTCATCCTTTAGCACTTCATCCATGTAAACAAGGTCGTCTTCGCTGATTTTATCAGCATCTTCCGGATGATAGCCGTAGGCGATGTCTATCCAGGGATATTTCTTCTGCAGATCAAATGTATATTCCAGATCTTCCCTGTTCATACAGATGAAAAGGCTCTTTTTCACATCAAACTCAAGAGCTCTCTGCATGTAAGAGTCCATTTCTCCCTTATATATTCCGTCATTCATGTGACAGTGCGTGTCGATCCAATAGGTTTTCATACGCCTATTATAGCACGAACACTTTAAACCGCTATCCAAACAAGACATGGATTGACTCGTATTATTCTTTTTTTATAGAATAATAAATAACCGAAGGGAGATAATATTATAAAATGTTAGAAAACTTTGAACAATTCATGCAGGCAATTAAAAACGGCGATGCTTTGGCTATCGCATACGCTGTCGTCGTTGTCCTGATCCTTGTCCTGGGCATTGTTGCTCTGGTAATCAAGGGAATCCTTGCAATCCGTTACTGGAAAGCCAACAAAACCCCAATTTCAACCAATATGTCAGGCGCTGATGCAGCACGATATGTATTGGACCGAAACGGCTTATCACATGTCAACGTCAGATCAGCCGGCTTTATTAGAGAATTCTTCTTTGGTAACTATTACAACATTCTTACCAAAACCATTTATCTGAGAAGCTTCCTGTTCAAGATTGACACCAAGAAGTCTGTTACTTCAACAGCCATCGCCGTACAGAAGGCCGGCCTTGCCAAGTTATGTGAAGATGGCGACAAGCAGGCTAGAGTAAGAAACAGCTTATCACTTATTGGCGTTTTCGGTCCTATCCTGTTTATCCCGGTCCTGTTAATCGGTGTTGTAGTTGATTTCATCGTTCTCAAGAGCCCTAAGCCATACATCAGCATCATCTGCTTAGCAGTCAGCGGATTCTTCGCTGTTGCCGGTTTCATCGTCACAATGCTGAACATTCCTGTTGAGAAGAAGGCCAATGAACTGGCTCTGGAAATGATCAGAAACAGCGGTCTGGCCACAGAGGAAGAAATGGTTGTAATGAAGAAGATCTTCGATACATTCATTGTTTCATACATCTGTGACTTCATTCTTGAACTCTTAAGAGTTGTTGAATGGATCCTGGAAATCCTCATCAAGGCAAGAGATTCCAAGAATTAAGGAAGACAATTAATAAACAACAAAGGAGTGACCATGTAGCCACTCCTTTTTTATTGATTTGATTTTTGCATAAGTTATTTTCCCACACAGAATCTTGAGAAAATGCCATCCAGAAGGTCCTCTCTATGGTATTCTCCAAGTATCTCTCTTAAGCATCTGTAAGCATTCTGCATGTCTTCATTTACCAGATCCAGAGGTATGCCCTGATCCAGACTGTCCTTAACGCTTAACATGGAAGTTCTGGCTTCTCTCATAAGGGCAATCTGCCTTTCGTTGGTTAAAGCCGGCTGCTTAAGAGCCAGCTGGCTGGACTCAAACATCTCATTAATGGCGTCAACCAATGAAGATATATCACTTGTAGCAGCGCTTATACCCAAAGGCAGTTCCTTATCTACGAGGTCTTTCTTGTTATAAACAACTATTCTGTTATATCCTTCTGTTTCCTTCAGAAGCTGCCTGTCTTCGTCATCAAGCTCACTGGCCGCATCAATTACAAGTATTACCAGCTGTGCTTCTTCAAGTGCCTTTCTGCTCTTGTCGATGCCTATCTTTTCGATTCTGTTGTCAGTTTCATGAATTCCGGCTGTATCAATAAGGTGTAATGTTACGTTCTTTAAGTGTACATCCCCTTCAACCAGGTCTCTGGTTGTACCGGCTATTTCTGTTACGATGGCCTTGTCTTCTGCCAAAAGGGCATTGAGAAGGCTGCTTTTGCCGACATTTGGCTTACCGACAATAACGGTTTTAATGCCTTCCTTAATGATAAGGCTTCCCTCCGCTATGGTCAGGATATCATCACATCTTTTAAGCCAGTCATCTACTAAAGGTCTGATCTCAGCTGTGGTAATAACACCGACATCGTCATATTCGGGATAGTCAATATTTACTTCGATATTGGCTATTATCTGCATGACATCATCCAGCAGCGGATCAAGCAGTTTCTTAACACTTCCTGACAGAGAGTTAATGGCTAGTTTGGCACTGTCTCTGTTGTCGGCGACGATAATATCGTTAACGGCTTCAGCCTGTGTCAGGTCCATCTTTCCGTTAAGATACGCTCTTCTGGTATACTCACCGTTTATGGCCTGTCTGGCTCCGGCCTCAAGACAAACGGTCAGTATTTTCCGGGTAATAAACAGACCTCCATGACAGTTGATCTCTGCCATGTCTTCCCCGGTATAGGAGTGCGGCGCCACAAATGTACTGACAAGTACTTCATCGACATTCTCACCGTTTGAAGGATCAACTATGTGCCCATAGTATACTCTGTAGCCTTCAAACTCCGTATTCTTACATTTGAATATCTTTTTAAGCACATTGAACGTATCAGATCCTGATAATCTGATTATGGAAATGGCTCCGGCTGAAATCATTGATGTGGACACTGCCACAATTGTATCGTTAATCATATCAATATTGTATCTTAATTATCTATTTTTCGAACAGTTTTTTCAGATTCTCATCAAAAGGCGGATAAACAATACCTTTTTCAGTAACTATGCCTGTAAGTAATGTGTGGTCTGTTACGTCAAATGACGGGTTATAACACTTTACTTCCTTGGGAGCCATGGGCTCGGCATAGAACTTTTCCTTTATTTCCTCAGGGTCTCTTAACTCGATTGGAATATGATCTCCATCAGGGCAGTTCATATCTATTGTCGACGTCGGGCCCAGAGAATAAACAGGAATTCCATAATAATTTGCCAGAATGGCTACTCCGCTTGTACCTATCTTATTGGCTACATCCCCGTTAGCCGCAATACGGTCACACCCTACGAAGCATGCCTGAATTTTTCCCTGTTTCATGACTATGGAAGCCATGTTATCGCAGATCAGCGTCACATCAACACCGGCTCTGCTTAATTCATAGCTGGTTAACCTGGCTCCCTGTAACAGAGGCCTGGTCTCGTCAGCGTATACATGAATGTTCATTCCTTTTTTCTTAGCCAGGAAGAATGGTCCCTGAGCCGTGCCATGAGAAGTTGCCAGAGGTCCGGCATTACAGTGTGTCAGTACACCGTCGCCGTCTTTTAACAGGCTTAATCCGTATTCGGATATTCTGTCGCACATGTCCATGTCTTCCTGATGAATCTTCTTTGCTTCAAGACCAATCAGTTCAACAATTTCCCTTACAAACTTGGCACTGTTGTCTTCTATTATCTTCTCTACTCTCTTTAATGCCCAACCCAGGTTGACAGCCGTAGGTCTTGAAGAGTACAGATATCCGCTGATTTCATCCATCCTGTTTCTGAATTCCGCATACTCAAGATCAATGTACTTTTTAGCCAGTACATACATTGCATAACCGGCAAAAATGCCGATACAGGGCGCTCCCCTGACCTTGAGTTCCTTTATGGCTGTATAACATTCCTTTTCATCATTGGTTGAATAATATACCAGCCTGTTGGGAAGCTGTGTCTGGTCAATATATACTACTTCGGTTTCGTCTTCGTTCAATTTGACGTTATCGATTTCAATTACGTTATTTACATCTTCCATGGTTTTACATCCTTCCCTTAAATGTATATAGTATTTCGCTGATATCCGGCACGTTCTTTTCACTGATGTCTCTTCCCCTGGCTTCAGCAATCTGTCTTACCAGCTGCATGGAAAGCCAGGAAGTATGGAAGTCACCTATAACCGTATCTTCGTATTTGCATGGAACAAATATTACGTGTTTATAGTATTCCGGGAGTTCCTTAATAAACAGATCATCCAGTTCACTTTCTCTTACATAGTAAACCATGTCATTATGCATGCATTCGTTTAGCTGGCTTCTTCCGTGGCAGTAATTGTATTTCTCGTGTAATACCGATGCGCCCAGGCGTCCTTCAGTTATTCCTGAATCCAGTAAAGTCGCTGAGACATTGTTCTCATAGCCAAACATTATTTCATATATGTTGTTTCCCGGATCAATGTCAAAGGTTTCCGACTGATCAAGTATCTCACTTAACAGGTCCATGTTATTGTCGGTATAGTAAAGAAACAGTATTGCCATGGGGACAAGTGTTCCCGCAATGGAAACAAAGCTCCATTCCTCATCTTCAATGATGTAATGTATGGGTTCTGCGAAATCCTTAATATTTGCTGAAAACAGATAATGCTTAAGATCGTTATCAAAAGAAGCCCTTACCCCGATGTTTCCGCCTGAATAGCTGCACGCAACAACATTCTTATAGCCGCTGAGGTCTCTGTATAACAAATCCCTAGGCATCATTTCCGTACAGATAATATGATTCTTGTTTTCAATTACCTTGGCAAAGAAGGCACTGACAACGCTTGAACCGCCTACACCCGTAACGATTGTAGGTTCCTTTAACTCTTTAAGCTTATTAAAGACTGCCTCAAGATCTGTTTTAGCTATAGCATCGTTTATGCGCGGCCTGAGTTTCTTAAAGCACTCAGACATCTTTTCCATTCTTTCGTCTATCATGCTCTGTTTCCTTTTCTACCAGCCTGAGCTGCCGCCACCTCCGGAACCGCCTCCGGAGAAACCTCCGCCGCTGCTTGAAGAGGACGACCAGCCGCCTGAAGAGGTATCAAAGTCATCTGATGAACTGTCATAATGAACACTTGAAGCGTCAGAACTGTAATCGCTCATGGTGGAGTACATGAAGTAATCGAAGTCGTCACCTCTGTACCATGATACAGGTTCTCTCAACATTCCCTCAAACTTCCTCATCCACTTGTCAGTAAGACCCAGGGCATAGGCATACGGAAGTATGTCATAGAAGTACATGGGGTTTTCTTCAACAAGTGCTTCTATTCTGTCCTTATCTGCTACATCTATGAAATCTCTGAAGCCCAGTGCTCTTCCATATAATTCATTGTTTCTCTTAGTTCTTCTTTTGTACTTGAATCCCAAAACAAACAGATAGCCTCCGGTAATAAAGCATACGGCTACGGCTGCCCAATGATACCATTCAAATCTCCACAGGGCAATTTTCATTACCATGAAAAACGGAACGATCATAATCAGTATCAGAGAACTGATTATACTGAGTGCCGCAAAGAACCCCTGACCTTTCTCATATACTCTTTCTGATGTTTTATAGACGCGGTTCTTTACGCTTGCGATAGTACTGTAGAATTTATATTCCAGATCTTCCTTTTCAACAATTCTGGTTCCGTCTTCCTGCTGAACACCCTTTCCCCAAAGGCCGTTGTAATACAGAGCCTCTTCCTCACAGAGTTGTGAGGTATCCTTATCATAGACTATGAATCTGTACTTATCTTTTTCAGGTGTTTCAATGGTCAGAAATCCCTTTGATGCCAATGTAATCAGCAATCCGTTAACAGACTTGTCACTGGGATACTTATATAAAAGGTTGGCCAGTCTGGGCGGGCTCATGTTTTCCGGAGGGTAGAATTCTACCGGTGTTATAACAGGTTCAGGCTTGCCAAAACGGTTATAAGTCAGTGTGTTGATCAGCCCAACTATCAGCGCAAACAGTGTCCCGAACAAACCCGTGAGAAGTCTTTCCAGATTGAATTGTTTCTTAAAGTAGCCATCCGGCAACTCCAGTCTTACAGTAAAAGCTTCTCCCGGATTTAATGTCTGGTCGTATACCAGGAAAATGCTCTTGCCCTCTATTCTCTGCTGAACACCGCTGTAGTCAGCACTTCCCCATTTACCATGGGAAACTCCCAACTTGGAAGCATCAAATTCCTTTGGCATGTGTATGGCAACTTCCAGACGTTCAATGTTGTAGTCCCAGCCGGTACCGATGATATTAAAATAGAACTCATCCATTTTTTTAAGTCTGTCATTTCCCAGGTCATATTTATAAGTAAGCTCATATCTAACAGGACCCGTCACTTCCTTATCAGCATCACCTATCCTGACTACGTAATCATTTCCGCTGTAGGAACTACTGTATGTCTGATTACAGTTAAAATCATAAATTTCCGCTTCCTTGTAATCTGTCGAACCGTCTTTATTAATAATCGTGTTTGACAGCGGAATGGTTCTTATTATTCCGTGATGAGGAGTTTCAAAGAAAATGTCTATGGTTTCTTTTATTGTCAGTATGTTATGTTCACTGACATTTATTTCCACTCTTACATTAGTAGCCTTTAAAGTCTCGTCGCCATGTACTGTGCTTTCAGCCACAGCAAAAGCAGATATCATGCATATGACAACTATAAGGCAAATCTTCATTATTCTTTTCATATGAGCACTTCCCTTCTGACTCTTTTCATAATCATTGGTTATATATACTATATCATTTTATATGGTTTTTAGAAATTCCTGTTCAAAAACAGCCTTTTATATGATGTTTACGATATAATGAAGAAAAGAATAACACCAACAGATAATAATAGATTAAGGAGCAGTTATGAAAAAGTCATTTAAGGAAAAATTCAGCTACTGGTTTGACAATCAGATGTCAAAAGGAAGCATAGCCCTGGTAAGGATCCTGATCGTTTTTACGTTACTGGCAGTTCTGTTAATAACGGGAATAATAATGTTGTTTGGGTTCAATCCTGAGGAAGAAGGCTTCCTGGGAGTACTCTGGAACAGCATTTCCACTATCATTAATGCCTGGATGCCTTCATTTGAAGACGGTTCTGTAGGCTATGTTATCCTGATGGCCCTGGCAGCTGTTGCCGGTCTGATGGTAACAAGCGTTCTCATCGGTATATTCACCAGTGCCATTGAGGAAAAGATCGTCAACCTCAGAAAAGGAAACTCACAGGTAATTGAAGAAGGACACGTTGTTGTCCTTGGTTTCTATGAAGGCGAGTATACCCTGTTAAGACAGCTGATAATGGCATCAGAAGAAGAACCGGAAACCATAGTAGTCGGTGCGGAAATCGAACGTGATGAACTGGAAACACTCATAAAAGAAAACGTTGAGATACCGAAGCACATAAAGGTAATCTGCCGTACAATAGACCCTTATGATTCTAACTCTCTGGCCAAACTGGCCATCAGCAGCTGCCGTACAGTCATTGTTTCACCAACAGATGACGCAAGTACAATTAAGATGTTGTTGGCAGTATCAAACTTCCTGTCCAGTGAGCATATAGAGAACGTACGTGTAAATGCCATACTGGAAAAGGAAGAAAACCGCTTTCCTCCTTATCTGGCAGCCAAGAGTAACGTTACAGCATTACAGTCAAATGACACCATAGCTAAACTCATAGCTCACTCCTGTACCCAGACAGGCCTTTCAGAGGTCTTCAAGGAGATTTTCGACTTTGAAGGCTCCGAGTTCTACCTGGTATCTCTGCCTAACCAGTCAGGATTAACCTTTAAGGAATTATTAAGAAGAATGGACGGTGGCGTTCCGGTAGGAGTAATGAGAGATGACAGAATAACCATGAATCCTGAAGGAGACTTTACTCTTACCAAGGAAGACGAGATCCTTGTCTACGCTGTTGAAGATGATTCACCTGTATTAAAGGATGAGGGAGTAATAATTCCTGACAGTTTTGATCCACAGCCAATGTCTCCTGATAGAACTACCAAGACCACCATCTTCGGCAACGACAGCAGCCTTAAGGTTATCTTAAGAGAGCTCCCGGAGAATGTTTCCAAGGTAACACTTGTCAACTACGACAAGTACAACTATGAACAGATAAAGAAGATCTGCAAGAAGAGAAACATTGAACTGGAACTGGTTGAATGCAACAGCAGAAATGAAGAAGAGTTACTTGAAGTAATAAAGGATGCTGAACACGTAATAATCCAGGGTAACTATGGGGATGAGGAAGAAGCAGACATCAATACCATC
>JAEEGL012752869.1_pt1 | contig 13138 bp, 7 predicted proteins | sample 9134231 | NCBI WGS metagenome assembly JAEEGL01 (sample SAMN16246548, study PRJNA631951) | gut metagenome | biome: gut microbiome; feature: rumen; material: fiber-attached | host: Bos | place: Iran: Karaj | collected 2018-10
AGTCTCGGACTGTCCACGTGCGCGACGAGGATACGAAGCCCCTCGCTTAACAGTTCTTTCTTACCGGCTTTGATCAGAAAAAGTGACTTACCGCGGTTATTATAGTACAGTTTATCTCCCGGAACGATCTTTTGACCGAGTTCGTACGACTTAAAACCTTTTTTTTCGGCAAGCAAAACGGTTTCCGCCACCGCTTCGCGTTCGGTCTTGCCGCCGTCGAGAAACTTTTTGTATCCCTCGGCGTAAGCAAAAACGGCTTCGCGTTCTTTTTCGTCGATCTCCTTCAGTACGTTTTTTCTTTCATAAGTCAGATCCATTATTCGCCTCCGTTCTTTTTTCAGATATTTAAAAATTCTTTCAAATTGCCCGAAAAGATCATTTCTCTTTCTTTTTCGGTCAACGGGATATTCAAAAAGCGTTCTACTTCTTCGCTCGCTTTCCACATCGGATAGTCGCACCCGAAGAAAAATTTTTCGACGCCGAGCGTATGGATCAATCCGGCCAAGAACTCTTTGTCGCCGAAAAAGCCGGTCGTGGACGAAGTGTCGTACCATACGTTGTCGCATCCCTTATAAGCGTCGGCTACCTGTTCCCAACAACTATATCCCCCAAAGTGCGCGCCGATAAACCGCATCTTGGGATATTTTTTTGCCATCTCCGCCAAAAAGTAGGGAGAAGAAAAGTTATAGCGCTTATCGCCGGTATGAAACAGGATCGGCAGGCGCTCTCCGACTACGTTATACATCTTTTGCCCTTCGGGCGAATTGATGGCGAATTTTTGAAAGTCGGGATGGAGTTTAACGCCCCTGATACCGTTTTTTATACAGACGTCCACTTCGTCGGCTATCTCTTGCTCGGTCATATCCTGATGAAGGGTCATAAACCCGATAAACTCCGGATGCGCTTTGCAGCTGTCGACGATAAAGCGGTTGATGGACGAGACCTGATGGGCGGACGTCGCGACCGAATGCACGACGTACTTACTGATACCCGCCTCCTTACCGAAAGCAAGAAGAGTCTCTATGGTGCCGTCTCCGGCCATGCCCGTGGAATAAAAGTTGCCCACGCTGGTAGCAGCCTTCACGGCGATTTTCTGAGGATAGATGTGCGCGTGGCTGTCGAAAATGGTGTATTGTTGCATAAGTTATGATTCCTAATCGATCAAAAGATCTACGTAATTTTTATAAACCTCGGGAGCGGCTTCCTGCCACTTGATGGCGACGCTTTCCGCCTTGCGGACGTTAGGCACGACGAATTTAAGCTCGAAGAGTATGACCTGTCCGTTAAAGACGATACAATGCACGGTATAGCTACCGTCCTCGTTTTTGTCGTAGTTACAAACAAACTCCTGCTTTTTACGATATTTCAGCTTATTTTGACGGATATACTCCGACACGTCGTCGCGGAGAGACTTGAAGATACTGCTGTAAAAATAGCTGAGACAGACCTTTCCGTCGTCGCTGATGGACAAAAGACGATCGTTACCGCCGTTTTTATCGGCTTCGGACATGACGAAACGAGCGCCGATGAGCTCGTCGACAAAATGCCCGAAACAAAAATACGGGATCCAGTTGTTGTCGATACAACACATCTGCGTTAAGATCTCTTGGCTTATCGCCGTTTCATACTTGTCGAGTATGAACAGAATAAGCAATTTGTTCTTGATATCTTCGTCGGTAATCATCTTTCACCTTTGTTTGGGTGGTATTATACCAATAAAAAACCGTTTTGTAAACCTTTACGAAGTAACACGAAAAAAAATTATTTTCCGTCCGTACTCCCGAATCCTCCGTCTCTTACTCCCGCGGCGTCGTCGTCGATCGTCAGACCGAACGGCAAAAAGATACCTTGGCAAAACGCTTCTCCCTCTTTCAGTTCAAGCGTTTTTTCTTCTTTGGAGTCATTAGTGATCTTGCAAAAAATATGTCCTTCGTTCTTGCTGTAATAATAATCGCTGTCAATAACGCCGACGGTGTTATTCAGTTGCAGGCGGAACTTAAAGCCGAGGCCGCTGCGCGGAAAGAGCATCAGCACCCAACCTTCGTCCATACGGGCGCGGATGCCGGTGGGGATCAAAACGGTCTCGGACGGCTTCAGACAGATATCCCGGGTCAGATAAAAATCGTACCCCGCGCTGCCCGTCGTAGCCCTTTTCGGCAGTTTTATCCTGTCGTAGACTCCCTTCGGGTCTTCTCCGCCGAAACCCGCCGCAAAACAATCGTAACTGACCTTTTCAAACCGAGCGATCCTGTTCATAGCTTTTTCTCCTTGACTTTACGAATAGTATAACACGTTTTTCTTTTTTCGACAAGACAAGACAAATCAAAACAAAAAAATACTTTCGTTTTCGCCCATAATTAAAGCATGATCCTGAAACGACGTAAAAAAAGCGAGATCGACCCGAAAGAGGTCCTCATAAAAAAGCAAGCCGATCGTATCGACGAACTCCGGAAAGAAAACGGCGTTCTTTCCGCCAAACTGAAAGAGTACGAGAAACGGGAAAAAGAGATCTCCGAGACCGTACTGTTCGCCAAAGCGAGACAAGACGAATACTTGAGCGATCTGAGGATACGCTACGCGCTGGAGAACGAACGTTTGCGGCGTTTTTGCCAAAAAATGGACTGTTATAAATCGCGGGAAGAACTTTTACGGGCTTACGACGATTCTTTTTCCGCCGTCAAAAAAGCGCGGGAAGAACTGGATCGGGTCTTGAAAGAAGATTTAGGCGCGGGCACGGTCGATTATCTTTCCGAACGCAAGCGTCTGAACGTACAGGACGAAATACCTTTTCCGACCGCGGAGTCCATCGTAAGAAGCGATCTGAATAAAGTTAAATCTTTGACCGAAGAAGAGCTGCAAGAACTGCTCGATCAGATCTGAGCGTCGGATAAGGCGTCTACTGCGTTCAAAAACCGTTCCGGCGTAAAAACAACGACTTTTTCTTCCTCTCTGCCGCAAACGGAAAAGAACAGATCGTTCCTTTGTCCGACGGTAAAAACGTCGCTGCCGATCGAATAAACGCCCTCTTTTTCTGCCGCGGAAAAATCAGTGCTCGTAAGATACGGTATCACCCCGTCCCCGTTTTTTTTGCCAAGGCTTTCTTTCATCGTCCACATCCTCGTAAAAAAACCGTCGTCCGGACGATCCGTACCGAAACGATCTTTTTCTTTATCAGACATTATTCTTTCCGCCAGCATATCTTCATATCGAAAAAGAGCTTGCGCGTCTACTCCGATCGCGCTTTTCGAGGCGCAGGCCGCCACCCCTGCCCTGTCGTGGGAGATACTGAAAAATATCTTTTTATTATCGGCGAGATAAGGCTTTCCGTCCGGCTCGAACATAAAACAAGGCGCGTTTTCGCAGCCGAAGCCCTCTTTTAAAATCAGTCTGAGTAATAAATAAGCGCTCGCCGACGCGATCTTATCCGCAAAAAAGCGCAAACCGTCCACCTTTTCTTTCCTTTGAGAAGAAAGTTTCGGGTACATTTTTTTCAGATCGCTTTCCGAAAAGACGCTCGGGCCTACTAACAAATAAAACATCAGCTTTTCTTTTTTGACAGAATAAAGTCCACGAGGTCGGTACCGTACAGAAACCTTTTGTCGCGCTTTTCCAAAACGTTGATAACGACGATCCAAACGGAACCGATCAAGATACTGATCAAACACAATATCTGATAGGGCTTCAACCCCAACCAGTTGGCGATATGGTCTCCGTGCAAAAATTCGGTCAAAAAGCGCGTTGCGCCGTAAAGGATCATATACAACGGATATGCTTTTCCCTTCGTTTTTCGTTTGGTGAGATAAAAGAAAAGCAGGATCGCGATCAACACTCCGACAAAGACTTCCAGAAGTTGCACGGGAAATTCGATCCGACCGGTTTTGTGATTATACATTCCGTTCGTCCATTCGATGCCGTAGCAACAACCGGCGCTGAAACAGGCGATTTTACCCAGTCCCATATCGAGAGCGTAAAAAGGCGTCAGCAGATCGGTGCTGTGACGGAAGTCCATACCGACGATGATCTGAATGGCGATCACAACGAGGATGCCGAAGAAAAGCGCACAAAAATAATTGGTATACGTGAAGTAGGTATCGTTCGCCAAGAAAGGCGGGAAATCGCCGATCGCGAAAAACGCGTTATAGAGCCCGATGTACGCCGCCGAAGTCAGCACGATAAAAGTCCACTTGGAAAAAAGGACGCTTAAAAACTTATTTTTTTGACGTAAGCCCTCCGTTTTTTCATAAGCGATACGGGCAAGAGACCAGTTATTCTCTCTCCTGCACATGAAAAAGATAAATATTGCCACTGAAATGACGATATTGACCACGTTGTTGATCTGATCGTACAGATCGGCTTTTATCATAACGACTCCTCCTTTCTTCTTTCCGCAAGTTCCGTTTTTATTTTCTCGCGGAAGCGTCCCGTATAAGAATAGAAAGCCGCGGGGATCATACCGAGGCACATACCGACGGCGGGTACGATGGTCGCGGCAATAAAGATACCGTTTTTTACGGCGATCGGTTGCGTCAAAGCAGCTTCGGTCTCGTTATATCCGCAAATCTGCAAAATAACGGCTACCGCCAGGACGGGAACGGATTCGATAAGTTGCGAGACCATGACTTGCGTGGAAAAGAACGTTCCGTCTCGTCTTACGCCCGTTTTCCACTCGCTGTAATCGGCGCATTCGGGGATCAGGTTGCTTTTCATCGAGTCGAACGTTCCGCCGATCACGCCGATCAGAAAATAATAGGCAAGGAAGATGAATAAAGACGCCTTGTTCCATCTGTCGTAACCGAGAAAAAACGCGGCGACGCATAAGGCGATACCGACGGAGGAAAAAACGAAGTAAGACTTTTTTAACCCTACTTTTTTGAACACCGCCGGGAAGACGGCGTCTCCTACCGCCGTGCCGCCGCCGATCAATCCGACCATGATCGGCAAAAAGAGTTCCGACGGCAAAAACGATTTCGTTCCGTCCGGATAAAGGATGCGTCCTCCCTCGCTTCCGTAGAGGTATTTTCCGGCGTAGGTACTGACCTCCGACGCGGCGAACACCGTCGCTCCGATAAGCAGCGCAAGATCGAATATTATCATCGGTTTAGTCGTTACGATCGCTTTAAAATTGTCTTTTAGGGATACTTTTTCCTGGTGAACGGTTATCCTTTCTTTCGTTCCGAAAAAAGCCGTGGAGGCGATGACTCCGCCGCCGAGGCCGAAGATCAACCCGCTGTACAGAAAGCCGTATTCGTTACCGAACGACTCAAGCAGGAAAGGTACCGCAATGACAGGCACGGCGCCCGCAACGGTGGTCACGACGTCGGCAACGGCCAAAAACGACGAACGGACTCCCTCTTGGTCGGAAACGACGGAGGCCAGCGACCAGAACGGAACGTCGTGCAGATTATAAGCCGCTTCCCACAAAAGATACGCCGCGAAACAAAGAACGGACTTTGCCGCTTCGTTTTCCAAGCCGTACAACGTGGGCGAAACAAAGCACGCCGCAGTCACGATGGCGACGATGAAAGACAACCAAAAGAGATAAGGGCGGAATCGCCCGTACTTCGACTTACCGACGTCCATTTTCATCCCGGCAAACGGCAAAAGAAGCATGACGAGGACCTTGCCGACGGTGATGATAACGCCGCCCATGGCGGGCGAAAGGCGCGCCGCGTCGGTAAAATAGATCAGCGCAAAAAGGGATACGAAAGAGTCGACCAGCCCTTTTCCGAAGCCGCCGACGCCGTAAGACAGATATTCTCTTTTCTTAATGGTCTTATCGCTCATCCTCTCCCTCCAGTATCGAAAGAAGGATACTACCGAAGTCTTTATTCGATATGAAATAGTGATCCTTATCGGGAAGCACCTTCATTTTCACCTCTCCTTTCAAGAATTTTTTCCATCTCTTTTCCGCTTTCTTCACGTCGGTAAAGGGATCGTTTTCGGCTAAGACAAGAATAGCGGGCGCGGTGATCTTCGGCTTTTCCGCTTCTATTGCGGCCGCCCTGGAAGCGTCTTTTTTGAAAAGCGGCGCAAAGTCTTCTCGTTCTTCTTTCAATCCGCCTTTTCGTAAAAACGACAATATTGCCTTTCCGCTTGCGCGTTTCCATCCGTCGATGGGTTTTCCGAAAAAGGACGAGAACGCGTCCGGCACGTGCGCGCCGAAGACGACCGCGTCAAAGCGTACGCTCTCTGCCAGTTTCAAAGCGGTCAGCGACCCCAAACAATGCGCGTAAAGCACGACTTTATCGTACTGCGAACACAGCCTTTCCGCTTCTTTTATCGCATCCGGCCAGTCTTTATCTTCAAAGGTGCATCCCACGGCGGCGTACACGTCGTATCCGTCCAACGTCAGCCCCTCGAATATTCTTGCCATTCCGCCTGCGTACGGAATACAGAAAACGGCTTTGTTACTGCCGGATGAGAAGCGCATAAAGAACTCGTTATGCTCTTTTTCGTACAATTCCCGAACGGTATCGGCGCGGACGATGTCGGAAAAAGTATACCCGTAAGATGATAGCTTGACAGACAGTTTTATCCTTTCCAGACTGCCTATCCCCGCCTGAGAAAACGGCGTGTCAAAGCCGATCTTATCGCCCGCGACTTCGCTTACTATATCGAGTAAAGAAGTCGCCGCGCGCGGCATAGGCGACCTTCTTCCGACGTGCGTTACCCTCTCTTCAAGAGCCTTTTTATCGAGCTTTCCGTTTTCGGTCAGCGGCATTTTTTCCACGAACACGAGCATAGTGGGCATCAGATTTGACGGCAGGTTCTTTTTTATTTCCCGTTCGACGTTTTCTTTATCCGCGGCCACGATAAAAGCGCATAAAGCGGGCGTTTTATTTATTGCGACGACGGCGACGGATACTTCGCGCACTCCTTCCGTTTTTCCGATCAAATACTCTATTTCGCCCGGTTCGATACGCATACCGTTCCACTTGATCTGTCTGTCTTTTCTGCCGACGAAGTGTATATTCCCTTCTTTATCCGTCCAACCGATATCGCCGGTATAATACTTTCCGTCGATAAACCCGCCTTGATCTCGCCCTATATATCCGCTCCCCACATTTGTTCCGCCGACGACGATTTCGCCTTCTACGTAAGGAGGCGCCACTCTGCCGGCAACGAGTACGGATACTTCGGTATTATCGACGGCCTTTCCGATCGGCACGTCCGCTTCGTCGCCTTTCACGTCGTAATAGGTGACGTCCACAGCGCATTCCGTCGGTCCGTACAGGTTGTGCAATTTCGATTTTTTTCCGAAAACGGCGTTATGCTTTTCGACCGTCTTTTTACCCAATTTTTCTCCGGACAAAAAGAGATCTTTGACGGGATAAACGTCGCGACCGGAACAATACTCCAGATACACGTCGTACACGGACGGCACGAAATGCGCCTGCGTGACGGAATACTTTTTGACGAGATCGGCGATCGTCTTCGGATCGGCGTGAAGACCGGGCGGCGTCAGAACCAATTTTCCGCCGAAAAGCAGGGGCCTGAATATCTCCCAGACGGAAACGTCGAAGGTATAGGGCGTCTTTTGCAGGATAGCGCCGCCGCAAAGCGGGTACCGCTTTTCCATCCAGCACAGTCTGTTCGTTATGGCCGAATGCGATATTTTTACCCCCTTGGGCCGCCCGGTCGATCCGGACGTATACATGACGTAACAGATATCGTCGCCTTTCACGTCGGCAACGTACCGTTTTTCGTAACGGAAACCGGACATAAACTCTTTATCGATCACGACCTTCGCGCCGGCGTTTTCGCACATGAATCTTACCCGTTCTTCGGGATGATCGACCCCGATAGGCAAGTAAGCGTTTCCGGACAGAACGACGCCGAGCAAAGCGACGATCATATCGACCCCGCGTTCAAGGCGCACGGCGACCGTTCCTTTCGGGAAGTTATCGGCAAGGTAGGCAGCAAGGCTTTCCGCCCTGCTTCTTATTTCTTCCGAACCGTATTCCTTGTCCGCGTAGACGGTAAAATCTTTTTTATTGTTCCAAAGTTTAATAAGCGACGCCGGATAAGAAACGTTTTCTCCTGCGAGCGGCGCATACTCGGCCCTACCCTCGCCCGTTATCTCCTCGACGCATTTTTCGTATAAATCCAGGAACGATCCGATCTCTTCGGCAGAATACTCTCCGTCGTTAAAAGAAATATCAACGACAAACTTTTCTTCTTTATTAACGGCAAGCGTAATGCCGTAATTGGTACTGTCGCGCGTAAATAAATGTTTTGCGCGTGCGTTTCCCGCAATGCTGTCGTAAACGAACAACATCCCGATCGGGTCCTGTATCTTCGCGCGTTTATACAGTTCTCCCAAAGGACAAACGGCGCGTTCGACCGATCTTTCCGACTGAAAAGCGATCTCGCCTAAGATGTCGGACGGATCTTTCGATCGCACCCGCACGGGCACCGTGGCGATATAAAGTCCGACAGCTCTCGCCGTCAACGCGTCTCTTCCCGAAACGACTTTACCGAAGATCACGTCGTCTCTGCCGCATATCCTTTGCATAAAGAGCGCGGCCGCCGCTTCGAAAACGGTATTCTCCGTCACCCGGTCTTTCAGGGCGAAAGAAGTAACGGCGCCCGAACAAGAAAGTTCTTTTTTGATCCTCTTTACGTCGCCGAAAACGCCGCCCGCGTGTCCGGGCACAAACGACGCTTGCGCGCCTTCGATAAGGCCCGTCCAGTAGGCGTAATCCTCGGCAGAAGCAAGATAGCCGTAATTCGTCGCGTATTCACAGAAATCATCGTCCTCCCGTCCTTCGGGCAACCTGTTTTCGAGATATAGTTTCTCAAACTCTTCAATAAAGATTTCTTCCGACCAGGCGTCAAGCAGTGCGTGGTGCGAAGTAACAAGCAGCACGTCCCCGATCAGGTCAAGTCGGATCGGCACGCTGCCAAACGGCGTTACGCCTTCGTCGATACGCTTCTTCGCGACCGTGGCAAGATCGTCTCCTTGATGCAAAACAAGACGCGAGCGATCGGCGACGCATTGATATACGTTGCCGCTTTTACACCGAACGAAGAAACTGCGCAAAACGGCGTATTTATCGCCCAGGGCGTTAATGAGTTTTTCCGCCTTTTCCACGTCAGGCATGAACGAGAGCCGCACGGCCGTCTGTTCCAGATATTCTTTTTCGTCGTCGTCCGAATGGAACAGCATACCCTGCTGAGTCGGCGTAAGGGGCGCTATGCGGACGGGCTTTATACCCTTGATCTCTTCAAAATCGGACATGGGCATACCCGGATATCCGAGATCGGCGGGAGAAAGTATTTTTTCTTTATCGTCCGCGCATAAATCGCAAATATCAACCAGTTCTTTACGGAAGTTTTCTTTCAGTTTGTTCCCCGTCTCGACGGACGGTCCGTTGAAGCGCAGAGACAACGTAAGAACGCCGTTGTTTATCTCTCCTTCCACGTCCAACGCCTCTCTCTCCGGGTTGTCCTCGAAAACGGGCAAAGAACATAGTTTCAACGGCGACTTGCCGAGGTCATATTCGCCCATATAATTAAAAATAATATCCGGCGCGTTCTTTTTTTTCGTAAATTGATAGCGTACGCCGCCCTCGGGTACGGACAGAAGCCGTTCTTTATTCTCCGTTACGCATTCTTCCGCGCTCCCTGTGCCGGTAAAAATAACGGGATAGTAAGAAGTAAACCACCCTACCGTACGGGAGATATCTCCCTCAAAAAGCGGCTGGCGACCGTGACTTTCCATAAGTACCGCCGTCTCTTCTTTTCCGAACGTTCGTTTTGTCGCGCGGGCAAGAGCGGCGAGCATGACCGCGTCTCGGCGCGCTCCGAATATCCGTCCGGCGTTTTCCGTGAGTCTGCGGGTCTCTTCTTTCGTTAAACTGAATTCGATAGAGAACGGCGGGTGACCTTTTTCCGTAAAGACGGGCGTTATACGGTCCTCCGTCAAGCGCCAGAAATCTGCTTCTTTTTCGAATATTTTGACGCCGCCGGCGCATTTTTTCGCCCACGATAAATAAGAAGACGTTTTTATCGGCAGTTTTTCTCCCGCGCATCCGAGAGAAATATCCTCTAAAATAACGCGCCAGGACACGCCGTCCACAACGAGGTGGTGAGCGCACAGGTACAGATATTCGATACCCTTTTGACGTATTAACGCGGCCGTAAACGTAGGTCCGGACATTTTTATTTTTTCCCGCGCCTCGACGCACGTTTTCACTACGTCGTCCGTTTCGTAAATTTCGTAAGAAAGGGGCGCGCTATCGGATATCTCCGGCACGACCAATTTCCCGTCGGAATAGGTCGCCCGAAGCATATCGTGACGTTCGTACACGGCTTGCAACGCGTCGCGAACGGGGCCGAAACCTTTTTCCGACTTCAATAAGACTTCCTGTACGTATCCGTCGGGGTGCGCGTACGATCTTTCGAAAAAGTCGATCATAACGGGAGTGAGCGGCACGATACCGCACGCCGGCGCGCTTTCTCCCGACCACAAGACGGCGCGCCGCGCCATCTCCGCGATCGTTTTTCCCGCCATTACGTCTTTTACCGAAAGGAAGTATCCTTCTTTTCTCAGTCTTGCGGACAATCTGATCGCCGAAATAGAATCGCCGCCGAGCTCGAAAAAGTCGTCGCTCGCGTTTTCCGGTTCGACCGAAAGCAAATCTTTTACGCACGTCGCAATCATGATCTCTTTTTCCGTTTTCAGCGGTACTTTCTTTTTCTCCGCGCTCTGCTCTTTCGACCTGCTCTTTCGTACGGGCGCGCCCGCATCGAAAAGACGCAAAGAAGAAACCGGCTCGTCCGGTCTTTCGGCGATGGCGTCGCATATCGAAATAAGTCCGTCCGCTATGCGATCCGCGTATTCCGCAGGATACTTTTTCGGATCGTATCTGAGTATGCATTCGCCGTCCGAATATTCCAATTCCATATCGTATCCCGTTTGATCGACAACAAAGCAATCCTTTTCTTTTTTACCGCCGAAATTATCGAAAACAACGACCGTACCCGGCAAAACGCCCGTTTCGGGTAATGATAAAAATCCGTATTCCGCGTTTTCTTCCGATTGTTTTTTTACGGCATGCAACGCCTCTTTGAACGTTCTGTCTTTCGTCGTAACGCGGACGGGAACGGTGTTGATGAACATACCCACCATATTTTCTATGCCGGGGAAATAACCGCTTCGACCGGAAAGAACGTTACCGAAAACGGCGTCGCCGTCTCCGTTTGCTTGCGCGACCAGTATTCCCCAAGCCGTCTGAATAAGATCGGACGGGAGAACGGAAAGGCTTTCGGCTTTTTTGCTTAGATCGGGCAAGGAAATTATTTTTTCCTCGGCGAAACCGGAGACCGAAGCGTCGCTCGCAGGCGGCAAACCGGTCGCCCCGGAAAACCCTGCCATAAGATCGGCGTAATGCGCTTTCGCTTCTTCTTTGTTTTTACGATACAGGTATTCGATATAAGAAGCAAACGGAGGAGCTTTTTCTTCCTCGATCGACTCGCCCGACGTCAAAGCGTCTCTTATCTTTTTCAGTTCGTTCGTTAAAATAGAATCCGACCAACCGTCTGCGATCAGGTGATGAATATTGCGAATGAGGTAGTTCTGCTCTCCTTCCACGTACGTTACGCGGAAAAGGCTGTCTTTCTTCAGATCGAATCCGCGGAAAAGATCGCGCTCGGCAATACTTTTTACATTTCCGGAAGCGACATTGAGTTCGGGCAAACGGTTTTTCAGAACGACCTGAAGTCCGCCCGTTTCCGTCCAAATAAAGTTACTGCGGAGCACTTCGTACTTGCGAGCGAGGATATCGAGCGCTTTTTTGATGATGCCCGCATCCGTTTTTTTGACCGGCACTATCGTCTGCGTATTGTAGGCGGGGCCGTCCTCGGTCAAAGCATAAAAGAGCATTCCTTCCTGTAAAGGAGTCATGCGGCTGACGCTCTCGATATCGTTTTCTCCGAACACTTCGGCAGCGTACTCATAGTCCGACGGCTTAACGCCGATTCCTATCTTGCTTACGGAATAGGCTTTCCGCGAGGTGTCTTCGGTCATTTCGGAAGCGATACCGGCCACCGTTTTTAACGTCATGATCTGTTTGACCGTTGCTTTATAGCCTGCCGAACGGAGTTTCGCCGACAACCTGATCGACGAGATAGAGTCGCCGCCGAGCTCAAAAAAGTCGGCGTTCGCGTTATCCACCTTGACGGACAACAATCCTTCTATGCAGGAAGCGACCAGTTTTTCTTTTTCCGTTGTCAACGGTTTTTCGGGCAGGACTTCTCTCTTTAAAGCCGCGTGTTTCTTTTTTGAAACAAGAAGCGCTTTTTCCAATTCGGCGTTAAACAGACGAACTTCGGCGACCAATGTGTCCGGGCTTTCCGTCATAACTTTATACAGCGCAAGCAGCGCTTGAACGGCGTAGTCGATATCGCCGTTCAAATAACAGTCGGGATTGTAACGCAAAATACAATCCTCGCCGAAGCACTCCAATTCCATATCGTATCCCGTCTGATCGACGACCGAATACGTGCTTTCATCCTTCTCGTTGTTGTCGTAGATCACGACCGATTCCGGAATGATTCCCGTTTCCGATAAAGGTAAAAACCCGTATTCCAAATTATTCTGCGATTGCCAAGCGACGGAAGAAAGGACTTCTTTCAGCGTCTTGCCCGTCGTGCGAACGCGAACGGGAACGGTGTTGATGAACATACCGACCATCTTTTCCATATTCGGAAAATCGTCGTTTCTGCCCGATATCACGTTGCCGAAGACCACGTCTTCGCGAACGTTCGTTTTTGCAAGAAAAACGCCCCAAACGGCCTGCGCGATATCCGAAGGACGCACGGATAAAGCGTCCGCTTTCTTTCTGATACCGGAAAGTTTAAACGCTTTTTCCTGCGCCAAACCGGAGGATTCTTTCTTTTTCCTCGACGGAAACTTCGTCGAACCGGCAAACCCGCGCATCAATTCGGCATAGTACTCTTTGGCTTTGGCTTTATCTTTCCGGTACAAATATTCGATATACGTAGCAAAAGCGGGGGCAGGTTCTTCTTCCGCTTGCTCGCCCGAAAGAATACCGTAATAGATCATTTTCATATCCTCCGCTATGATGGGGTCAGACCACCCGATCGCATGCAGGAGATGAATGTTTTTTATCAT
>JAEEGL013017089.1_pt1 | contig 13138 bp, 5 predicted proteins | sample 9134231 | NCBI WGS metagenome assembly JAEEGL01 (sample SAMN16246548, study PRJNA631951) | gut metagenome | biome: gut microbiome; feature: rumen; material: fiber-attached | host: Bos | place: Iran: Karaj | collected 2018-10
AATCGATACGCGATCCAGTCGATCGCGCCGGCGTGCCAGTTGAAGCTCACGCCCATGGGCATCGAAATGCGCAGCGTCGCCGCGTACGGATCGAGATCGGCGACTTCCGCTTCCCCCGCGGCCATCGTCTGTCCATAGACGTTGACGGGACACGGCGGCTCGTCGTCCCGATAACCGCCCCCTTCCCGGCCGCGAAAGACCATGTCGACAGAAAGATGAACGAGCCGAATTCCTCGCGAGCGCGAATAACGCGCTAAATTCCGAACAACCTCGACGTTAAGATCCCACGCGATTTTCGGATCGAGTTGACACGCTTTCAACGCGCAGTTGCCCGCGCAGTCGAGAATCGCCTGAAATTTGTGTTCGTCAAAGAGCCGTTCGACGGCCGAATAGTCGCGCAAATCGATATAGATCAAGTCGGGAGCCGGAAAATCCAGATCCGTCTCCTGCACGGACGCAAAAACGCGGCCGGGAAAGCGCGACTGGAGATAAACGAGCGCCCCGTAGCCCGCCACGCCCGTCGCGCCCGTCACCAGCAAGGGCAAAGGAAGATCGGACGTCGTCGCGCCGGGAACCGCGTCAAGTTGGCGGAGCGATTCGCGAACGAGATGGCTGTAGGTTGCTACGTTTCTGGACATAATCGGGTATTGTATCGCCCGACGTAAACTTGAAAAGAGCGCGTTCCTGAGTCGCTTGCCGTTATATTCCGTTTTTTCGATTCTTTTTTCGTCTATTTAATTATTGTTTGTTTAAAAACGCTTGACGCCGCCCGCCCCTTGACGGTATCATAGAACGTATAGCGTCGGCTCATTAGGCTAACGCGCGTCGAAAACGTTTCGGCGAACTTCCTCAGGAATTTTGACAATTCAGCGGAGAACCCATGAAAACCTCCTCGATATTCGATTTGGCGCGCGGCGCAAGCCGAGCGGCCGCGTCCGCAGTCGTCGCGCTCAGTCTGGTTATGTTCGTAGGCGCCGCGTTTGCCCAGGAATTTAAAGAAGCAAACGTAGACGACTCTCTGGCGAGTCAAAAAGACTCCGTCGTCGGCAGCGGCGATTCCGCGCAAATCAAAAATTTCCTCACGAAATATTACCTTGCCCGTTGGACCGTTCGCGCCAACGCGCGAGATATCGTCAAATACCGTCAGGAACTCGTTCAGGACGGCGTCAGTCTTAGCGGCGCGGCTCAATCGACGTTTCTCAAAGAGGTCGTCGGCGTGTTGAAAAGCTACGCCGGGTCCAGCGCGTGCTATCCCGCGTGCCGATACAACGCCGTTCTCGCGATCGGCGAATTGAACACGGCGGCGGGCGCGGACCGCAACTCCGGCGGGACCCCTTACGCGGACGCGATTCCCGATCTCGCGAATATGATTACAAGTTCGAAAGACGTTCCCGACTACGTTCGTTACGGCGCGCTCATTGGGCTCGTTCGTCACGCGCAACTGGGAATCAAAGACGAAAAACTTCGCAACGGAGTCAAGACGACTTTCGCTAAAGTCCTTGGCGACAAATTTGCGGAAGAACATAAAATTCGCGAGGAAATCTACGAATGCTTCGCGGAAAACGCCGTCGCCGGTCTGGCGAGTTTCAAGAGCCCCGAAGGAACCAAGGGCGGTTCCGGAACCCTCGACCTCTTCAAGAAGATGATCGAAGACAAAGACGCCAGCTTCGAATTGCGTTGCATCGCCGCCAAAGCGATCGGCGACATGAATCTCGACGCCCTCAAGACCTACGACTATCCCGGTCTGGCGCGTTCGCTCGTTACGCTCGCGCGCGATTTCTGCGTTGAAGAATCGCAATACATCGATTCCGAACTCGTTCGCGACTCCGTCAAGAGCGCGGCCTCCGGCATGGGAGGCATGGGCGGAATGTCCGGAGGAATGGGCGGAATGTCGGGCGGCTTGGGCGGTATGTCCGGCGGCATGGACATGGCGGGCGGCATGGGAGGAATGGGCGGCATGTCCGGCGGCATGGGCGGCGGCATGACCGGTTCCATCCAGAACCAAAAGAGCATGGAAGCGATCGTCGCGCGCGTTCAATACGGTTTCGAATGCATTCAGACGGCGATTAAAGGCAAAAAAGACGGCGGACCTGGCGTTTTGGCCAAACTTGACGCCAACGACGAAAAACAGGCGGAAGTCGCTCAAATGCTTAAAGACGCGCTCGACGAATTCAAGTCGACGAACGAATTCATTGAAGAAGGTCCGAAAAACGGCGGCGGCATGGGCATGGGCATGACCGGCGGCATGATGGGCGACTATGGAGCGGCGGCTGGGTCGAACATTAAAGTCGGCGCCAACGACATGAAAGACCACCTGCTCGAAAAGAAACTTAAGTTCAACGAACTGCTCGGTATTGACTCCTATTGATTTTTGTTTTCGTTGAGTTTGAGTGAAAGGAACGCCCGCGTCTCCGTTACGGAAGCGCGGGCGTTCTGTTTTATTTCTCGTCGACTCGCCGCGAAATTACAACGTCCAGCCGTTTTGATAGTTCGCTTTGAGGAGTTCGTTCGCGTCCGGATTATTCTTGACGACGCACGCGTCCGGATCGAATTCGACGGGCTTGCGGCTGCGAATCGCCAAAACGCCAAGCAGGACGAATTCCAAAATCGGCATAGCGTAAGGGAAGTTCGACCCCGCGGGCTCGCCGCCGCGTACCGCTTCGAGCCATTCTTTCATCACCTGACCGCGACGAGGAAGCGTTTTCGGAACGTCTTCAAATTTCTTCGCGCGCTCTTTATTGAGGATCCGGTCGTTGAACATCACGCCTTCGTCGCCTATATACAAGACGCCTTCGGACGGGAGTTCGTCTCCTTCCCAGTCTTTCGGCATAGGCGGCTTAATCCCGCCGTCCGTCCAGACGAGTCGAACAGGCGCGAGATCGCCGCGCGCGGGGAAGTCGTACGTAACCAGGCTCGACAGCGGGAACGCGTCGCCGTAGAATTTAGTCGTCGACGCGACGACGCGGTCGGGCGTCCCCAATTTCAACGCGCGATACGGAATATTCGCCCAGTGGCAGCCCATGTCGCCAAGCGCGCCCGTGCCAAACGCCGTCCAGCCGCGGAAATTGAACGGATGGAAGACGGCCGCGCCGCCCCAGTTCTGCGGCGACATATGCGGAATCGGCGACGCTTCGGGCCATTTGTCGGCAAACGGAATCTTCGGCGCGGGGCCGAGCCAGGCGTCCCAATCGAACCCTTTGGGGATCGGATCGGTCCACGTCGGCAACGTCGGAGAGCCTTGCGGCCAGACGGGCCGTTCGCTCCAAATATGGACTTCGCGCACCTGCCCGATCGCGCCCGCGTCGAGAAGTTCGCAGACGCGGCAGCCCGTTTCGCCGGTGGCGGGGCTGGTCGTGATTTGCGTCGCGACGCCCGCGTCGAGCGCCGCTTTCGCGACGGCGCGACCTTCTTCGATCGTACGCGTCAACGGCTTGACGCAGCACGCGTGTTTGCCGGCGCGCAACGCCGCAAGCGTGACGATAGCGTGCGTATGGTCGGGCGTTCCGCAATAAACGCAGTCGATTTTGTCCCCTTCTTTGTCGAGCGCTTCGCGGAAATCCTTATATTTTCGCGCTTCCGGAAAGAGCTTGAACGTCCTTTCGCCATGGTTCCAGTCAATGTCGCAAAGCGCTTCGATCTGGAACCCCGCGTCGCGAGCCTCCTGCGTGTGCGAATTGCCGATCCCGCCGATTCCAATGGCGAGAACGGTCGGTTTTTCGCTCGGCGAAACAAATCCGGCGCCTAAAACGGAGCGCGGCACTAACGCCGGCGCCGCCGCCAACGCGCTCGCCGACATAAAGGTTCTTCTGGATAATTTCATGTTCGTTTCCTTTGGTTAAAACAATTGCTTCGACGTCGTCGATTCCGAAGACTCGCAATTATCGAGCCTGCCGCTATTGTAGCAAACGAAAGTTTCGACGTCAACTTGCGCCCGGAGGCGCGCGGGAACAGGCTTGTCGCAACGTCGTCGCCGCCGTAAAAAATCGCGTTTGCTCGGTTGATATTTTCCGCCGTATCGCTACACTAAAGAGAAAAAGCGTCGGGGAAATCGATTCCGGCGCTTGTCAATACAGCCGCTTAAATTTGGAGAAGAAGATGAGCGAAGTTCGCACCCGTTTTGCGCCCAGTCCGACCGGTTACATGCACGTCGGCAACTTGCGCACCGCCCTGTACGCGTACCTGACCGCGCGGCACGAAAACGGCGTTTTCATTTTGCGTATCGAAGACACCGACCAGGCGCGACTTGTCGAAGGCGCCGTCGACATTATTTACAACACGCTCAAAGAAAACGGGATGACGTGGGACGAAGGCCCCGACGTCGGCGGCGATTACGGACCGTACGTACAAAGCGAACGCATGGGGCTTTTTAAAGACTACGCGGTCGAACTCGTCGAAAAAGGCAAGGCGTACTACTGCTTCTGCACCGAAGAGCGTCTCAACGCGCTCCACGAAGAGCAACGCGCCGCCGGAGAAACGGTCGGTCATTACGACCGTCATTGCCGCGACTTGTCCAAAGAAGAGGTCGAACGCCGTCTGGCGGCGGGCGAGCCGTATGTCATTCGTCAAAAGACGCCGACCGAAGGAATCGTTTCGTTCGACGATCTCATCTACGGCCATATTGAAGTCGAGGCGTCCGAGCTTGAAGACCAGATCCTCATTAAGAGCGACGGCATGCCGACGTACAACTTCGCGAACGTCGTCGACGACCACCTGATGAAAATCTCGCACGTCATTCGCGGAAACGAATACCTCTCGAGCACGCCGAAATACAATCTTTTATACGAAGCGTTCGGATGGGAAAAGCCGATTTACGTCCACTGCCCGCCGGTCATGAAAGACGCGCATAACAAGTTGTCGAAACGCAACGGCGACGCGAGTTATCAGGACCTCGTCAAGCAGGGCTACCTGAGCGCGGCGATTATCAACTATCTGCTTCTGCTCGGATGGAGCCCCAAAGGGGATCAGGAGATCTTTTCGCGCGAGGAAATGATCGAAAAGTGGAACCCCGCGTGGATCAACAAGTCCCCCGCCATCTTTGATATTCAGAAATTGCGCGCGATCAACGCCGGGTATATCAACAGAATGTCCGACGAGGAATTTACGGAAATCGCGCGCCCCTGGATCGAAACGGTCGTCAAGACGCCGATCGACCTTAACTTGTTGTGCATGAACCTCAAACCGCGTTGCGAAATCCTCAGCGACCTGCCCGATCGCGTCATGTTTATCGACCACATGCCCGAGGAGTACGACCTCGCGTTCTACCGCAATAAGAAATTCAAGACGGACGAGTCGACGTCTCTGACCGCGCTCAAGGCGATTTTGCCCGCGCTCGAAGCGAACGAAGACTGGACGCGCGAAGGCGTCTACAACGCGTGCGCGCCGCTCGCTCAGGAAATGGGCGTCAAAGGAGGCTGGCTCCTCTACCCGCTTGGAATCGCGCTGGCCGGAACGCAGGCGACGCCGGGCGGCGGCACCGACCTGGCGGTTATTATCGGAAAAGAACGAACGCTTGAGCGCGTCCGCAAAGCGATCGACGTTCTTACCGCCGCGACCGCTTGAATTTAAACGTTTACGACGAGCCGGATTATCAGTTTCCGGCTCGTTTTTTTACGCCCCTCGTTTATCAAGGAAGTTCCCATGAAAAAACTCATTGCCAACGCGACGATCGCGCTGACGGCGTTCCTCGTCGCCTCGCCGATCTTCGCCGGAAACGCCGAGACGATTAAAATCGCGTTCGATCGCGAGAATTGCGTTTACGCCGTCGGCGAACAAGCGAACTTTACCGTCGCCGCCGTCGACGCCGACGGCGCGCCCGCCGACTCCGGCAAAATGACCGTCAAAATCACCAACGACGGACGAACCGTTCTCGCCGAAGAGACGATCGACCTGTCGGAAAAAGCGGAAGCGGCTTTCAATTGCACGCTCAATCAGCCGGGCTTCATTAAAGTGTTCGTCAACGCGGAATCCGCGGACGGCTCGGTCAAAAAAGAAGCGCTCGCGGGCGCGGGGTTCGACCCCGAATCGATCAAGCCGGGCATGCCCAAGCCGACCGATTTCGACGAATACTGGGCGAAAGGCAAAGAAGAAGTCCGCGCGATTCCGATCGACATGCGGCAGCGTAAGTTGGAAGAATTCTCGGACGACGCCTGCGACATGTACGCCGTGAACTTCGCGACGATTAACGGACAGCGTCTGTACGGATATCTTGGAATCCCGAAGCAGGGCCAGGGCCCCTATCCGACGATCGTCAACGTCGCGTGGGCGGGGCTTGGATTCGGTCCCGACCCCGGTCCGGCGAAAGAAGGATTCGTGATTTTCACGCTCAACGTCTTCCCGTACGACGTTCCGATCGATCAGGCGGAACGCCAAAAGGCGTACGACGAATACAATAAAAGCCTTGGAACCAACTATTTCGAATATCAGCCGTCCGATCGCGACGCGTACTTCTACCGCGCGCCGATTCTCGGGCTCGATCGCGCGATCGACTGGCTCGCCGAACAGGATTTCGTCGACGAGACGCGCATCGGCTATCACGGCACAAGTCAGGGCGGCGGGTTCGGTCTGATTCTAACCGGCATGAACAAACACATTAGCGAAGCGGTCTGCTCCGTGCCCGCGATTTGCGACCACGGCGGACTCCTCGAAGGACGTAATTCCGGCTGGCCGCAAATCGTCGACAACTGGCGCTGGCGCAACGACCCCGCCGAACGCGACAAAGTCAAAGCCGCGACAAGCTACTACGACGCGGTCAACTTCGCGCGCAACATCGACGTTCCGATCACCGTCACCGTCGGCTTCATCGACGTAACGTGCTGCCCAAGCTCAGTCTACGCCGCGTACAACGTCATTCCGTCAAAGAACAAACGCATTAAATACGGAACTACGGTCGGACACGTTACCGACGTCAACTACTGGCCGTCCCTCGAGGAAATGAAGAAGGACCTTAAAGCGCCCAAATGCCCGTTGCCCGGCAATTGGAAATTCGATCCGAAATTCAGCGACGAATTCAACGGAACGTTCGACGACGAGAAGTGGTATCGGACCAACCCGACGTGGCTTGGCCGTCAGCCCGGCTTCTTCTCGAAAGACAACGTAACGGTCGAGGACGGGTTCCTGAAATTGACCGCTAGAAACGAGTCGATGGGAGATCCGGAAAAGGGCTATAAAGACTTCACCACCGCCGCCGTTAAGAGCAAGGAACGCGTGCGTTACGGCTATTTCGAAGTGCGCTCGAAACCGATGAACTCCAAAGCGTCAAGCTCGTTCTGGTTCTATGCCGACGACGCCGACCGCTGGACGGAAATCGACGTCTACGAAATGAGCGGAGCGCATCCGGAACACGGTCAAATCTACCACATGAACCTGCACGTCATGCGCACCCCGGAAACGGGAAATAAGCACATTTCCCAGGGCGGACAATGGAAAGCGCCCTATCGCTTCGCCGACGACTTCCACCGCTACGGTCTGCTCTGGACCCCGGAAAAAATCTGCTGGTACGTCGACGACCAGCTTGTTCGCGAATCGGAAAACACGTACTGGACGCAGGAACTGACCGTCAACTTCGACAGCGAAACGATGCCCGAATGGTTCGGACTCCCCGACCCCGCCGAGTTGCCCGCCACGTTCCAGATCGATTACATTAGACACTGGCAGCTTGCCGACTAAGTTCTTACGCGAACTTCCTAGAAGCCCGCTGAAATTTCGGGCGCGTTATCGTCGAAAGATACAAACAGCGTCGCAGTAAAAAACTATGACGCAGTTGCGTTTGAAAACTTCTCAATATCGACAACGCGCTACAAATCAGCGGGTTTTGCATTTTATGGCACAATTCTATGCGTTTAGAATCGCAATAGTTAAAAAACGGATCGATCTAAAAAGAAGAAAACCGATCGAAAGACGGTTTGTACAAAAGCCCTTTTCAAGAAATCAAGGTCATTGATATGAATTATGAGGAACGAGTTTACTTTGACGCATTGTCTAAAGATCGAGCGGAAAGTGCTAACACTCTTGAAAAACCTTCCTTGAGGGGCGTACAAACCAGCGTAGTAGAAAAATACTCTGATCAGGCTCATTTTATTTATGAGTTGCTTCAAAATGCGGACGACACTCATGCTACAACCGCCAGATTCATCCTTGAACCGAAACGTTTGATTTTCGCGCATAACGGAACAAGACATTTTTCTGTCTCGGATCCGTCAAAAGAAGCAGAAGACGCGCAAACGGGAAAACTTGGAGACATCAACGCCATCACGTCCATTGCCAATTCTAACAAGTCAGAAGCGTCCATCGGCAAGTTTGGCGTAGGATTTAAGGCTGTATTTCAGTACACATCAACTCCACATATTTACGACCGACGTTTTCAATTTCTCATTGAAAGATTCATTGTTCCGAAGTTACTTGACAAAGACTTCCCCGGACGCAGATCAAACGAAACGTTGTTTGAGTTTCCATTCGACCATCCAGAAAAATCCTCTGCCAAAGCATACAAGGAAATCTCCCACAAACTGAGAAACCTGTCCTTTCCACTCTTGTTTCTATCCAACCTTAAACGAATAACGTTTGTAATTGATAAAACTGAAGGACTGTATAGTAAAGTAATCGAAAAGACGTATTCGTTCAACGATATCAATGCTGAACAAATATCTCTGGAACGGAACGACGGCAAGAAACGACATAGTGATACCCTTTGGCTATTTTCAGGAGTTGACGACTCTCAACTAACGTACTCTGTTGGATTCTTTTTAGACAAGAATGGACGCCTTCGTCCAGAAACAGTGCCTACTTTTTGTTTTTTTCCCACTAAGGAAACTACGGGATTAAATTTTATTATTCACGCGCCGTTCCTTCTCAACGATAGTCGCGAAGGAATCCGCGCAGGTGAAAGTCATAACGTAAGAATGATCAGACTCTTAGCTAATCTCGCAGCGCGTGCAATTATTTGTCTTAAGGAAATAGGAGAACGTGAATCAATACGATTAATAGATGACAACATTTTAAATATCATTCCATATGATCCATCCATATTAGGAAATTCGTCTGACAAAGACAGCGTTTCATTTCGTCCTTTTTATGAATCAATCAAAACCGTATTTCAAAAAAAGGAAATCCTACCGTCAAACAACGGATATGTTTCTTCTAAAAATGCATATTGGGCGGATTCAATTGAACTGACAAAATTGTTTTCAAACGAACAGCTCGCCGTGATTTGCGACAACGATTCAGCGCACTGGGTGTTTACGACTAAAAACCGTAGAGGAGTTCTAAGTGGCAATAAAGCCCTTTGCATGTTTATTGATTCGGTGGTTAGAACAAATCTCAACAACGATGCGATTATTAACGGGCGTCAGAGACAAATAGGATATTCGGCTTGGCACGAACTCGGTTACGATTACAGTGATTACTATTGGAACAACCAAGAGAAACAAGAAATAGTCGAGCATATAAAGGGGATAACCACATCATTTATCGAATCACAATCGATTTCATGGTTGCATGAATTCTATAAATGGCTATCCGGATTAAAAAAGACACATGAAACCATTTCGAAGAAACCTTTTTTTCTCAGTCATGAGGGTAAAGCAGTTTCTGCTTATGACGAAACAGGTCAACCAATCCTATTTATTCCTGTCGAAAACATTTCAGGATTTCAATACGTTCATCCTGCTCTACTGGACAATCCTGAAACAAGCAAATTCCTTCGGGATGAAATCAAAATTAAAACCCCAACTCAAAGAGACCAAATATACAACAGCGTGCTTCCCCTGTATAAAAACGGCGGGAAGATAGACACCAATATACATTTGTCCCACTTTAAGCTTTTCTTTGGATACTATTGCAATAAATGCATAAACGGAGAAGATCGCAATTTCGTGGACCGAATTAGCAATTATAATATTCTAAGATACCACGATGCCAGCGATTCTCAATATCTTTATGGTCGCGCGAGCGATATGTATCTGCCAACCCCTTTTCTTAAAACTTATTTTGAGTCAAAACCGGAAACGCGTTTTATTGCAAAGAAAGAGTATCTGGATCTGATTGGCAATTCGAAGGAAGAACAATTAATATCTTTCCTTACAGCTCTTGGAATAAGAAAAGAAATCACTGTTATACCTGTTACAATCGATGGTTACAATTCAGAACGTCACGATCTTCCCCATCCATACACTAAATACGAAACATATTGGACTGAATATATTTTGGATGGATGTAAAGAAAACTTAAAATCAATTACCGAAAACCACGACAAGTCAAAATCGATCCTTTTATGGAATTGTCTGTTGCAAGTGATCAAAAACAATGGCTCGTTATCGACCCTGCTTACGGGAGTATGTTCTTACTTTTACCGTAAAGATAGAACTGAAAATTTTCTTTCTTCCGACACTATCCTTCTGAGAAGTACTCCTTGGTTAATAAATCTAGACGGTGAATTTGTAACTGCCCATGGTCTCAGTAAAAGCAACCTTCTGGGTGAGTACAATACGACATCTAAAGAAGCACTTGATTTATTAGCGTTTTTGGGGATTACGGATGACGACTATTCTAATCTGACAGATTCTCAGCGAGAAGACATCGAACTTGCCAGACTAATTAAGAACGCCGCAAAAGATTCAGGGGTTTCTCAAGAACGACTACTACAAATAGTTACAAAAACCATAGAAAACGAAAAAAAACGTCTATCATCCGATCAGACAAAAAATACAATTCAATCAAACGAATCTACTCCATGCAACAGTACAACTAACTATCACAAAAAAGATTACAATGATTTGATAGAAGAAATTCCAGAAGGCAGTTACATCTCTCGTCAGAATAAAGACTATAACATCTCGTCTACAATCGACAGACAGAGAGTTCACCAAAACAAGACAATACCGTCTGTCGAACCTTTCGACGTAATAGAGATAGAAGGAGAAACAGATCAAGACGAGTATTTACCGCGTACAGTCGATTATGAGCAACGTATTAGGCGTGCAAACCAAAGAATCGAAACGGCAATCGACAAAAGCGTTCAACTTAGCGAGCTCCAATCGTATGCGACAAATCAACCAAAATACACTTACGGCTGGTTTAAGGCGCTCCTTGAACTCGAAAGCCTCAGTAGCGACGAATCAAACTCTAACGTTAAGAAAGTATCGATTAGTTTTGCAAAAGTCGAGCGAGCGCCAGATACGCAGCGCACGCTTCTTCTCAAACATCCAAGTCGATATATACCTCAGTTTATCGAAGATTTTACCGACATTTCTCTTGTTCTCCATACAGCTAATGGCCAAAAGTCAGTCGTTATTGAAGCTGCCAGCGTTCAATCGTATACGTTGCGCGTAAAACTTAGAAGTAGTGCGGAAATCAGAGGACTTGACCTAAACTCAGTTACAGAAGCGAAAATCGACGTCAAGAGTCCCGCGTTTATTCTAGAAGAACTACGGAACAAGTTCAGCGAGTTCAATTATACCGACGACTTCGATATGCGCGCCAATCTCTGCAAGAATATCGAATTCGTTTTCGGCCCTCCCGGAACAGGTAAAACTACTTATCTGGCAAAGAATACGCTCATACCGCTGATGGAGGAAAACAAAGATTGTAAAGTTCTTGTTCTGACTCCTACGAACAAATCGGCGGACGTTCTGGTTCGCAAAATTATGGAGGCGATGGACAACAATCGCGCCTACGAAGAATGGCTGATTCGATTCGGAGGAACCGTTGACGAAGTAATTGAGAAGAGTCCAATCTTCAAAGAAAGGACGTTTGATATACAGGCGCTTCGCAAAAACGTAACGGTAACGACAATCGCCCGATTCCCGTACGATCACTTCATGAAAAATGGAAGTCGTATTGATTTGAATGAACTCGAGTGGGACTTCGTCGTTATTGACGAAGCCTCCATGATTCCAATCGCGAACATAATTTACGTTCTCTACAAAAAAACGCCTCAAAAGTTTATTATCGCGGGCGATCCGTTCCAAATTGAGCCAATCGTCTCCGTAGATCTATGGAAAAACGAAAACATTTACAAGTTGGTAAGTTTAGACTCTTTTGAAAACCCCAATACAGTTCCACATCAGTATAAAGTCGAACTTCTCACTACGCAATATAGAAGCGTACCCGAAATTGGGAACGTCTTCAGCGCGTTCGCATACGACGGAATATTGAAACATCATCGTTCGTCGGAAAGTCGGAAACCGCTTAATCTTGGCGGCGATTTAACAATCAAGCCGTTGAACATCGTCAAGTTTCCCGTCAGTAAGTATGAAAGTATTTATCGAGCTAAAAGACTTCAGCACAGCAGTTCCTATCAGATTTACTCCGCGCTCTTTACATACGAATTTGTTTCCCATCTTGCCAAGTCAATTGCAAGGGCAAATCATGGAAGATCATTCAAAATAGGAGTTATCTCGCCATATCGCGCGCAAGCGGATTTAATAGACAAACTGTTGGCGTCAGAAACGATGCCGCTTGAAGTTGATGTTCAGGTTGGGACAATTCACGGCTTTCAGGGCGACGAATGCGATATCATTGTAGCGGTATTCAACCCGCCGCCAATGATTTCAAAATCCAAAGAGATGTTTTTGAACAAGCTCAATATTATCAATGTTTCTATAAGCAGAGCCCGCGACTATCTGATTGTCGTCATGCCAGACGACGCCACGGAAAATATCAACGATCTTGGACTTGTGAAGCATATTGAGCAATTAATCAAGAAATCGAACGCATGGAACGAAACGTTTACTCACGATTTAGAGTCGTTGATGTTTGGCAATCCTAATTACTTAGAAGACAACGCGTTTTCTACAAGTCACCAAAGCGTCAACGTCTACGGCTTGCCCGAGAAACTCTATGAAGTAAGAACCGAAGACTATGCCGTCGATATTCAAATTCATCGAGAAACCCAAAAGAACAGATCGCTTTCTTAACCTTTTGCCCTGCATGAAACAGGCGACGCCCCCGAACGAACCGATAAACGGTTACCGTTTGGGACGTCTTTCTTCATAAAACGACATCAACGCGTTCGAATATGGTAGAAATCTTCTTTTCCCGCGTTTTTGGCGGCTTTAAGCGCCTGGTCTTTCGATTTCAGCGTTTCCACAATCTCGTTGGCGACATAGTAAAGCGCGACGAAGAACACGAGCCATAAGACGAC
>JAEEGL013021705.1_pt1 | contig 13138 bp, 12 predicted proteins | sample 9134231 | NCBI WGS metagenome assembly JAEEGL01 (sample SAMN16246548, study PRJNA631951) | gut metagenome | biome: gut microbiome; feature: rumen; material: fiber-attached | host: Bos | place: Iran: Karaj | collected 2018-10
AAGGACCGTTATTTCCAGGAAGATGCCAAGAAGCTTGTTCCTGAAGGCGTAGAGGGACGTGTAGCATACAAGGGAACAGTAGAGGATACTGTATTCCAGCTTATGGGCGGACTTCGTTCAGGTATGGGCTATTGTGGATGCTCAACTATTGAAGAACTTAAGGAGAACGGAAGATTCATTAAGATGACATCTGCAGCTCTTCGCGAGTCACATCCTCATGATATCCATATCACAAAAGAAGCGCCTAACTACAGCGTAGATGATCACTAATTTTACAATTCACTAATTGCAACTATATTTTCCTTGAGGGGGGAAAATGCAGGAGACGATTACCACAGTGGAACTTGAAAAAGCCACAAATTCGGGCTCTCAAAGTGAACTAACAGGAGCCCTTGGTAATTTTGCGCTAAAAAATGCCAGAGAAATTCAGTCCTGGCAGGACAAGTTCTGCGAGATGTCAGGCGTGTATGCCATGTGCCTTGATGAGAGCGGCAAGCCCATGAGCGCTTTTTCCGGCAACCCCCACGAGATTCAGGTCATAAAGAAATATGTGACCGAAGTACGAATTCATAATATATTCAAAAGAGTATCAGAGAGCGAGCTTGAGGATCAGGCGGTTGAAATAACTGAGGTGCCGAACCTGCGGCTCGCTGCTGTTGCTGTTAAGAGTGGCAAAAATACTGCTGCTGTCTGGATTGTCTGCGGAATTTTCACTGACGCAGCCTTCGATGCGGAGTTTTTCCATATTCCGCCTATTGATAATTTTCAGTATCAGATTTCCGAAAGCAAATTTTATAAGACGCTGGATTTACTAAGGGAGACCCTGAATGTTCTCATAAATATTGAGACCTCAAGGTCTGAAGCGCTTGCAATAAGCGAGGAATCAAGGCAGCAAAAGCTTGAGATGACAAGCTCCTTCCACAGAGCTGAGACCATGACAGAGATAGTATCGCTCCTTGACAGCGATGATGGAATTGAGGATATCATGGCATTGATACTCTCAAGGCTTTGCTCATATCTTCAGATAAGTAATGGCTTTACCTGTAAAATTCATCACAATACTCTGATGGATATTGTGGTTCAGTGGACGATGCCTGGAGCTGGTAAGATGTTTGCTGAAACCACGGATCAGGAGGTCTGCTGGTTCCTTGGCTCGGAAAAAGCAATTGTAATATCCAGCGATACTCAGATGAATGCCGGAGAGAGAGAACAGCTGGATATGTACGGCATCAAGGCTTTGGTATCCATGCCTATCATGATAAATCAGGCGCCAAGGTTTTATGCCTGCTTAACAGAGACCCGCGAAAACAGGATATGGTCCATTGATGATATTAAATTCATTAATGATACGATCAAGATTCTCCAGAGTATAATTACCAAGCGAATACAGACCAATTCCCTTGCCAGTTCTTTTGCCTCTCTTGAGGCTGTTCTTGACAATGTGGGAAGTTCAATTTATGTCAGAGACATTGGTACGGGAGTGCTTCTTTTTGCAAACCGCAGCTTTAAGAAGAATTTCAGCAAAGAACTGAGCGAAAACAAGCTGATAGAGCTTTTTGAATCAAATATCCCTTCAAGGAGTCATAGCGGAAACTATGAGGTTTGCCACAAGGAAAGATCCAGATGGTACGACGTTTATTACACAAGAATCAAATGGGTAGACGGGCGTCCGGTTTCGCTGTGCGCAATTTACGATATCACTGAGAAAAAGCTGTATCAAAAGAGAATTGAGCAGCAGGCTTATACAGACTTCCTTACGGGCCTTTACAATAGAATGTGCTGTGAAAAGGATCTGGCAAAATATGTGGATGAGGCAAGAACCTCTGGCCGCACCGGCGCGCTTATGTATCTTGACCTTGATGATTTTAAGCATATCAATGACAGCCTTGGACATCAGTATGGCGATATTCTCCTTCAGGATATAAGTAAGGCTATGAGCAGGATTGAAGGGATCAGCAATTCCTGCTACCGAATGGGCGGCGATGAATTTGTAATTATCGTTCCCCCTGACAGCTACGGCAGAATAGACAAGATCATGGAGGAGATAAAGAATGCTTTTGCAACGCCCTGGTATCTCAAGGACAGCGATTACTACTGTACGATGAGTATGGGAGTAGTGCGCTTTCCTGACAATGGCGACAATGTTTCAGAGCTGATCAGAAAGTCTGATGTTGCCATGTATGAAGCCAAGAAATCAGGTAAAAACAGGATAGCAGAGTACTCGGATAATATTGATTCCTCATCAATTCACAGGCTTGATCTTGAAAAGAATATGTACGATGCCATCAGTAAAAGCTGCGAGGAATTTGAGGTTTACTTCCAGCCGATTGTAAGCCAGTTTGAAGGTGGAAAGGGCAAAAAGAAGGTAAAACATATTGGTGCTGAGGCACTTGTCAGATGGAACAATGATAAGCTTGGATTTCTCAATCCGGACGAGTTTGTTCCTTTGGCAGAGTATCTGGGACTTATCAATCCCATTGGAAATCATGTGCTAAAGAAGGCATGTCAGTGCTGCAGACAGTGGAATGAGTCTGGAAATGGCGATTTTGCCGTAGGTGTCAATCTGTCAGTTGTGCAGATCATGCAAAATGACATAGTTGATGTCATAAAGAGCTGTATAGAGGAAAATGGAATTAAGCCACAGAACCTGATTTTAGAGCTGACAGAGAGGCTTGCCATCAATGACCTTGCAAGGACTAAGCAGACGCTACTTGATATCAAGGCACTTGGCATCAGGCTAGCTCTTGACGATTTCGGAACGGGCTATTCAGCGCTTAGCAGTATAAGAGCCCTTCCTTTTGACATAATCAAAATCGATAAGGATTTTGTAAAGGACATAGCAACTGATAAGTATGCGCAGGCCTTTGTTCGATCCATGGTTGAGATGGGTAAAACTATCGGTGCAGAGATATGCGTTGAGGGAATTGAAACCAAGGAACAGTTACAAGCTCTTGAGGGTATGGATGTAAAATTCATCCAGGGCTTTTACTATGATAAGCCTTTGCGCAGAGCGGCTTTTGAAGAAAAGTATGTGTATGTTTAGAATTATGGTATAATATAAGTTAGCGAATTATATCTTAATAGAAAGTTGGTTTTATTTAGAAATGGCAGAGGAAGTTTTAAACAATTTGAATGAGAATGCTGAGGGCGACAATACCCCTTCAAGACATTTCATCGAGCAGGCAATTGATAAGGATCTTGCGGAGGGCGTATACGATCATGTACATACCCGTTTCCCTCCTGAACCAAACGGATTTTTGCATATTGGACATGCTAAGAGTATTCTTCTTAACTACGGACTTGCCAAGGAATATAACGGTAAGTTCAATATGAGATTTGACGACACCAATCCAACTAAGGAAAAGGCTGAGTTCATGGACTCTATTATTGAGGATGTTAAGTGGCTTGGCGCTGACTACGAGGATCGTCTTTTCCATGCATCTGATTATTTTGACGAGATGTATGAGGATGCAATCAAGCTCATTAAAAAGGGTAAGGCGTATGTTTCAGAGCTTTCTGCAGAGGAAATGCGTGAGTATAGAGGAACACTCACAGAGCCTGGTAAGGATGACCCTAACAGAAACAGAAGCGTTGAAGAGAATCTTAAGCTCTTTGATGATATGAAAAATGGTAAGGTTGAAGATGGTGCTATGACACTTCGTGCCAAGATCGATATGGCATCTCCTAATATCAACATGAGAGATCCTATCATCTACAGAGTAGCGCATATGACACATGCCAGAACCGGCGACAAGTGGTGCATCTACCCTATGTACGATTTTGCTCATCCTATCGAGGATGCTATCGAGGGAATCACACATTCTATCTGTACTCTTGAGTTTGAGGATCACAGACCTCTTTATGACTGGGTAAAGAATGAGTGTGAGTACAAGAACCCACCTCGTCAGATTGAGTTTGCAAAACTTTACCTTAACAACGTTGTTACAGGTAAGAGATATATCAAGAGACTTGTTGAGGATGGAATAGTTGATGGATGGGATGATCCAAGACTTGTAACTATCGCATCTCTTCGTAGAAGAGGCTTTACACCAGAGTCAATCAAGATGTTCGTTGATATGTGCGGTATCAGTAAGGCTAACTCAACGGCTGAGTACGCAATGCTTGAGTACTGCATTAGAGAAGACCTTAAGCTCAAGGCAAAGAGAATGCTTGCAATTCTTGATCCTGTAAAGCTTGTTATCGACAACTATCCAGAAGATCAGACAGAGTACCTTGAGATTGAGAACAATAAGGAAGTTCCTGAAATGGGAACAAGAAAGGTTCCTTTTGGAAGAGAGCTTTACATTGAGCGTGAGGACTTCATGGAGGAGCCTCCCAAGAAGTATTTCCGTCTTTTCCCAGGCAACGAAGTAAGACTTATGAATGCTTATTTTGTAACCTGCACTGGATTTGAAAAGGATGAAAACGGCAATATCACTGAGATTCATTGCACATATGACCCTGAGACAAAGGGTGGCGATAGTGCAGATGGAAGAAAGGTAAAAGGAACAATCCACTGGGTTGCAGCTAAAGAGGCACTCACAGCGGAGGTTCGCCTTTACGAGAATATAATTGATGAGGAGAAGGGTGTATACAACGAGGATGGTTCACTTAACTTAAACCCTCATTCCATCACAGTTATCAAGGACGCTAAGCTTGAGCCAGAACTTAAGGATGCAGTAGCATACGATAAGTTCCAGTTTGTAAGAAACGGTTTCTTTAGCGTTGACAGTAAGGATTCAAAGCCTGGAGCACCTGTATTTAACAGAATTGTTTCACTTAAGAGCTCTTTTGTGTTACCAAAAAAGTAATGTGAGAAAAGAGGTATAGTTATGGCTGGTATTTTTTCTGGACTTGAAAAACTTGGACTTGGAAACATTGGCAAGGGTGACCTTTTTGAGGATCCAAAGAAAAAGGAAGCTGCTGTCAAAAAGGAGGAGCCTGTAAAGAAGCTCTCTCTTGTTAATGAAGAGGATTACCTCTTTGAGAAGAAGTACAAATGTCCTGTCTGTGAGCAGGAATTCGAGACAAAGACCGTCAGAACAGGTAAGGTCAGAATGAAGAATGTAGATATTGACCTAAGACCTGACTATGATGAGCTTGATCAGAATAAATACGATGTTGTAGCTTGCCCTAAATGTGGCTATGCAGCCCTTGGCAGATATTTCAGCACTCTGAACAAATATCAGATTGAGGATATCAGAGTGCAGATCTGCATGAACTATAGAGGAACTGCTTACAAAGAGCCTACTTATAGCTATGAGCATGCAAGAGAGTTATACCAGCTGGCTCTTGCCAATGCTGTGGTTAAGAAGGCGAAGAATAGTGAAAAGGCTTATATATGCCTTAAGACTGCCTGGGTAATCCGTGGTGAGACTCAGCGCCTTGACCCTTCTGAAGATGGATATGAAGAAAAGAAGAAGGCAAATGACGATCAGGAGAAGGAACTTCTTTCAAATGCGCTTAACGGTTTCGTTATGGCCAGACAGTCAGAGGAATTCCCTATAGCAGGAATGGATTCAACAACACTTGATTATCTGATTGGTGCGCTTGCTATGGAAACAGAGCAGTATGAAACTGCATCAAAGATGATTTCTGAGATACTTACTTCAAGAGTTGCTAACAGCCGTATCAAGGATAAGGCAAGAACCTTGAAGGACATGCTTGTTGAAAAAACCGGAAAGAGTGAATAAAGAAATAGCCCACAGCAAATGCTGTGGGCTATAATTTTGTTTAATTATTTTTCGTCATCGAAGAATTCTTCAGACTTTGATGGTTCAGACTCTGGCTCTTCATCAGAAGAATCATTGTTTGTCTTGATGTTTACATATTTACGTGATCCGAATTTGGACTCAGTAACGGGTTCCTCGTCTTCGTAATCCTCAAAATCTTCGAAATCGTCATCGTCGAAGTCATCGGCGATTGCAGCATCTCTCTTTGAAAGATAATAGTATACTCCTGCGAAAGCAGCAAATACTGCGGCGCAGAATAATAAGAACTTACCAAACCCACTGTTTTTGGACATCTCTATAACCCTCCTCTTAGAACGATACTCTAATTTTAATACAAAATAAATTATATTTAAAGTACTGAGTATTAAAATTTGATAAATAACGGAAAATCGTTTGAAGTGCCCGCCTAAAGATGATATATTTGAAATGGACCGGTGCGGTCAACTAGCGGCTTTACAGGCAGGATGAGTGTATGAATGAGAGATTTTGGGAGCTAAAAAAAGAAAAGCAGGTCAGAATAATAAATGCCGCGTTAAAGGTGTTTGCTACTTATGGATATAACCATTCCAGTACGGACGAGATAGTAAAAACGGCGGAAATAAGCAAAGGACTGCTTTTCCATTACTTCGAGAGCAAAATAGGAATGTACGCTTTTTTGTATGATTATGCTACAAGGGCGGTGACACTTGAACTTACAAGTGTAGAAAAAAGTGAAAGCAGATATTTTGAGCTCTACAAACAGATATTAGCTGCAAAGGTGGCAGCGATGGCGCAGTATCCATATATTTTTTTATATCTTAAAAAGGCTGACGAGGAGACTGCTCCAGAGGCACTTGCAGAGATAAGCGAAAGAAGAGGAAAGTACCACAGGATAATGGAAGCCCTAAGAGAGAGGGCGGATATTACTTCTTTTGCACCGGGGATAGACTATCGTATGCTCGGGGATATCATGGATTATACCCTGGATGGACTTTTGGAAAAGAGCATAAAGTCGAACAATTTCAGAGCGGATTTATTTATGCAGGAGGCGGAAGAGTACATTGATATGATCAAATTCATGTCGATGCCTGAATGAAAGATCAAACATCGAGAGTAAGGAGGCTTAAAAATGAGCAAATTCTTAGTGGCAGGTGTAACACAGATCGAGACAATTGTAAGGGTTGAGAGTATTCCGGTTAACTATGCTCCTCTTACAAGTGTGACTGATTCCATTTTTACTGCGATGGGCGGAGATGCCTACAATGAATCTCTGGCGCTTAAATGGCTCGGAGATGAGGTAACATTCATGTCAATCGTTGGAAGGAATCAGGATCTTGGAATGATCAATCCTCCGGATCGCAAGATAACTCTTGATACAAATTATATTATTCCTCAGATGAAGGAGACTCCTACCGAGGTTGTTCTTTATGATAAGAACAGGAAACAGCAGATTTTTGAGGATATCAAGGACCTTAGAGACAATACTTATGACATGAATATGGTAACGCCTATCGTTGAACAGAGCGATATGCTGGTGCTGGCTAATGCCAATTTCTGCAGACCTTTTGCCAAGATGGCAGCAGAGCACAAAAAACCAATTGCAGTAAATATCAGAAGCTACAAGCCAGAGAAGGAAAAATACAACACTGACTTCCTTGAGCCTGCAAAAGTTCTGTATTTTAGTGATGATACTCTTTCTGAGGATCCATATGACTTCATCGACAGAATGTCAGGGACCTATGGAACAGAGGTAATTATTCTTGGTCAGGGTAGTGAGGGACTTATTCTTTTTGATAAGACAAAGAATATCAGGGCTCATTACAAAACAGTTAAGACAAACGAAGTTGTAAACACTATTGGTGCCGGAAATGCGCTTTTTGCCTGCTTCCTTCACTACTATATGGAAACTGGCGACAGCGTAAATGCAATTAAGAATGCGCTTTTGTTTGCTTCCTACAAGATTGGATATATGGGAACATCAAACGGATTTATGACTACAGAGCAGCTTGAACAGTGGAGAAATCTTATCTGGGGCATAAAGAAGTCGGAATTTGAGACCTACAGTAACACTTGATGTGTAAAAGGGACCTAAGGGTCCCTTTTATATACTGGCGAAAAAGATATTGATTATTGTTAGGAATTGGTGGTACTATTTATATGGAAACGTTACCGGGAACGTGCAAAATTTCCGGTGAATATATATGTAAACAGAAATGAGAGGGAAAACTATGGCAAAGAGTAAGAGTAAGCAGGCGAGAGCGTGTGGCGTTCTTCTTCCTATTTTTTCACTTCCATCAGAATATGGAATTGGTACTTTTTCTAAGGAGGCCTATGAATTTGTGGATTTCCTTGAAGAAGCGGGACAGAGCTATTGGCAGATTCTGCCTCTTGGACCAACAAGCTATGGAGATTCACCATATCAGTCATTTTCCACCTTTGCTGGTAATCCATACTTTATTGATATAGAGCAGCTTATTGAGGGTGGACTTATTACCAAGGAAAATGCCGACAAATATGACTTCGGCGGATCTGAGGAGTATATAGATTATGAGAAGCAGTATCGCTCAAGATATCATCTTTTAAGGGAAGCTTTTGATAATTCTTACAAGTGCAAGGATGCCAAGCAGATAAGAAAAGAGTTTGAGAGCTTTAAGAAGAGCCCTGAAAATGATTGGCTTAAGGATTATTCTCTTTTTATGGCACTTAAGAATGCCCACGGCGGAAGAGCCTGGAACACCTGGGAAGAGGATATAAGACTTCGTAAGAGCGCGGCTATGAAGGCGGCTTTTACTAAGTATGCGGATGAGGTAGAGTTTTACAGCTTTTTACAGTATCTTTTCCTGAAGCAGTGGACAAAGCTTAAGGCATATGCAAATGAGAAAAACATTGATATCATCGGCGATATTCCGATTTATGTTGCCTTTGACAGCGCTGATACATGGGCTAATCCTGAACTTTTCCAGCTGGATAAAAATAACGTTCCTACAGATGTGGCAGGTTGTCCTCCAGATGCTTTCAGTGCTACAGGTCAGCTTTGGGGCAATCCTTTGTATAAGTGGGATTATCACAAGAAGACAGGCTATAAGTGGTGGATGAAGAGAATTAAGCACTGCTACGAGCTTTATGATGTTGTAAGAATAGACCATTTCAGAGGTTTTGATGAGTATTACGCAATACCATATGGCAATCCTACCGCTGAGATCGGCGAGTGGAGAAAGGGTCCCGGAATCGATCTTTTTAACACTATGAAAAAGGAGCTTGGGGAAAAGAGAGTTATCGCTGAGGACCTTGGATTCCTTACACCTTCAGTAATAAAGCTTGTTCAAAAGACTGGATATCCTGGAATGAAGATTTTGCAGTTTGCCTTTGATTCAAGGGAGGAAAGTGATTATCTTCCTCATAACTACACTAAGAACTGCATTGTTTACACAGGAACTCATGACAATGAGACAACTAAGGGATGGTTTAATCAGCTTCCAAAGAATGACAAGAAATTCTGCAAGGAGTATCTTGGAATTCACTATGCAAAGGATGCTGTTTGGGAGGTTATCAGATCTGCTTTTGCCAGCGTATCTGACACAGCAATTATCCCTATGACAGACTACCTTGAGCTTGATAAATATGCTAGAATTAATACTCCTTCAACGCTTGGTGGCAACTGGGTTTGGAGAATGAAGAAGGATGCGCTTACCAAGGAACTTTGTGGTAAGATGCATGACTATGCAAGAATCTATGGAAGAATCAGATAAAATGATATAATGTATGTCTATGCGAGTTTCTGCATAAGGGACTCGCATTTGCATTAATTGTATTGAAGGGAAAACAGATGTCAGAGATTACGATAAGAGAAATTGCACAAAGATGCGGTGTGGGTGTAAGTACGGTGTCCAGGGCCATAAATAACCACTCGGATATCAATCCTGAAACCAAACAGCGCATTATGGATGTTATAAGGGAAACAGGCTATATCCCCAATAACAGCGCGAGAAATCTAAAAAGAACGGATGCCAGGTGCATAGGTGTTTTGATAAAGGGTATAGCTAACCCGTTTTTCACTCCTATGATTGAAAAGATTGAACAGGAAACAGAAAAACGTGGGTATGCGCTGGTTCTTAGACACGTTGAAGCCTATGAAAACGAGGTGGACGTAGCGCTTGAGCTTGAAAAGGAAAAGAGACTTCGCGGTATTATTTTCCTTGGAGGAAGCAGCAAACACTCCGCTGATAAGATGAAGCAGCTTAATGTTCCTGTAATCTTTGCTACTATAGGTTCTGACATTTCAGATGAGCTTAGCAGAAATTCATATTCCACTGTTTCTGTTGATGATGCTTTGGAGAGCCGCAAGATTGTGGAATACCTGATAGGTCTTGGACACAAGAGGATTGCTATCCTGTCTGAGGGAAATGATGAACCTTCAGTTGTTCGTCTTCGTCTTGAGGGTTACAAGGATGCGCTTAAATCTCATGGTTTAAAGGTTGATGACAAGTTAATCAGCTATGTTGATAAAAGAATTTACACCATGAAAAATGGTTATGAGGCAACAAAGCGTCTGATAGATTCAGGTGTTAAGTTTACAGCTCTTTTCTGCATTTCAGATGTTCTGGCAGTTGGCGCTCTTAGAGCCTTTGCAGATGCAGGTATCAGGGTTCCTGAGGACGTATCTGTTGCAGGCTTTGACGGACAGGAGCTGGCAGAGTTTTCAGTTCCTCGTCTCACAACGCTGAAGCAGCCTCTCGATGATATATCAGAGGAGACAATTCGTCTTATCTTTGACCTGATCGAGGAAAAGAGGGGACACAAGCACCTTATTTTCCCTGGAGAGCTTATTAAGGCTGAGTCAACACGAAAGATTTAATATAGGAGGAAGGTATGGCAAAGACAGCGATTTTTTTAGCAGATGGATTTGAGGAAATTGAGGCTCTTACAGTTGTAGATTTGCTTAGAAGAGCAGGAATAGAGATAGTTACAGCCTCCATTATAGGAAGAAAGAGCGTTACAGGCTCTCACAAGATCACTGTAGAAGCTGATGTACTTCTTGATGATGTGGATTTTGACAGCACTGATATGATCATTCTTCCAGGCGGAATGCCGGGAACAACAAATCTTGGTGCCTGCGAACCTCTTAAAGAGAAGATACAGGATTTTTATAATAATAAGAAGATGCTTGCTGCGATATGCGCTGCACCTACTGTGTATGGCAAGATGGGGCTTCTTGATGGGGTGAAGGCTTGCTGCTATCCAGGGTGCGAGGTCGATTTAAAGGGAGCCCTTGTCCAGACAAGTCAGGTGACCAGGGATGGAATCTTTATTACCAGCCGCGGTATGGGTACTGCAATTCCTTTTGGACTTGCTATAATAGAGCATTTCCAGGGACGCGACGCAGCTAGTGATATGGCAAAGAAGATTGTATATAATTGCTGATTTATTCATCATCACTTGTTCCATTAGGATCATACTTTAGTATATCGCCAGGCTCGCATTCAAGGGCTTCGCATATGCCGGCCAAAGTGGAGAATCTTATTGCATTAACTTTGTTATTTTTTATCTTGGACATGTTTACGTTGGCAATGCCGACCTTGTCCGAAAGGTCATTAAGTGACATGTGCCTTCGCGCCATCATTACATCCAGTTCCAGTATAATCTTTCCCATAAGAACCTCCTTATAGTAAACCTTCTACATCTTTTTCAAGCTTTGCACCATAAGTGAAGTACTGAGAAAGACATAAAACAACAAGACCGTAGGTAATATCTGCAAGGCCTACAGAAGGCCCTACCAGGATATTACCGGCTTCATCAATTATCTGTACAGAATAGCCATTTACTACTGTGTCTGTATTTAGGTGTCCTTCTTTGATGCTTTCTGAAACAGTGTCTCCATAGGTTAATATTCCAATCATAAGGATAACGCATATTGCGATTCCAAAAAATGCTACAACTTCAAGGATCTTTGCAAGTACTGCGGTTACGTTTCTAAGTTTTGAGTTTTTCGTTAAATATTTTCATGAGCTCTCAAAGAGGCTATAATCAATAAGAATAGAAGCAAGTAATTATGCGATAGGAGCAGATATGGGAATAGAAATAGAAAAGAAATTTACAGTTAAAAACTTGCCACAGGATTTGGAGAAATACCCTTTTCATGAGATTGAGCAGGGATATCTTAATGTGTCGCCTGCCATCAGGGTGAGAAGACAGGATGATATCTATTATATGACTTACAAGGCCAAGCTAAATGTGGAAGGACAAATCGGCCAGACAGAGTACAATATGCCTCTTGATGAGCCAAGTTATGAAAATCTTGCCAGAAAAGCAGATGGAATAGTAATTAAGAAGAGAAGGTATTTGATTCCTATAAATGAAGATGCTTTTGATGAAGAATACATTAAGAGGGATGAGGAGCTTAGAACGGCCTTGGAAAAGGGCAAAGTCAAAATTGAGCTTGATGTGTTCAAGGGCCACTATGATGGAGTTATTCTGGCTGAAGTAGAATTTCCAAGTGAGGGAGCTGCAAGTAATTATCATCCTGCAAGCTGGTTTAAAGAAGATGTTACCAAAGACTACAGGTACAGGAACTCACAGATGAGCAAAGGTGTTACGTTCTAAGACTTTTAGATTTATACAAAAAATAGTGGATAAATAATTCATCCTATGTTATAATCTACATCGACTGTGCCTAAATGGCGCGAAAAACCGGTTCATTATTTATTTTTATATATTTTTTAGGAGGAATTATTATAATGAGCGTAACAGTTGAGAAGCTCGAGAAGAGCATGGCTAAGCTCAAGATCACAGTATCTGCAGAGCAGCTTGAGAAGGCTATTCAGAAGGCCTATGAGAAGAATAAGAACAAGATCCAGCTTCCTGGATTCCGTAAGGGTAAGGCTCCTCGTAAGATGATTGAGCAGATGTATGGTAAGGGAGTATTCTTTGAGGATGCTGCTAACGAGCTCATCGAGGAAGAGTATCCAAAGGCTGTAGAAGAGTGCGGAGAGTCAGTTGTTTCATCACCTAAGATTGATGTTGAGCAGCTTGAGTCTGGTAAGGATTTCATCTTTACTGCAGAAGTAGCTCTTAAGCCACCAGTTAAGCTTGGTAAATATAAGGGCGTAGAGGTTCCTAAGATGGACATCGACGTAACAGATGAGGACGTTGATGCTGAGATCGACAAGCAGAGAAATACAAACGCAAGAACAGTTGATGTTACTGACAGAGCTGTAGAGATGAACGATATCGTTACTCTTGATTTCGAGGGATTTGTTGACGGTGTTGCTTTCCAGGGCGGCAAGGGAACAGATTATCCTCTTACAATCGGTTCAGGTGCTTTCATTCCTGGATTCGAGGAGCAGCTTGTTGGATTTGAAATTGGTAAGGAAGGCGATGTTAACGTAACATTCCCTGAGGATTACCAGGCAGAGGAGCTTGCTGGTAAG
>JAEEGL016715516.1_pt1 | contig 13138 bp, 8 predicted proteins | sample 9134231 | NCBI WGS metagenome assembly JAEEGL01 (sample SAMN16246548, study PRJNA631951) | gut metagenome | biome: gut microbiome; feature: rumen; material: fiber-attached | host: Bos | place: Iran: Karaj | collected 2018-10
AGTTCCCTTTTATGGAGGGGTACTTATAGTTTATGCACCTCATATTCTTCATATTATATAATTCTCAATATTTGTTTCTGTAACCTCTCCTCGCCCTTTAAGGGAGAGGGTCCTTATTTTATCTTTTCCTTATACCATACGTTGCGCATGTTGGATGTGAAGTTGCGCAGTTGCTGTGTGCTGCATCCCATGTTGTGCTGCTCACCGTTGATGATGGTGGTGGGGGAGAGTAGCAGGCCTTCCTGCTTGTCGCCTGTGCGGAAGTAGCCCAGCGGTTCCACATCCTTGTTGCCCAGAATGCTCTGACAGGCCACCATGATGTTGGAGAACTGTGAGGGACTGGTGCGTTTCTCCTGTCCGCCAGCCATGATACCGCCGGCGTGGATGCCCGACACACTACCGCCCACAAGGCAGTCGCTGATGCTGAGTTTAGAGGATATGCGTCCCACAAGTCCGCCTGCGTAGCTGTTCATGCTGGTGACGCTGACGCCCGAGAAGCAGTTCTTTATCATGGTATTGCCCATCACGTTGCCAGCAATGGCTCCAGCATCGGCGTTGCTGGTGATGTGGCCCGTGAAGTAGCAGTTCTCGACATAAGTGGTGCCGGGATAGGTGTTGTAGCCGATGAGGCCGCCCAACACGCCTACACCCATTCCTACGGAGGAGATATCGACATTCTCGAAGCCTACGTTGCGACAAGCTCCGCAGAGCACGCCGAAGAAGCTGGAGTAGTAGTTGATGCCCTTGTAGCGCACGTCGCCAGTGTGGAAGTTGCGTATGGTGTGGTTCTTGCCGTTGAAGTCAATCCAGTTGAGGAATCCGTCTTCAGGACCATTCAGCGGTGTCCAGTTGATGCCCGTCATGTCGATGTCGCTGTCCAGCTCGAAGTAGGTGACGCGACCAGCCGAGAGCACTTCCTTCATGCTCAGCAGTTGCTTGGCGTTGCTGATGACGTAAGGCGCCGACGAGGTGCCGTTGCCGCTGGTGAAGCGGTTGATGCCCGTTGCGCTTTCGTTCTTCTCATAGAGGTTGTGTGCTACGCCAGCTCCATAAACATCGCGGTGACGGATGGCCGAGAGGCGTGTTTCCTTGTTGAAGATGATTTCGTCGCCAGGAGCCAATATGTCGGCGCGTGAGGTTCCGTGTGGTATGAACTCCACTGAACCCTCGTCGAGCGAGAGCAGGTCGTATTTGTGGTTTGGCCCAGCCTTGAGGTTGAAGGCGGTACCTGTGACGCGCACGTCGATGTCGGAAGATTGTATCAGGAAGGGGTTGGTCTTGTCCTTCGTCACGTTGAAGTAGGCAACTCCGTTGAACTTGATGCGGCGCTCGCCCTTGCAGTATGTGGCGGGGTCATAGGTGAGGTTGCTGTTTTCCTCCAGCATGACGCGAGTGCCGTCGGGGAGCATGAAGGTGGCGCTCTCACCGCTTACGGTGCTCACGGCCACTTCCTGACCGCCGTTGTGGCTGGCCTTGTGGGCAAAGAATATGGCTGCTCCGATGACGATGGGCAACAGCAGTGATGCGGCCACCGACCAAATGTGGAACAGGGTGGCGCTCATGTTCTTTCTGCGGCCCTTTCGCTCTCGCCCTTCAGTCTTCTGCCCATCAGCAAAGTGTTTGTGGCGGAAGCGTTGCCAAGCCATATCCGTGTCGTAGGAAGAACGCTCCTCTTTGGTGGTGGCGCTATACCACACCTCGAGCAGTTCCTGCCATACGTTGCGGTTGTCTTCACTCTCGTCGAGCCACTGTTGTATTTCCAGTTTCTCGGCGTCGTTTGCTTCGCCGCTGAGCCATAAGCTCGCCAATTCGTATATTCTTTCGTCCTGTATCATCTTCTTATATCTTTTTATCTCTTGTTAACCTTTGATGCTTTGCATCGAGCCTGCTCTCGCTCGGAAATGCTCAAATAAATTTGACCTTTCGCTCGCTTAATCGCAGCCTTAACCTCTAACCTTTAACCTTTAACCTTTAACCTCTTATTCTTTTACCCAAACTTTCGTGTAGCATCATGAGTGAGCGTTTGATGTGATACTGTATGGAGTTGATGGTCACGCCCTCCTCTTCAGCTATCTCTTTATAGTTTTTGCCTTCGAAACGGCTCTTGCGGAACACACGCCCGGTGGTTTCCGGTAGGCTGTCGATGGCCTGTTCTATCTCGTCTTCAAGTTCGTTTTCCAGCAGTTTTCCCAACGGGTCGCGTGTGCTGCTGATGGAGTTGAATGCCGACAGTTTGCCGTCGCTGATGGTGCAGAAGGGCGATTCCCTTCGTTGAACCTTGGTGCCCAGGTAGTTGATGCTGGCGTTGCGAACTGAAGTGAGCAGGAAACTTCGCAGTGAGAAATGGATGTCCAGCGATTCGCGCTTTTCGAAGATGTGGCTAATGACATCGCTGGTCACCGCCTCTGCGGTGAATTCGTCGGAGAGAAAGTTTGCGGCCACATGTCGCATCAGGGGGTAGTAGGTGCGGAAGACATACTCGTATGCCCTCTCTTCGCCGCGTTTCAACCCAGCTATAATCTCTTTCTCGTCGACCATCTTCTACACTTTAGACAAATTTTTTTGTGGGATTTACAATAAAACTTGCCGTTTTTTTAATACTTTTTTTCACTTTTTTGTTGTCAAGGCCGCCAATTTGAGTATTGCCTCGTTCACATTGTCGTAGAATTCCAAGCGAATGTCGTATCGTTTGCCTGCTTCCACTTGCAGTCGACAACCGCGTTGTGTGGCCACATGGTCACTCCAGTCGGCCAACACTTGTTTGCCGTCTATCATCATGCGGTAGCCGTCGTCGCCAGTCACGCGCAGATACACGATGCCGCTCTCTGTGGGCACAAACTGACTTTCGGCCACCAGCGAGAAACCGTCGTTCAGCACACCTGGGGCTGGCGAACCGCTTGTGTTCATCTCCACCTTGTCCCAATGTGCGTTGCTCACGGGTTCCCCCTTCATCTCCTTGTTGTTGAAGAAGCGCACGTCGAATCCCTGCTTGCCGTCTTTGGTTTGGAACTGGCTGCCGGGCAACTCCACGATGGGGCTTTCGGCATTTTCGTTACAAAGTTTCAGGAATCGGGTGCACAGTTTGCCCTCGCTCATTTGGTCGAGCAGCACCAGCGGTAGGTCGTTGTAGTATGTGGCAAACTGACGGAGTGTTTCCTCTTGTTGCTGGGGGAAGTAGGTCAACCTCAGGGGCGTAGCCTCCAGGTAGCCCAGCGCGTCGGTATAGACCATTCCTGCATCTTGCTGCTTGTAGTCGGCCACCGCTTTGCCGATGCGTGCGAGACGGGCTTTCAACCCATCTGTGAGGGCATATTCCGTCTGGGCATATTCCACCTTGATGGTCAATCCCTTGTTGCAAGCCACTTCGCCCAAGTCCACTTGTGTCTCCAACGCATAGCCGTCGTAGGTGAAGGGAAGCTGCTTGCCCCCTACTGTGATGCTCTTGGGAGCCAAAGCACAGGGCAGTGCCAAGTGATAGTGGCGCTGGGCAGGCATGTCGGCATAGTTGCCCTTTCGTGGGGCTATGTCGATGGTGAGTGTGTTTCCTTCGCGCTTGTATTCGAGACGTGTGGTTGCAAACTGCGTGTCGTAGTCGCAATCGTTGCCGTTATCCTCGTAGAGTTCGAAACTTCCCTGCTCGCTGCCTGGAAACACGCGAACGATGATGGGTTGCTCCGTTCCGCTCAGGTTCTTCACCTTTGCGTAGTAGGGGAGTATGCTGCCCGCCTTGACATAGACGGGATATTCGTCGAGCGTGAAGGCGCGTTCCAGGGTTTGTCCACCTTTGAGCTGTGTGCCGGTCTCATATTCAATCCATTCGCCCTCGGGCAACCACACTTTCATGCGAGCATACCCATCGTCCTCGCTGATGGGTGTGACCACAGGTGCAATCATCATCTCGTCGCCAAACATATATTGGTTGCGGAAGTTATAGGCCTCCTTCTGTTCGGGATAGTCGTAATACATGGGGCGGCAGAGTGAGATGCCCGTTTCGTAGTCCTTGCGCGCCATCGTATAAATATAAGGTACGAGCGCGTAGCGTCCATCGATGACTTGCTTCAGGCGTCCCATCGTGGTGTGGTCAAACGCCCAAGGCTCTTTGTTGAGCGAGGGGTCTTTGGTGGAGTGGGTGCGCAGGATGGGCAGATATTCGCCCATTTGCATGCTGCGGGTGTAGAGTTCCACCGGCACGGGCGTACCATATTTCAGGCTCTGGTGCCCACCGATGTCGTGACTCCAGTAGCCGTAAAGCACGTTCGATGCGGTGCTGTTGAAGTAGGGTAGGAAGGCCAGGCTTTCCCAGGTGATGTAGCTGTCGCCCGAGAATCCCACCTGATAGCGGTGGTTGCCCAGTCCGCCCCAACGGTGATAGAGCATGGGGCGCTTTGCGTGAAGTTGCTGCATGTCGGAGAAGAACAGATAGTTGCACCACCAGGTGTTGCTCAGTCCCTCCACCTTCTTGTCGTTGAGCCACTGTTGCCAGTCGAGCCACCAAAAGTCCACACCCTCCTGCATGTAGGGATGGAGATAGGTGTCGAAGAGGGCCTTCACCATCTTTTTGTCGCTTCCCAACCACTCTACGGCTTTGCCGTTTGTGGGGCGTCCCAGTCGTTGGGCAAACTCTTTGTACTTCTTCTCGAAGGGGCGCACACCGTCGGCGGGGTGCAGGTTCATCGTGGCGTTGATGCCCTCCTTGTCGAGGTAGCTCAGGAACTGCCGATAGTCGGGGAAGAGGTTCTCGTTCCAGTCCCAACCCGTCCAGCCGCCTCCGGCCTCCTCGCTGATGGGGTGCCAATCCATATCGATGACCAGCACATCAAGTGGAATGTCGTTTTCGTGGAACCAACGCACCAGGTTGCGGAAGTCTTGGTCAGAGTAGCTCCAATAGCGGCTCCACCAATAGCCAAACGCGTAGCGCGGAGGCATGGGCACGCGTCCTGCGAACTTTGTATAGCTCTTGAGGGCTGCCTTGTAGTTGTGCCCGTAGCCCATGAAATACCAGTCTTGTGCGCCCTCCTGACTTTGGCGCTCTTCCACCCAGTCCCAATCCTTGTCGCCATTGAAGAGGAAACCCTTCGAGTCGTCAATCAGCGTCCATCCGTCTGTGGCAAGGATGCCATCTTCGAGCGGCATGGGGCGATTGTTCTCATAGCGCAGGAACTCGCCGTTGTAGCCGTCCAGCGTGCGGTAGGTGCCCTTCAGGTTGCCCTGCTGCTTGGTGCCGGGCTTCCAGGCGAAAGGTTTGCTGATGGCTTTGGTGCTGGTGATGCTCAGGTTTTGGGCGGTGAAGGGGCCTTCGCCCTTGCGGTACACCAGTTTCAGCAGTTGGGTGGTCAGTGTAACCGTCTTGCTGTTTTCCTTTATCTGATATTGGGTCTTGTCGTAGTTGCGCTCCACAGCCACGAAGCTTCGTTTGTCCACGAATTGTCCGTCGGGGGCATATTCCAACCTGATTGTACCGTCGTCGATGACAGTAATCCTAATGTGATTGTTGCGATAGGCCACTTCGGCCTTTGTGGCTGTCGTGCACGCAAATGTCAGTAACAACAGCAGTAGTCGGTAGATTTTCATATTTATTATCTTAATTTCAGCGTTGTCTATTGTATGTTAAGAAGATATCTTCTTCTAGCTCCGTTCCATATAATATGACAAATCTCATGGGCAAAAATACAAATAACTTTGTACAAAAACAAAAACTTAGAGCAAACTTCGTACAAAATCTAATAACAAAGACAAAAGAATCATCCAGTCAAATACATTCGTCCTTTTAACTCCGCGCGAAGCGCATAACTCCACGCGCGAAACGAGAATAACTTCCTTTTTAACTCCCGATTAGAGCCCGGGAAAACCTCAAAAAATGTGGCAAAGGTGCGTATATATTTGCGTATGTCGCAGACTTTTTGTAACTTTACATGGTATTTCAGAGGTGGGTGAAATAGTATATCGAGGGCCCACGAAATAGTATGTCGCAAGCCGATGGAATATAATTTTTTTTCATAAATTTGTCTTTTGTATGACCCGACCGCAATGAATATATTGTCTTAATTATAAAAGGTTAAATGATTAATCGGGCTGTGCCCTGATTGACGGGAAAATAATAATGTGAGCAGAAAAAGATGAAGAGGTTTTTGTTACTTGCTGTGTTGACGGGATTGCTGATGTCTTGTAAGGAAGACATAGACATGAGCAATCGGTATGTCTTTCGCGAAAAAACTATCATGGGCTATCTGCAGGGCGAACCGCAGTATAGCGAATATGCCGATCTGCTCAACCATGTACGCGTCAGCAGTGCGAGTCAAAGCAGCATCGGACAGTTGCTTTCGGCACGCGGACACTACACTTGCTTTGCTCCCACCAACGAGGCTATCCACAAATATCTGGAGGAACTGACCCAAGACGGACTGATTGCCGCCCCTTCGTTCGAAGCCTTCACCGACAGTTTCACGCTCGACAGCATACGCATGGTCATTGTGAAGAACAGCATCATCGACGGCGGTGACTATACCACCTACGAAACGGGTGAATTCCCCGAGGACGGTGAGTTTGAACTGGCGAACATGAAGGACCACAAGTTGTCGGTGCGACGTGGGTCCAACCCCGATTCGATGTTCATCAACAACTTAAGCCTGGTGGACCTGAAGAACCACGATATTACCTGCATCAACGGTGTGATACATGTTGTGCACAAGGTCATCACTCCCAGCGAAAAGAGTTTGGCCGAGGTGCTGCAGGAATGTATCGACGGGTGGCACAGCGACTATCGGGTAATGGCTCGACTGGTGAAGGCGTGCGGACTTCTGGACACCCTCAATCAGCGTCGCGATGAGGCTTACGAAGCTGCCTATCTTCATGCCCAAGTGACCGACTATCCCGCCAATGGGTTGGCAAGTACGATGGATGGCAAATGCTATGTGCCCCAGCATCGTCGCTATGGGTTCACCTTGTTTGCCGAACCCGATGGCTTCTGGGAAGAAAAGTTTGGCAAGGCTGCCGAAGACATTACGCCCGAAATGGTGCAGGATTGGTTGGCACAACAGGACATCTATCCCGATGCGCTGCAAAACGAAAACTATGGCGACACACGCAACTTGCTCAACCAGTTTGTGACGTATCACCTCCTGCCCATGCGCATTCCCAACAACCGACTCGTGTTCCACAACAACGAGAAGGGCTTCCGCCTGGGCACAGGAACGGCCTACACCATTCCCGTGATGGAGCACTACACCACGATGGGCAAACCCAGATTGCTCAAGATATACCAAAGCAACGAAACCTCTCGTGCTGAGTATTCCGACCAGAGTACGGGCATATTCCTCAATCGCTTCCCCAAACTCGACAATGCCCGCAAGGGTAGTGGGCGCGAACTCTATTGTCCCGAGGGGCAGGAGGGCCTCCTCATTCACGATTGTGCCGAGAATCTCAGTGAGTTCACCCTCATCAACGGCATCATCTATCCCATCGATGGGTTGCTTGCCTACGACGACAATGTGCGCACCTCGTTGATGACCACACGCCTGCGCTTCGATGTGATGAGTTTCTTCCCCGAGGCCATGAACAACGACATACGCCTGAGCACCATAGGTTCTGAACGCACGCAATGTGTGGCATTCCCGCAGGACAGCAAGTACAAGTATCTCGAGAATGTGAGCATCAACGACAACACCTTCACCTTCTGCTACTTTGCTGCCTATAAGTGGAACTGGAACAACTATCAGGGCGATGAACTGAAGGGTGTGGGCAACTACGACTACACATTCAAACTGCCTCCTGTGCCCAAGCGCGGAACCTTCGAGATTCGATATAAGGTGCTGGCCAACGGCGACCGCGGAGCCTGTCAGATATACTTTGGCACCGACCCCAAGAACCTTGTGATTACGGGCATTCCTATGGACCTCACCATCGGAGGACTCACTCACTACACCAGCAGCGGTGACCGCCCCAGCATCTCGGGTTGGCAGGAAGATACCGAAGACGATGAATACAATGCTATCGTGGACAAGAAGATGCGCAACAACGGATTCATGAAGGGCCCGGAGGGCTATTGGGACGGAACGCGTACCAGTAGGCAGCAACATTGGAATGTGCGCCGCATCATCGTGCGCCAGACGATGGACCCCAACGAGCAGTACTACCTTCGCTTCCGTTCCTGCATTGATTCGCCCAAGGAGTTCTACATCGACTATATTGAATATTGTCCCAAGGAAATCTACGACAATCCCCTAACCCCTGAAGATATATGGTAATGAAACGTTCCCTCCCCATTCTCGTTTTTTCACTCTTCACGCTTCATTCTACATTCGCCCAGACCTACAGAAATCCCGTTTACGACGTGGATTTTGCCGACCCCAGCATTCAGCGGGCGCAGGATGGCACATTCTATTGCTACGCCACGAATTGTCAGACGGTGAAGAGCTCCGACCTCGTGCATTGGACGGCTGTCAACAATGTGTTCAGCCGACCCACTTGGAACGATAGCACCTATATCAAGGACGGCAAGCAAAATACCGACTACTACAGCCTTTGGGCAAGTGATGTCAACTTTGTGGGAAACAAGTATGTGATGTACTATGCCAGCGCCCTCTGGGGAAATGGTTCGCGCACAGGTATTGGTGTGGCCACAGGCATCAACCCCTACAAGTTCTCGGATGTGGGCAAACTCTTCCGCAGCACTGAAATCAAGGTGGAGAATAGCATCGACCCCGTTTACGTTGAGGAGTGGGACAAGAAATACCTGGCTTGGGGCTCGTTCAACGGCATCTACATTACGGAACTTACTGACGACGGACTGAAGGTGCGCGATATGTCAGCCATCCAAAAGATAGCGGGAACTGCGTTTGAGGGTGCTATGATTCATCGTCACGGCAAGTACTATTACCTTTTCGCCAGCGTGGGGGCTTGTTGCGAAGGACTCAACAGCACCTATCAGACCGTAGTGGGGCGCTCGACAAAACTTATGGGTCCCTATATCTCACGCACGGGACAACTGATGAACAACAATGCTCGCACGCTGATTATCAACAAGAATGCCAATTGGGTAGGTCCGGGTCACAATAGTGAAATCGTTACTGACGATGCTGGGCAGGATTGGATTCTCTATCATGCCTACGATGTGAAAGACCCCGACAAGGGCCGTGTGCTCATGCTCGACCGTCTGCTTTGGGACGAACAGGGTTGGCCTTATGTTCAGGGCAATGCTCCTTCCTCGGGCGAACAACCCGCACCTGTGTTCTACAACGGCGACGGGTCGCGAATGGACTATAAGTTGCGCAATGCCGACTTCATGAAGAGCGGCTTTGAGGGATGGACCGTTCAGCAGGAATCGACAGTTGATTTTTCTTCTGGCCTGGGCTCCATCTTCTTGCCTGTGGCCCATGCTTCGGGTGGCGCGTTCACGATAGAACAAACCTGTACGGGACTTGCTGACGGCTACTATGAAGTACAGTTGCAAGGCTTTGCCACTCGGGGGAATGCACAAATTCGCGTGGGCAGCGTGACCAGCCCCATGCTCGATGCTTCTTCCCTTTCGGAGACTATCCCCACCACAGCCGAGGACGCCAGTCAGGCCATGATGCAGGGCTCCTTCCAGCAAAGTGCCTACGGACTTTGTGTGGGCGGTCGGCTCACCATTGGCCTTCGGGGCAATCTCTCTGCCGACGAGGAAATGTGGGTGGGCAATGTGCGTTTGGTGCGCCGCCAGCAAAACGATGTGGCGGGTCAGGCTGTGCAACCTTGGTATGCCCAACGCGCCCAGCAAGTCATCGAGAGCACCCATGTTGACCCCTATTATCAGGGTAAGGTGCAAAATCTTCTCGCCGCGTTGGAGCAGGCCGTGACCGCCACAGAGCGCTACAATGCACTCGTTGATCTCCACAAGATGCTTGACCGGCTTTCTGCCCTCGACCCGCTTTATGACGGAATTGAGGCAATTGAGCAAGCTGGCAATTCTGCTTTTTCACTATCTGACGATGCCGTTTATGACCTGAGTGGCAGGAAAGCCTCTGTGGACAAGAAGGGCATTCACATCAAGAACCACAAAAAAATTATGCGTTGAGCATTGTGATTTGTAATTTGTTTTGTAACTTTGTGGTGATTACTAAGGTTATGAGCCATGAAAAAGACGGCAGATTACATCCAACGCATCGAGATTGATTCTTTGTGGAGCGGGCGACGCCACATCGTGTGGAACCTGCGTCCCGATGTGAACATACTGAGCGGCGTGAATGGGGTGGGCAAGAGCACCATCCTCAATCGCGTGGTGAAGAAACTCATCGAAATCCGCGGTATGGAACACTCCCTCAAAGGAGTCACCATCACTTACTGTCCTGAAGATGCCAATACGGTCAAGTTTGACGTCATTCGTTCTTTTGACCGCGCTGTCGTCTCCAGCGAATTGCTCTCTAAGGTCACAGACCTGAAGTTGCAGACCGAACTCGACCTCCAGCTCTACATGCTCCAGCGTCGCTATCTCGACTATCAGGTCAACCTCTCCAACCGCATGATACAACTCCTCACCTCTGCCACAGAAGACGCTCAGTGGCAGGCACAACAGATGGTGAAGGAGAAAACCCATTTTCAGGACCTTGTGGACCAACTCTTTGCTTCTACCGGCAAGACCATCGACCGGGATTCCAACGAGATTCGCTTCCGCCAATACGACGAAACCATCGAACCCTACCAGCTATCCTCGGGCGAGAAGCAGATGCTCATCATCTTGCTCACCGTGCTGGTGCAAAATCGCGAGCACTACGTCTTGTTCATGGACGAACCTGAGGTGAGTCTGCATTTCGAGTGGCAGAAGCAAATCGTCACCCTTGTTCGCGACCTCAACCCGAATGTTCAGGTTGTGCTCACCACCCATTCTCCGGCTGTGGTTATGGATGGTTGGCAGGATTGCATTACTGATGTCGAGGACATCGTGGTAGGTTAAGTACGGGAGAAACAAGGGAGGCGCCTTATGGCACACAAACTCATCGACAACATCAACTCCAGATACATCGAGGCGGCAAACCGATTGCGGCCCAGTAGGGAGCGCCGTAGGGTGGTGGCCTATGTGGAGAGTTATGACGATGTGCTCTTCTGGCGTTCCGTCTTCGACGAGTTTGAGTCGGACACGCTCACCTTCGAGGTCATGCTTCCCTCGCGCACCAATCTGGGCAAGGGCAAGAAGAATGTGCTTCGCAACTCACTTGGTCCTTGTCTCATCGCTTGTGTCGATGCCGACTACGACTATATGATGCAGGGAGCGACGCCCATCAGCAGGGAAATCACACAGAGCCCTTATGTGTTCCACACCTACGTCTATGCCATCGAGAACTATCAGTGCTATGCGCGTGGACTTCACGAAGTGTGTGTGATGTCCACCCTCAACGACCGCGAGATAGTCAACCTCGAAGCCTTCATGCAGGAATATAGCCGCATCATCTGGCCACTCTTCGTCTGGAACGTATGGGTCTATCGCTACGACTGCTACGCCCGTTTCTCCTTGATGGACTTCGGTGGGATTGTCTCCATTCGTGATGTCAACCCCTTCCATCCCGAGCGCACGTTGGAGCAGTTGCGACACGCAGTCAACCGCAAAATCAACTGGATGCAGCAGCACTATCCCGAAGGCAAGAAGACCTATAAACCCTTGCGCGACCAACTGCTCGCTCTTGGCATCACTCCCGAAACCACTTACCTCTATATGCAAGGCCACACCCTCATGGAGGGCGTCGCATTGCCCCTGCTCACCCCCATTTGTGTGCAGTTGCGCAAGGAGCGTGAGGCCGAAATCCGTCGCAATGCTGTCCACAGTCAGCAACGCCAAAACGAGCTTTCCTGCTACCAGCGTCGCTTGGCTCCTCTCGACCAGATGCTGCGCAAGAGCACCAAGTTCCTTACCAGCGAGCCCTATCAACAACTGCGTCGCGACATCCAGAACTTCATCGAGGGGGCTACCGTCGTTCCTCAAGGTCAGGCTGAAGCCAACCAACCGAACCCCACTGCTCAGGAGGTGGAGGAATAGTAATGTTGGCTGTGGCACAATACTATTGTGGCGGTCGGAAGATTACTATTGTGGTTCCTGTGTTAAAATGTGCGTGATTTTTTGTCTTTATTATGTAAGATGACCACAAAACATTGTGTGGTGGAAAAGAATGATATATGGTATGAAACGATTATTACTTGTCTCGATTCTCTGTTCCCTGTTCGTTGGTGTGGCGTTTGCCCAGACACTGACCGTTGGCAGCTATAACATTCGCTACAAGAATAAGAGCGACAGCCTTGAAGGTAATGGTTGGGAGGCTCGTTGCCCCGTCATTTGCAACCAAATCCTTTGGGAGAGTCCCGACATATTTGGGGCACAGGAGGTTCTTCATCCTCAGTTGCTTGCGATGGAAAAAGGACTTCGTGGGCAATACCGTTGGATAGGCGTCGGGCGCGACGACGGGAAGCAGAAGGGCGAGTATGCTGCCATCTTCTACGACGCAAAGCGCCTGGAACTCCTGGACGAAGGTCACTTCTGGCTCAACGAAACTCCAGACCGTCCCGCTTTAGGGTGGGATGCAGCGTGCATCCGCATTTGCACCTGGGGTCACTTCCGCGACTGCGCGTCGCAACAAGACTTCTATTTCCTCAACCTCCACATGGACCACGTGGGGATGGTGGCGCGAAGTGAGTCGGCCAAACTGGTTATGAAGCGCATCACGGAGATGACCAACGGTGGGGAGAAACTGGCTGTGCTGACGGGCGACTTCAATGTGTCGCAGAACGACGACCTATACCGCCTCTTCACCGAGACGGGCGTGTTGAAGGACTGCTACACGTCGGCCGAGTTGTGCTTTGCTGAAAACGGCACCTTCAACGGGTTCAATACCAATCGTTATACGCCGGACCATATAGACCACATCTTCGTCACTCCCGACACCAACGTCGATGCTTTTGCCGTACGCACCGATGCTCGTTGGCAGCGGGAGGCGGACAACCACATGCGACGTCGCCCCTTGTCCGACCATTATCCCATCTTTGCGCGGATAAGGTTTTAGTATAATTCGTAATTCATAATTCATAATTCATAACTCATAATGAAAAAGATTTCTTCATTTCTCCTTCTAGCATTATTTTCTTGCGTAGCGTTGGCGCTGCCCACCGTAATCACCTC
>JAEEGL011271814.1_pt1 | contig 13137 bp, 9 predicted proteins | sample 9134231 | NCBI WGS metagenome assembly JAEEGL01 (sample SAMN16246548, study PRJNA631951) | gut metagenome | biome: gut microbiome; feature: rumen; material: fiber-attached | host: Bos | place: Iran: Karaj | collected 2018-10
CCGGCACTGACCTACCTGCGTGGTACTCAGGGAGTTAGTTAACATAATCTAGATTGTGTACACCCGCAGCAGGCAGGACGTCCGGACGGGCTTCTGACCCACGCATACTCCCTACTTTGATGCGGGAGATGTCGGTGTCGCGAGGAGTGACACAATCTCGATAAGATTATGTTAACTCACGGATTTTCAGCACTTTCGGTGGAGCGGGGCACGACGGAGCCCGGGCGATTGTTTTCCCCTTGGGGGGCCAGGGGGATTCCAGGGCGAGTCTCTTGCCGGCTTCGGGTGTGCGATGGCAAGGGCAGCGGCAGGGAGCCGCTGCGTGGGGCCGGCAAGAGTCTCGCAACCGCTTTCCCTTTATTGGGTGGGAGGGAGCGCAGCGACAGGGTGGGGATAAACCAGCCGCAGGCTGACCGCTTAATGGCACTATCCCTGGCACTGGTAGGACGTTCCTTCCATCTGATACCCCTCGCATCAGGACCGGCGAAGCCGGGGCGCGGAACGGCCGTGAGTCTCTGACTGGAGCGCTTCAGCGCGGAAGGAAGAGTCTCACAGTGGAGCTGCCAGGAGTGGAGTTCGAAGGGGCGCTTTGTGCCCCGGAGGACGTAACCAAAGCGAGTGAGCGCAGCTTTAGCGGAGCGAACTGGCTTTGACCGCTTTCTCCTGTAACGGGCGCGGAGCGGCCGTATCTATCGGCCCACACCATCGGCCTTGTTCCGTTCCGTTCCATGGAATGAGTGGGACAATCGGAACAGATGGAACAAAAATCGGCCTTGATCCAGGCATTTTGTTCCGTTCCGTTCCATGGAATGTGTGGAACAAGCGGAACAAGTGGAACAAGAAAACCCGTCTGAATGCGCTCAGCGGCATATCGGTCTTCTGGATAATCTGCCAAACTTGTTTCATGTGTTCCACCTGTTCCATTCCCCCTGTGGAACGGAACAAATAACCGTTCTTCCTTATTATTGTGTTATTCGTGCATTTGCTTTCAATTTGTCACTAAAAAATGCTATATTTGCCTTGTTATCGGGAGAGAAATGCCCGAAACAGAAGGCATTCATTGCTCTTTCCAGTTACTCTAAATTCTGGTACAATTCAAAGTGAAGGAAGGACTATGGATTCTGCCTTGCCTTGATATGCGTTCAGTCGCTGTAATGCGGCTGCTGCATATAGGCTAGGTGATTCTATTGTTCAAACTTTCACGAACGGTTTACCAGAGCCTTGAGTAACTAGGGAGAATGATAGTTCCCTAGCCTTTTTATTTATGACATAGCCGAATCCAGGGGAATTATAGGCCGAGAGTAAGCCGCGAATGAACCACATAACCTCCCACGGACTGGTTGACCAAGATTTCAGAGTATCTTGGGAGGATTATCTTGCTGGTAACCCTGTTTGTAATAAAATATTATTTGTTTTTGGCACTCAAGTCAAGACGTATAACACGCCCCCAACGAAATCTCAATCCGCGCAACCACAGACATGGTCATTATATGATTATTTGCCTTTTTTTAAGGCAGATAGCATAATATACATATATGGCAATCTTGCCGTCATCTCTCAGACCACCGATTTCATTATTGCTAATAGAAAGTCGAGCGTATCCATCTCACCTTTTGATACGGTATTTACCATCGAGAAGTCCGGTAATACGTCGAGTGTTTCGTATTATGATTATAATGGTAATTGCCTGCTTACATTCTCCGGAGATCCATACATCGACGAAGTCGCATTGTTCATCAACGAGTGTAGTGGCCTATCTTACCAGTCCCTTCAAAGTGCATGAAAAACTAAAAACACATAATTATGGCTGAAAAAATCACATTGAGAGCGTTGTTCGATTCGAAGCAATCGGAGTTGGCGCAAAAGCTGGAAGGTTTCTTTCTTCCTAAAGACAACCAAAAGATTCAAGAAACTATTTCTGAGTATCTTTCATGCCTATTCGATTCTGAGGGCGAATTCCGTCAGAATCTAACTCAGGCTGAAGATTATCTTTTGCAAGCTACAATGTCCCTCCTTACGGCTCAGCAAGAGATGAGTAAGTCTTTTATCAGCCAAAAGATACGTTTCAATTCCACCTGCGAAGACGTGAATGCTGGGACTATCGAAGGTGCCGCAAAAAACAAGTCGCAGAAGAGTGCTCAGGATTACCTTGGAATAAAGGTTTCTGCCACAGAAGCTGGAATAGGCACTGCAGCAGGTGCTCTTGTAGGTAAGCTCGCCTTGGGCGGCTGGGGCGCTGTTTTTGGAGCCATTGCCGGAACTGCCATAGTTGTATACCTTGCAAGTAGAAATAACACTGAGAAACCTGCTTCACCAAAAAGCGATATTAAACCAACAATAAGAACGGAGATTGTAAATGAGCCGATAGATATCAATCAATTCATCGGTGTGGTCGGAAGTATTTGTGATAGCGTGGACAATCTTATCACAACGTTCCGAGCCCAGGTTAACAGGGTAATAGACAAATACGAAACTATGGAAAAGCCGACCATAGAGAAAGAGTATCGATTCTTGCTGGAAAGTATTCAATCCTTAATCGGTTATAAGCGCACACATTCTTCGGAGGAAGACAAGTACAATAAGAAGATTCAAGGAAGGATTGAAGACCTCGCCGAGTGCCTTGAGAATTATAATCTGGAAACAGTTGATTATGATGGAGAAAATGATTTCCTCTTTGAAATTGTGTCCAGTCCAGAGACAAAGGAAAAGAAGATGGTCTATCCCGCTATCGTGAAGAACGGCGTGGCAATACTGAAAGGGAAAGTATTTATCCCTGGTGAATGAAGAAATTGATGGTTAAGTTACTTAGAATTCGAGCACTATGATTGACATTGATAAAAACGCCATTGAATACCTCATCGGCATAGATTTAGGGCACGGAGAAACCTCTGCTGCAATTTGCCCTGGGCAGTGGGGAACCAAAGTAGAACTTCTTGAGCCTGTTAAGGACTTGGAGATGGGTGGGAATAAAAAGGTTATACCGTCAGCCATCACCATTCTTGATAACGGTAACGCTTATATTGGTGATGCTGCATTTGCCCCAGAGATCTTAAAGCAAGCTCAGGTCCACGTCTGTTTCAAAGCCGCACCTAAGGATATTAACGGCGAGAAAGAAAAGTTGATGATTCGTTTTATGCAAGAGGTGTATAAACGAATCCGTCAAAATAATTCAGGAATGCTTACGGATGGAAACCATCTCGTATATATTGCGACACCTTCTGGCTGGGATACCAAAACTCAAGAACTCTATCTTGAAATGGCAAAGAAAGCTGGGCTCCCTATGGGTGGTGTTACTTGGGAATCAAGGGCGGCGTTTGTTAGGGCTCAAAAAGACGTAACATCTGGACTTGGGCGAAATATAGATAAAGGCGCCATTGTTTTTGACATGGGCTCATCAACACTGGACTTTACTTATATGTACAAAGAAAATGGCAGTCTTAAACATAAGGACTATGGCTATGATTGCGGCGCATCATTTATTGAAAAAGCTATTTTCGCCGATAAAGAACAAGAAGATGAATCGATCAAGCTTTTTGAGAAAAAGTATCCGGATCTGATTGATTATTTGGTGTTTGAAGCAAGAAAAGTTAAGGAGCAGGTTTACTTTGATCCCACTTTACGAGTTAAGAAGACCATTAATTTTGATGATTTTATTGAGGATGAAGAACTTGAAGATGAGCGTTTCAAATTAGCTTTCCAACCTGGGGAATTAAATGCCCTTCTTTTACAAAAAGGCTACCTGCAGCAGATTAGAGAGGCGATGCTTGATTATCGGGAGAACCATATACCTGGGAAAAAGATTTTCGGCGTTTTTATGACCGGCGGGGCATCACGAATGGATTTTCTTAAGGATTTGATTTGTGAGTGCTGGGAAGTCGAGCCCTCCCAGATCTTCAGAGATCAAGATCCTTCTTTGACAATCTCAGAAGGTGTTGCCGAAGTTGCGCGTAACGATTTAGCAACTGCCGGTATGGATGAAGGATTAGAGGATGCCATCAATCGCTTATTGGATGGAACTGTTATTTATAATGATTTCGCCGAGTCGTTCTCACAGGCGCTCTATGAGGAAGCCGTAGGTGATATTGCAAATACGGTCATCTCCTTTAAAGATGCCACGGAGAATTATAGTATCAACGATTTGCAGACTTCAATCAGCAACAATGTGAATGAGGGTATAAAGGAAATATCCAAACAAGCTTCTGATTATGTTTCTGCTGCAATAGATAAGAACATCCAGGATATACGCACAAAGGTCGAGACTATAGTTTCCCATTATTCAAGTGAGGGAGTTCAGGTGAGTATTCCTGAAATAAAAGTTCCTCCTATCAAGGTATCTGGAATCAGTATTAACTCTATTTTGAATGGTGTTGTTAACCAAATTGTCGATAACTCCGGGATCAGTTGGGGTGGTTTAGCCGGAGGCGCTGCTGCCGGTGCAGCCATCGGTAGTTTTATCCCTATTATCGGAACAATTGCTGGTGCTATTGTCGGTGGCGCTATCGGCGCTTTTTCCGAGGATGAAGCCGATAAAAAGAAGAAAGCTCGTGAAACCGATTTGGACCAAAGCAAGCGTTTACAGGTATATAACTATGTTGATAATAACTGGGAGAACATTCAGAAACAGGTCCAGAACGCTATAAACAATTCTGTGAAGTCCAATAAGGGCATCAAAGACACAATTCGTAAGGTTACTTCTGAGCTTCTCACTGCGTATAAAGAAAACCTGAAGAGTGCCCGAGTTTTAATCGATTAAGAGTATGGAAGCTGAACTCCAACAATATGAGCCGTCAGCCAAATTAATGGCGGCAACGGCTGTATCCCAGACATTCTCTTTCTGCATGGAGAGAAAATATCTTCAAGGGATTGAGAATGGGACCGTTTTTTCTTTGAAATCCATTCCCTCCGGCCTAGAAAACGAGGCCGCGTGGATTGGAATTACCCAGGTCGGGAAACCTTTAAACGATGACGCGGAAACTTGTTTTACCGCAATTCAAAAGATTCTTGCATCGTGCTTCCTCCCGAAAGAGATGCAGTTGCTTTTCCTCGTAGTCGGCGATGGTGTTGAAAGCCACCTGTTTCTTGGACTTCGCACCCCGGGGAAAGGACTACCGCCAAAGAGTATGGTCAAGAATTTGAACGAGTTCATGCGTGGTGTATGGCCTGGATTGCAGACCGAGATTCTTTCCGAAAACTCCCCGGTCATTGCAACAGTCAAGAAAAAACTATCCACCGATGAGTTGGAGAATGTTTATGCTATCACCGGCATCCCTTCGATGAATACGCAGTACAAAACTGTGTATCCGGCAACCATTGATAAATTGATTGCCGGCATGAATAAAAGCAAGGGATACGCTTATCTGGTCGTGGCTGATCCTGTACCCAGTGACGATACTGAAGGAATGCTATATCAGTGCAGAGAGATGAACGGGCAAGCAGAATCGCTGAAATCCATGAATGTTACCGAAGGGTTGTCCAAGGGAACATCGTCTTCTTATACGGAATCTCATGGGACAACGCAAAGTATGTCGGTCAGTGAAAGCAAGACAGTTAAGGATTTCTCGAAGCTTGGGAAAGCCGCAATGACTGTCTCTGGTCTTGGGTTAGCTGCATCTGTCTTCCCCGCAGCCGGAGCAGTCCTGGAAGGATGTGCAAATGCTGCCGGAATGGTTGCGTCAACTGCGCTCTCAGCTGTTGGCGCTGTCGCCGGGATTGGTCTTGGTAGCCTGGTTTCTAATCTTACACCTCAAAAAACCACAGGTACCACTTCTACGACAGGGACGACAGACACCACATCCCAAACGATGGGCACCAATGAGAGCAAGAGCCAAAGCATAAGCCGCAATATTGTCAGCAAGCACGTCGAGGCCGTCGCTGACCATTTGTTCTTCCACTCAAATCGACTTGAAGCCGGGAAAGCAATTGGTCTCTGGAAGGTAGGCGTGTATATGATGGCAGAAAAGAAATCAGACCTTCAAGGCGGAGCCCTTCAATTGCGTTCAATCCTCAGTGGACAGGAATCCATTTACGAGCCGGTTCGGATTCATGATATATCGGCAATCATGGATGAATCGGTCGACAATAAACTTACCCTCCGGGAGCAGACCCTTGGACATTTCAACGCGCCGGTTCTCTCCATCATGGGTAATAATGGCAAGCCTTTCGAGCACCCCCTTGGCGCTCATTATCAAGAGCTTAAGACGGTTCTGACTACAAAAGAGTTGTCGTACCTTGTAAACTTCCCGTTGAAATCTGTACCTGGCATTAGCGTCATAGACACGGCACCTGACTTTAGTTTGAACCGACCTCAGTTCCCTGAGGGGGCTTCAACAGTGCAGTTTGGTAAGCTATTATACGGGGGCACCGAAACTTCGATTGAGTACCCTCTTTCCATAGACAGCCTTGCTAAGCACACCCTCTTGTCCGGAATCAACGGAACAGGAAAGACCAATACTGTTCAGGCAATTCTCAATAGTATCAGTGGAAAGATTCCGTTCCTCGTTATCGAGCCTGCTAAAACAGAATACGTCGATTGGGCTATTGAGTATAATAAGACTCACCAGGATAATCCCATTTCTATCTTTATCCCCGGTTGCAAATCTTACAAGGACAAAAAGACCCAGAGGCCCATTCAAACAGAATCACTGAAGCTGAATCCTTTTGAGGTTGTCTGGCTTGATAAGGAACAAGAGCCCAATGTATTAAGCCATATTGACAGGGTAAAGTCGACATTTGCGGCGGCATTCCCCATGTACGACATCCTTCCGGTTCTTATGGAGGATTTGATTTACACCGTCTATCAGAACCCCAGTTCCGATTGGTTGTCTGGAGAGCCCGTGTTTGGTAAGACTTTGGCACCGACACTTAATAGCATGAGCGTCTCTGTTGATAAGGTTCTTCAGCATCGCGGTTATGAGGATAAGATTGAGCGGAATATGAAGGCCTGCCTCAATACGCGTATAGATAGCTTGAAGAGGGGTTGGAAAGGCGATATGCTTAATACGCTCAAGTCCACGCACTGGGAGGATTTGTTTGAAAAGCCTTGCATTATCAATCTGTCCTATGTTGGTGACGATGTAGATAAGAGTTTCCTTATGGCGCTCATTCTCCAGTTCCTTTACGAGTATAGGACTGCATGTGCGGAAATCGGCCGGTTCGATTATAATGACAATAGTTGCCGGCATCTGACCGTCATTGAAGAGGCTCATCGGGTAATGATGAAATGTGACAACCCCGAAATGCCTCAGTATAAGTCCGCTATGACATTTAGCAACATGCTGTCAGAGATTCGGGCGTATGGCGAAGGAATGTTCCTGGTTGATCAAGTCCCTACCAGATTGATTCCTGACGCGATTAAAAATACAAATACAAAGATTACACATCGTTTAGTTGCGGAGGATGATGTAAAAGCCATAGCTGAGTCAATGGGTATTGGCAAAGAGCAAAGATTGATCATCCCCAAATTGTTGATAGGTCAATGTGTCATTTCAACAGCTCTGTCAACTGAAAAGCACTGGGTTAAAGTTAATAAGGTGAAGTAAAGATGTTTGATCTTGAGAATAGCGGTGACGTTGAAGGAATCTCGAAAAGCCAGTCATTAGAAGGATTATCTTCATTGTCGCAATGTGAGAAAGACTATGTTCAGGAAGTCATCCCTTTGAAAGACCCTGAACTTCTGATTACGCGCATTGATGAGGTGGCGGGTTATGTCCCACCGCGAGCTATCGACTCTGATCCGGATGTTGCCAAAATCATTGAAGGCCAAGGCCTTGAGATAGACAAACAATTCCTTGAGGCTCCTTCAGATCTTGAGCAAATGGGTGAAAGCCTGGAAATGCTTCAAGAGCATGACATCTCTAATCCGGAAAAATGGAACTCTGCCAGCATCGAGGAAAAAGTTGAGATGATGCAGGATGCAGAGATAAAGCTTGCGGAGATAGAACACCGTCCTCCCGTTCCCATTTATATCAACGATCAAATGGGAAAAGTCGTTAAACGCGGAGACGTTATCTATGGCCGATTTGGCGGATACGACCCTGAGGCTAAAGACATTACCCTTAACATGGATTTACTCAAATCCAAGGATTCAGCATTTCACGAGAAAGTCGTTAATACACTGATTCATGAAGGGAGACACGCTTACCAGGACTACAATAGTCACGAAAGGACTGTCCACACAGATTTGGGGATGGTGACCGATTGGGAACATAATATGCGACCTGGTAATTATAAGTCTTGCCCACCTTATGATTTCGAGACATATCGATATCAACCAGTTGAAATGGATGCTCATGATTTTGCAGACCCTATTACTGACGAATTATTCCAACGCGTATGACACAACAAGAAATATACAGCATTTTGATAGACAGAGGGTTTGAGCAAGAACTTGCTGAACATTTCTCCAAGAAACTATCAACCGTTCAAAAGGAACTGGAACCTTGCTTACTTGCCTGGCTCAATGACAATGAGGAGAAGGATTATGAGGTAGATGATTTTTCTATTTCCTTCTTCATGGAAGTGTTCCAACTTTCATATCCGGCTGCCCTTGCGACTATTGATTGGCTTATACGTGAACCGGAGGCCGCTAAGAAAGCCATTCAACAAGGTATTCAATAATGGAAGCATATCTCAAATTCCCCATCTATGCCGCCGGTGGTCAAAAGATAACCACTGACTATCGATTTAACGTTCCACCATTCCCGCAAGGGATAACGAGTTTTGGTGTGGCGTTAAGCAACAAGGACTTTCAGAATAACTTCCGTTTGGCAAATCCTGGCGTTCAACTACCTCCAAACCATCATATCTGGAAGTCGCCAGGTAGCTGGAATATTGTGAAGTAATCCACCTACTATAGAGAGTGAAAATGAAGAACTTGGAAGATTATTACTTCCAGGTTCTTCTATTTTTCGGTCAATTCCTGGTACATCTTGAAGAGGCGGGCGACGATGTCGGACTCGGTGGCGTCTTTGGGGAAGCCATAGGCCTCCAGGACGGCGGCATCGTTGGAGCGGTGGGCCTTGCGGAGTTCGGGCGGCATGGCCATCTCATCATAAAGGTCAGCAAGACTGCTCTCTGGGTATAATGCCCGGGCGTCAAGAATTGCTTGAGCTGCTTGCTCTATCTTCTCCTTCTGCGCATCGGATGGTGCAGGCCAGGGGAAGTTGTTGTACACAATGTCGTTTGAGTATCGATAATCACTCTTTAGACGTCCGCAGACAACCCTGGTCCATGCCATATGTACACTTGATGTCAAGACTCCAAAATGGAACAATGTCGCATCTGGAATGAACTGGATGGCATCGCTTACAATATGATCCGGAGACAAAAAGCCGATGGGGATATATTTCCTTCCTTCCGAGGAGACTCTTGGAATGAGGATAAAATTCGTGTCTGGCTGACGAATCTGCTGGAACAACGTTGGAAACTCCGCACTCTTGACAGTTGCTGCTTTTGGACTTGCTTCACGAAATGCCTGAACACCGGCAACTCTTTCTTTGATGACAGAGCTGCTTCGTATGTCGGCCGGCGAAGCGTTCTTCAGCCATAGGCAGTATCTGGGCTCGCCGTTAATGAATTCGCGGGCACCAATGAACGGCTTAACATACTTGAACGCAACCGGATCTGCCTTTTCAATCTCGTCTGCCACATCCTTGTCGAAAATCAAAAAGCCACCATCTGCAGCCTTATTTCCGTTAATCATTTCTTCGACCCCCTTGCTGACCGGTTTGTTATTGCTCCCGATAAACACATCGTCTGCGTCAATGAGATAGCAGTTAATGTTCCGAGCCACAATAGCATTCTTTCCATCGAAGATGATGCAAGGCTTACTGTTGGGATAGGAACTGAAACCGATAATAACGCAATGGACATGAGCCATGTTTGAAGCCTCGCTATCCCAACGGAAGGTCCTATAAGCAAAGTCGATATGAATGTCGAACATATCGTATAGGTCTTTCCAAAGGCCTTCTACCTGCTCTCCCTGGGTGATGGAATTTGTGGATACAAGTGCGACGCGAATCGGTCTGCCTGCTATCATCTGAGATGCTTTGTAATACCAGCCTGAGACATAGTCAATCTTACCGGCAAGACGGAAGGGTTTCCCCTTTGCGTCTAACAGAAGATCTACCATGTCTTTTTTCTGCTCAGCGGTCTGCATTGAATAGCCGATAAAGGGTGGATTACCCATGATGTAATCCAACTCTTCTGGTGCGACGACCTCACTCCAGTCCATCCGGAGCGCATTGCCCTCGTGGATGTTCGTGTATGTCTTCAGCGGAAGCGGATCAAGGTTGAATCCGACAATCTCATCCGTAGCCGCCATCATCTGGGATTCAGCAATCCAAAGTGCGGTCTGCGTAACAGAGCAGGCGAAGTCGTTAATTTCGATGCCGTAGAATTGGTTGATGGAGACCTTAATTGGATCTGCCATTTCGCCAATCACGCGGTCGCCTCCGTAGATGATGCGAAGTGCCTCGTTCTCGAGTCGACGCAGGGACGTGTAGGATTCTGTGAGGAAGTTGCCTGAGCCGCAAGCCGGGTCAAAGAACTTAAGGCTTGCCAGCTTATCCTGGAATGCGTAGGCTCGTTCTTTCTTTGTTTTCGCTACAGTCGTGGCTTTGATGTCGGCCAGCTCTGCCTTCAAATCGTCCAGGAATAGAGGGTCAATGACCTTATGGATGTTCTCGATGGAGGTATAGTGCATTCCACCGGCACGGCGGGTTTCCGGGTTCAGAGTGGACTCAAATACGGCACCGAAGATGGTCGGAGAAATCAGGCTCCAGTCGAAATCATCCGACGCCCGCTGCAGAATGAGCGTTCGAATCTCATCGTTAATGCGGGGTATCTCGATGTCGCCGGCAAACATTCCGCCGTTGACGTATGGAAAAGCCAGCAGTTTCTCGTCCTCGTAGGGGTCACGGTCTTCCGGTTTCTGGTCCAGGACGCGGAACAACTTGATCAGCTGCTCTCGGAACATCGTTGCCGGGAACTGCTCCATATAGTCGTGGAACATATTCTTGGAGCCGAAAATGCCGGCGTCTTCTGCATAGAGGCAGAATACCAGGCGGACGCAGAGTTTGTTGAGCGCTTTCTGGGTTTCTTCACTGTCCGGGTTACGATACTGTGCCAGGATCTTGTCGTAGAGTACGCCCACGATTTCACCTGCCTGGATGGAGACTTCCAGCTCTTTCTTCAGGTGAACATTGGTCTCATCGACCAGGAATGAAAGGCGGTGGTATTCTTTCTCAAGGTCGGCCAGTTGGATAATTTCTGGGGCATCATTCGGGTGCTCCATATCGTGAACCTCAAAGGTGGTGAAGTTACACGCCACAATCCAGCGCGGAGCCATCGACAGAGGAAGTCCTGCAGCATAGCGGCGGGCCTGCTGATACGGAGTCAGCTCCTGGCCGTCACTCTGGCGGTATTTGGTGCCGAGGTCAACGTGAGAGCCTTTCTGTTCTATGAGCACTTTTGTCGCAGTAACGTAGCCGTCAATGAAGTCGGAGCCCTTCTCTTTGGTGATGGTCTTGACAGGAATCTCGAATTCCATTGCCTTAACGGGATTCTCCACGCCGAGAACGTCGTGAAGAAGGGCCATCCAGAATCGTTGGGTTTCGCCTTTCTCGTAGCCCTTTCCGGACCACTCCTTGACGAACTGTTTGGCGGCTTGTTTTTGGTTATTGATAGTGCTCATGGGTGCTCAAATTTCGCTTAAACAGACAAATATAGCGATTTTACTCGAGCTTTCCTTTGGCACGGAGCATTTCCCGCTGGTGGTTGTCCATAAAAGCACGCCAGTCCGGAAGATTGGTGATGTACTTTGTGCGCTTCTGAACGGTACCCCTGATGTCAAAGATGATCTCGTTTTCGGAATAGTATGGCTCCAGGGCGCAGACGTAATCATCGAGGCGGCGGAGACACTCCTTCCAGCAGTATTGGCCGATATTGTTGCGGCAAATTCCGGCTGTGTAACGGACTGTTTTGTCCAGCTCTCCGGCCCTCTCTACGTACAGGAATGCTCCGATGGCTTTCATGAACTCAACGGCGCTTTCCTCGGTGATTTTATCGTCCTTGAACTTGATTTTGCTGAAGTATGCCTCGTCCACTTTGTCCAGGACGGACACCAGGCCATAATTGCGGATGTGCTTCTCGATCTGGAAATCACCGGCTCGATTCAATGTGAAGTCTTGAAGCATCCGGCTGTGAATGTAGTCCTTGACGATTTTCACCTGATCGCGGCCGAGGCGATTGTTGTCGAGCTTCCAAGCCATCAACTGGTTGAGCTGGGCACGGCGGGCTTGCATCATTTCAAGCGGCGTTACAATCATCTTTCCGTTCCGCTGGTTATAGCACTCAGCGCAAAACGTGGCCAGGTTGTCTTCGTTGGTCCCACCGCGCTCCGAATCGATTACGTAATCAGCACGAAGATAGACGGACGGGGATTCTGCACCGCACTCACGGCAGGTGAAGCGGTCACGGCGGAAGATGGCATCTTCCATCTCGGGTGATATGGGTTTAGAATTCATTGTCTTCTGGGTTTTCTACGGTTGGCGTGTCGCTTGGTTCGTCGAACTCATTCAGGCTTGAGGAAACGAATTCAAGCGGTATGCTTTCTATTTCGCGCATTTTGCCGGTGGTCCGGTTGTATTTGATGTCAATATCGGTTGTACGGCCACGACGATTCTTGGCCAGTCTGATCCTGTATCGTTCAAGGAAATCTTCTGACAGGCCTTCCGTATCATCGCAGAGAAAAAGAATGGCGTCTGAATCATATTCCAGGGCTCCGGACTCCTTCAGGTCTTCAAGCCTTGGGCTGGTGTAGGAAGAGTATGACCGGCCACGGCTTTGGCGGTTCAACTCGGCCAGGGCGATGATGGGAATGTTCAGTTCCCGAGCAATGAACTTCAGTTCGCGGGAAATGGCAGATATTTCCTGCTCACGCATTCCCTGATAGATAGCTGGCGGCTGCATGATGTTGATGTTGTCCACAATGACGAGGGCAATCTCGTTTTCCTGCATCGCCTCCTGGATCTTCTTGCTGAGTTTGTTGTACTCAATGCGCGGCGTGTCGTCAATGAATATGGGCGATTCTTTCAAGTCCCGACAGACTTCTTCAAAGTGGGCCAACTCTTCCTCGGA
>JAEEGL012810171.1_pt1 | contig 13137 bp, 5 predicted proteins | sample 9134231 | NCBI WGS metagenome assembly JAEEGL01 (sample SAMN16246548, study PRJNA631951) | gut metagenome | biome: gut microbiome; feature: rumen; material: fiber-attached | host: Bos | place: Iran: Karaj | collected 2018-10
AAAAATTATAATATTAACAAGAAAAAGTTCATTAAAAATAAAGATGATATTAAAAATAAAGATGATATTAAAAATAAAGATGATATTAAAAATAAAAATAATAATAACAATAATAATAACAATAATAATAATAATAATAATAATAATAATAATTATAATAATAATAATAATAATAATAATATTAATGATATTAATAATAAAAATGATTATAAAAAAGACAAAAATAAATTACTTAAAATTAATAATGAAGGAAATAATTATATTGATAATAAAAAGAAACATTCAACTCCAATATCAATAAAGCATCATTTATCAAATAATTTAAAAGAAAAAACTAGATCTCCAACAATTCAAAAGGAAAAATTTCAAGAATTTAAAGAAAGAGTATTTAAAAACAAAGATAATAATTTAATGGAAATAGCGGATGAACCACAGAGAAATGATAATTATATGAATCCTTCAAACATTAAAAATGAAAATTTATTATTTGATATAAGTAAAGAAAATAATATGCAACACATAAATACTCATTTTACAGTTTCAAATAATAAAGAATTTGAATTTGAACCAAAAGAACTTGAAGAAAGTGGAAATTTATTTTCATTAAATAAACCTAATTTTAGAGGTTATAGAAGTAATAGTGTTTTTATTCCTAATATTAATTCTTCCAATAAAAAAACTGCTAGTAAATTTAAAGAAAATAATAATGTAACTCCTTTTGATTATTTTAATAATGGAATTGAAGTTGATAAAATTGTGAAAAAAAAGAAAAAAAAAAAGAAAAAAAATGATAATAAGTTAAAAATTGAAGATTTGGACGAACAAAAAAATAAACAATCTGAAAGTGAATCAAGTGTTGTAAGTAGTGATAGTAATTCAAGTTCAAGTGAAATTGATAGTAGTGAATATGATAATTTAAGAGTAAAAGAAGAAAATAATAAAAATAATGAATATGATAATTTAAAAGAAAAAAATAATAACAATGAAAGTAATGAATATGATAATTTAAGAGTAACAAATGATAATAAAGGATATAATATAACAAATAATAATGATAATATGATAAAAATAAATATTGATAATAATACCAAAAATAATAACACTGATAATAATATTAATACTTTAAAAGCAAATAAAGATAGATATGGACATTTTGAAAAAAAAATGAGTGAAAATCTTAAAAGTAATTTATTAATGGCTACTACTCCAAAAACAAATAGGCATAATTATAATCAAGAAAATACTTTTAGATATGGTAGTATTAATAAATCTATTGATAAAAATAAATCAATAAAAAGTCCAAAAAATTCATTATTATTAAATTCTAAAAATCAAAATGATAATAAAATAATGTTATCTCCTAATGAAGAATTTTATAATAATTTAAAACAAAATGAAATAGAAAATCATAGAGTAATTAAATCAGTGAGAGATTCACAAAACTTGAAAATAATTGAACAAATAAAAAAAGAAAAAAAAGAAGATTTTGAAGATATGAAAAGAAGAAATTCAGTTAATTCTTTTTCTGAAAGAAGAATTAGTGGAAGTAATGTAAATAAATATTCTAAAACTCAAGAAAGTTTTAATAAAAATTCACACAATAATTCTCTTAATAATAATAATAATGAAAATAAAAATGATAAAAATAGTTTTAAAAAAAGTAGATCAAAGCCATTGTTTAATCAAAAAAACCCTGTAACACCTTATAATAAAAAAAGAGAAAATAATAGAAATGTATTAAAAACTCCTTCAAATATGAAACAAATAAATCAAAATTTTAAAAAAATGACTCAATCATTAAATATTAAAAAATTTAGAAATCAAAAATTTATTCAACCCAAAAATTTAATAAGTAAAAATAGTAATAATAACAGTAATAATAATAATAATATTAGTAATAATAATTTAAGTAACAACATTAACATAAGTAATAATGATATAAATAATAATAATACTTTTAATAACAATCATAATGTAAGTAATAAAGAAGATAATAATGAAGAATCATATGTAGTATTAAGAGAAAAATTTTTAGAATTTTTAAAAAGAAATTCAAATGGAAATATGCCAAATTATACAAAAGAAGAAGAAGAATTAGATGAAAAACTATTAAGAAATTTAGCAAAGAATGAAATACCAATAGAAAATGAAAATTTAGATAATATAAAATGTACAAATAATATGAGAGAATTTTTAACTGAATCATTAAATAATTTTAAATTATTAAGAATGAAAGAAAAAATTTATGAAATTAATGGTGATGATATAAACGATTCAAAATTTGATCCAAGAAAACCAAGTTTATTAGGTTTAATTCAATTAGATTATGAAAATGAAAATGATAATGAAAATAAAGGAACTGATAATATTTTAGAACCATTGGAATTAGAAAAAAGTACTTTCAATTTAGGTATAAGACAATCTTTTGTTAACTCTTTTAAAGGTATGAGTCAAACTATTTTACCTTCTGTTGAAAAAACTAATAAAGATAAAAGAGTTGGTTTATTTAAGTAATTTTTTCATAATTAAAATTTGATTATTTGGGAAATAAATTTGAATTTTTATAAATAATCATTAAAAATTATTTATTCTTTTATTTTTTACTGTTAAAGTAATAAATCAATTATATATTTTTAAAATTAATTTTAATATATTAAAAAATTATTTTAATATGAAAATTCCATTCCTTTTTTCTCCTTATTATATTTAAAATTAAATTTCTTTAATTAATTCTTTCTTTTTTTAATTATAATATAGTTTTTCAGAAAGATTGTTTATATATTTTGAATGTTAAATTTTATTTTTTTATGATATGTTTATCAAATGAAAATAAGTTTCAATTATTTTTATTCTAATATTCATTTTTTTTGAAATTTATTATCATCTTTGATATATTTTTGACTCTTTTGAAGAAAAATATCTTTTTTTTATATTTTTAATTGAGTTTCCTATAATAGTTAATATCACTTAAAATTTCTTCGATTTCATATGAATTCATTTTAATTATAGTTTAGAAAAATGAATTAGTAATAAGAAATTCATTATAATTTTTAACAGAATAATTGGCGAATTAAATTAAAAATAGACAAATAATTAAATGAATAAAAATTATGATTAATTAAGAAAATGTAGCAAAATTTTATATAGTGATTTTTTTTCATCCAAATTATTTTAGTTATATTTTTTCAAATTCAAATGTAAATTTTCCTTTATACAACATTAAATCAATAATCTCTATTATATGTATTATCCATCTTTCATTACATCTAATTCATATTAAGATAATTCTTCAAATATTAATATAATTGAATTTTACTTTTTTTATTTTTATAGTATTATAAATACAAAAAAATCATTGTTTTACTAAATAAATTTATGATTTATATCGGAATTTCAATTGAAAAATTAAATAATAATATTTTTTATATATTATTATTAATAATTCCTTATTATGATCAGGAATAAAAGTGTTTAATATATTTATATTAGGTGGTCAAGCAAAAGAATAAAGTAATAATAATATATAATTTTAATATTTTGGTTATGTTATTTTTTTTTAATTTATTAAATTTATAATATTTTCAATTATTTAAACATTTTTTCAAATAATATTATTAAAAAATGTCCATAAATTCTAATTATTTAATATGTAAAAATTGTTTTATGACACCAAAGATTGATTTTCAACTAAATAAGCAAAAAATATATTTTAATTGTTCATGTGGAAAAAAAGAGTCATCGTCATCTATAGATAAATTTTTAGAAAAAATTGATTTAAATAGTTTAAAATGTTCAAATTGTTTAAGAAATTACATTTCATTTCAATTTTATTTTTGTTCAGTTTGTAAAACAATAAAATGTAATAAATGTATAAAAAAATGCAATAAAAATAATCATAATTTTGGTGAAATTGAAAATATAAATTTTAAATGTTTTTCTCACTTCAATAATAAAGCAAAATTTTATTGTTTTCATTGTAAAGAAAATTATTGTGAAAAATGTTTACATAAACATAAATTTCATAAAAATATAGATTTTTCCAAAATTATAATTACAAATAATGAAAATAAAAATCTGATGGAAAATTATAAAAAGTTGATTAAAAAATATAATGAAAAAATGAATAGAATAAAAAATAAAAAAGATGAGATAATAAATAAATTAAATGAAATGATAAATAATTTAAAAAGTGAATTTGACAAATTTTACAGAAAAAATGAAAATATTTGTTTTTATTTAAATCAAATATATAATTCTAGTAAAAATCTAAAATTGGAATTTAATTATCAAAAATATCAAAATTTAATTCAAATCAATTGTTTTCAAATTGCTATAAATAGAATTGTAACATCCAGTAATATTGGATCAAGTATTAAGAACCTTATAAATTATATGAATCATAATGATATAATTTTATTTTCGGAATTACCGTGTCAAAAACTTTTTGTAGAAACAACAAAATTAAAGGAATTTTATCTCAATTTTATGGCTTTAGAAAATGGGAATTTTTTAAATTATAATAAAAATAATGTTGTAGAATATAATTCTGATTTAAAAATAATTTCTTCATTTGAGATAAATAATCAAATAGATAAAATAATAGAAATTAAAAAGAATATTCTTGCAATTTTTTCATCAAATGAAAAAGTTTATATTTATGAAAAAGAAAATAAAACACAAAAATTTATACAATATGAAATTTATAATTTGAGTTATGGGAGATTAAAAGATTCTTATAAAAATTATATTATGGTTTCAACAAATTCAAATTCATTAATTTATGAAATTTTTAAAGATAAAGATCCTCTGATATATAAAGTAAATATTGATAAAGGAATTTTTATGAATGAAGATTTAATTATATCATTTGATGAATCTGGTCTATTTTTTTTCTATTTTAAAAATAATACAAAACAAATATTATATAGAGAATCTTTTGATAATATTAAATTAAAAAAAATAAATGATACTAAAATTTTAGTTTACGATTGGCTGAGAATGTATCTAATTAATATTCAAACTAAACAAAATGAAATTGTTTTAACTCATTTGGGGTATGATTTTGATAAATTATTTATTGCTAATGAACAAGATATTATAATAATGAAATTTAACTATAAAATTAAAATTATTAATTCTAATACTTTTGAAATAAAACAAAAAATCAATAAATGTAATGATTTTTTTTATGATGGAAAAAATTTGATTATTGATTTTGGTAAACGTATTTTTGAATATATTGGAAATAATGAAAATTCATAAAATTTATTATTGTCTTTTTAATGAATTCTAAAGTTTAGAACTTAAGATATTTAAATACCATATGTTATTAATATATTTATTGTTTCTTAACTTCTTCTTTTAATTTATCTTTTATTACTAAATAATCTAAAATATCAAATCTTTTCTTTTTCATCATAATGTAAATTATTTGGGTTAGGTATACTTAATAGATATAAAAATATAATCTGAAATTTTTAAATTATTTTTTTATTTAAAAATGATTTGATTATATTATTTAATATTAAGTTAATTTAATTTATTTTTTTATTATATATATTTTATTTTAATGTTTATTTTGACCAAATGTCGTAAAATTATAAATATTAAATTTTAAATTTGATTCCTCTTGATTTTTATTTTTATTATTAATACAATTTTTACTATGCTTTGGAATTAATTTTCTAGTTACAATAATTTTGTTATTTTGAGAAATAGTATTTGGTTTTTTTGTTTTTTCAAGGTTTTTATTAGAGGATAAACTGGTATTACTGCTATTTTGAACTGAATGATTATAAAGATTAATTGGAATATCATATGATTTTAAAACATTTTCACATAAATCTTCTGTAAAAAATTGTTGAGGATTATTCACAAATTTAGGACATATTAGTTTTTTAATTGGTTTATGAATTTTATTTTTATTTTGTTTTTCAACGATATTAATATTTATATTATTACTAATATTAACATTTTTTGTTTTTGAAGACTCATCTTTATTATTTATATCACTTTCATTATTTGTTTTTTCAGAATTATTATTATAATTACTATTTTCATTGTTATTATTTTCATTATTATTTTCTATTAAAATATTTTGATTTTCTTCAATTGAGACTTTTTGTTTATTATTGTCACTTTCATTAACATCATCAATTAATTGAGATATTTTTTCCAAAGAATTTTGTTTATCTTTTGCATTATCATAATTATTATTATTATTTATATTTTCATCATTTATTTCATCATTATTAAAATTATCAATATTATTTATATTTTCCTGAATATAAATATTTTTATTTTTTTTTTCACTACTACTATTTATATTATATAAATCTTCATTTTCTTTATTTTCACTTGGAGAATTGATTATTAAAGGAGTTAGTTTAGTAGGAATATCAAATTCATTATATTTATCTTGAGGAGTAGAATTTTGATCAAATATTGATAAATGAGTTAAAGTTTCTTTTCCATCAAATTTAATTATATGTTTCTCAGAAAATGTAATTAATTTATTTGTATTATCTAATTCATTTTTTGGAGTTTCTAAATCTGATTGAACTTTACTATGTTTTCTTATTTTATCTTTTTCTTCATTTTCTTTTGCTTTTTCTGTTATTTCATTAAATATTCTTTCTTCTTCTTCTTCTGAATTTTCGTTTTTATTATTTGTTGATTTTAAATTATCATTAATATTATTATTTTTTATATTATTGTTTTCTTTTTTTAATATTTTATTTTCTTCTTCTTTTTCATTATTAATATTTTCGTTAATATTGTTATTACTTATTTCATTGGGTTTAATATTATTATTTTTGTTTGCTTTATTTTCTAGAATTTGATTATTATTCATTTCCCCAAAATTATATATTGGTTTATCTAAAAAATTATTTTTTTTCTCTTTTTTATTTTCAATATTATCTTTATTTAAATTTTGAGATATATTACTTTGATTTATATTTTCATTTTGTTTATTTTGAGAACTTTTCTTTTTTTGATAATCAAGTTTCTTTTGAATTAAATTTTTATTAATTTTAATTTTTTTAATTTCCTTTTCTCCATCTTTAATAATAAAATAATCAGGTTCAATAACTTTTTCTTTTTCTCCGTCTTTAAGAATAATTTTATGATTTTTTTTATTAATTTTAGTTTCATAATTATCTTGTGGCATTTCTTTCATTTCTTTGTTATGACTTGAATTTGAAATATAAGAAATACTATTTTTTAATTCTTGTTTTAATTCATGAAATTTTTTTTGAAGATTATTATCATGATTTATATTATTATTTATGAAATTATTATTTTGAAAAGAATCATTAATATCATTATTATTTTCATTATTATTTTCTATATTATTTTCAATTATATTTTCATTATTTTCAATGTTATTTTTATTATTATTTTCAATATAATCAATTTCTTTATTATCATTATTATTTTTAAAAGAATCATTTTCCATTATAATTTCATTTTTAATATGATTAGAACAATTATTCTTATAATCTCTTGATGAATCTTTTTGAATTAAATTTCCTTTTATTAAAGGAGTATTAATATTTGAAACATTTTTAATATCTTTTATTTTCAATGAAATTGGATTTTTAATTGTTTGAAGGTTAATAGAATTTTCAGGAGAATTATAGATATTATTATTTTGAGAATATTGATAATAATGATTATATTCTTGATTTCCATATCCTTCAATTTCATAATTATTATTTTTTGGAACAATTTTATTGACTGTTATTTTCATTTCTTTTTCAAATAAATTAGTATGTGGACTTTGAATTGTATTGTATTTTGGTATTTCTAAATTTTTTTTTTCTTTTGGTCTATTTGGTCTACTTGTGATATGATTAAAAGAATTATGATTCTTATTTAAATTAAAACTATTGTGGAAATTTTGATTTTTATTTAGATAATTATTGTAAGAACTTTTTATTTTATTTCTTAAAGAATAAGTATTTGAATTTATATCATCAAAATTACTTTCATTAAATATTCTATTTGTATTTAATGGATTTGAAAAACTAATGTTATCACTTCTCTTTAAATTAACATGTATAATATTATTATTATTATCATTTCTATATGTATTACTTTCATTATAAAATGTTCTTCCACTTATAATTTTTTTATATTTATTATTAATATTTTCTCTTCTAAATGAAAAATTATTATTATATTCAGGAGAAATAGAATTAAATTTTCTGTTATTATCTATTGAAATAGTTAAATTTTTCTTATTGATATTATTATTATAATCATTCAAAGAATGTAAATTTTGAGTTGAATTATATCTCATTGAAGAATGAGCTCTTTCTGTATTATTAATGACATTATTTGAATAAATATTATCCATTGTTGACATTGTAGTTACAGAATTTTTAAAATTTATTTTGGAATTCGAATTATCATATAATTTATTTAAGCTAAAAGCTCTATTATCTATTTTGTTTTTAAAACTCTGATTTAAAGGAGTCAATGGATTATCCAATAAATAATTGATTCTTTCAATTTTATGATTTAATAAGTCAAATCCCATTTTTATATGAATCATATCTGTAGAATTTAAATTATTTTCTGCGTTTCTTAATATACACACAGGAGAATAATCATATCTTCTTTTATTATTTCTTAAATATCTATCAGAATTATAATTTGATTGTTTTGAAAAATAATCTATTTTATTATATAAATTATCCTTATTTTCCCCTATATTATTTGAAAGTGGGATTGAAGGTCCTAATGGATCGGAATAATATTTTCCTTTTGGAGAAGAAGGTGGTTTATATTTAAATTTTTGATTCATTAAATTAAAATTTAAATTTATAACAAATTAAAATAATGAAAAAAAATAAAATATTTCCAGATTTAATTATAATTTTGTTAATTTTCAAAAAGAATATATGATTTTAAAGCTATTGGTTCATTATTATATATTTAAATTAATGAACTGGGTGGTATTTAAAATTAAATCCTTAATCTTTTTTATTTCCAGATAAAGAAAATGAAAAAAGTGAATAAAGTTAATTAATAATATCCCACTTTTACAATGAGAAATATTAGAAATAATAAAGAAAAAAATAATATGTTTACTGCAATTTAAGTTAGGTTTACCTTAAATGAATACAATATATATTCTTCCACTCATTTATTGGTCAAAGAAATAATTGCCTATTATAATTTAAATTTTCTGAAGATGAAAATTGAATAAAAGAATTAATAAAAGAAAAACTAAAATAAAGAAAGGTCAAAATAATATGAAAATCATTTTTTAAAGAAAAACAAGAAAAATTTAATTGAAGAAAATTAGAAATTAAGTGGTTATTAAAAGAAACAAGTAAAAATAAATAAATAAAAAAATATATTTTTTAATTTAATTAATTTGAAAATTAATTAAGAAAAAAGAAAAATATAAATAATAAATAAATATTAATTTATTAAAAATTTTTAAAATAAAAATTATTTAAATTTTCATGTGCAATATAAATTTTGAATTTTAAAAATATAAACTTTTTTTATATGACCTTTTTACCCTTTTTTTTCTTCAGGAAATAATTCATAATCATCTTTTAAATCTTTTTCTCCCATTAATTTATAATCTAACATTAAATTATAAAATTCATCATATTCCATAGAAGATAAAACATAATCAAGAAACGAACAAGGTAAATTTTCTTCTTTTGCAAATTGACAAGCAAAAACAAATTTTTCAGGACTTAATTTTTGATCTTCTAAAAATATATTTAAAGTTTTATCCATTAATTCAGAATATTTTTGAAAAAGAGAATAATTACTTAAACTTTGTTCTCCAGATTCTTTTGCAATTTCTAATTTAGAACAATTTTCAAATAAAAAATTTTGAATTGGAGTTGTAAATTCTGGTGAACTTCCAAAAGATTCAAATTTCATTATTATACTATAATTTTTTATTTATTATTAATTTACTCAAAATATTCTTTTATTTGTTCCTCTGTAATTTCTATATTTTCTTGTTGATTATCCATTAAATTAATTAAAATTTAAATTAATTTAATTTGATTATTCATTTTTTAATTTAAATTTTTTTTATTTAACATATTATAAAAATTTCAAAAATTAAAATCAATATCAAATAATTTTTTCAAATCTTATTTTTAATTGAAAGAATTTGTATTATTAGTTATTTATTTCTCTACGAATTTAGAAAATTCAAATTTATGTTTGTGTTTTATTTTATTTTTCTCTTTTTAATTTTTTATTTTATTCTTTTCATTTTTTGTGAAATTAATATTTCAGCTTCTTCTTTTTTTATTTTATTAGTCCAGAATTTTTTCTTTAATACTAACTTTTTTATTTCTTAAACTAAAATTTTAAATCTATTATTATCATGATTTCTTTTTTAAATATTTTTTTTTCAAAAAGAGTATATTAAATGTTAATTTTTTTAATTTATCTTTTTAAAAGGAGTAAATAAATCAATTTTTTTATTTATATTTATTTTCACAAAAATAGTTTTCAAGATTTTTATTAAAAAGTTAATTGACTTTTTAATTTTATATTTTTTCTTTAATTGATTATCTTTTTTATTCATTTTAATTTTATAAGAAATAAATAAAATATATAACCAAAAAAAAATATGTTTAACAATTACACCCATTGCAAATTTTACAATTATCATTTTCAGTTAAAATAATATTTTCATTCAAAGAAGTATTCTCATTATCATTTCCAATGATAGAATTAGAAGTATTTAAAAGAGAACTTACAGTATTTACACCATTTATTAATGGAATAACAAATCTTAAATAAAGTTCATTTACTGCACTTTCGAATAATAAATTTATATTTTCTCCTGTGGCAGCACTAGTTTCTATATATTTTTCAATTTTATTTTGACTAATAAAATCATCAATTATACCTTTTTCAATTTTTCTTTCTTTTTCTTTATCTTTTTTATTACCAATTAAAAAAATAATAATACCTTCATTTATATTATCTTTTATTTCATTAATCCAAAAAGAAAGTTTATTAAAACTTTCTAAATTTTCAATGGAAAAAACTAAAAAAATACATAAAGCACTTTTATAAAAATTTTTAATTAAAGAATGATAAACTTCTTGTCCACAAGTATCCCATAATTGAATTCTTATTTTTGAATTATTTACTTTATAATTCTTCCAAGTGTGATCAAAGCATATAGTTGCTTTATAATCTTCATTAAAAATATTATTTACTCCTTTTGATATAATACTACTTTTTCCTACTCCAGTTTCACCTATTATTACTGTTTTAAAATTATATTCTGCTGTTATGTCTATTGGTAATGGAGTTATTTCAAATAAATTTCCTCCATTTTCATCTTTCATTTTTGTGATTTTTTTTCTGATTTTAATTTTTAAAAATTTTTTTATTTTTTTAAATTAACTTTTAACTTAAATTTAATAAGAAATATAAATTTTTTTTTACATTTTCTCGAAAAATTTGAGAATAATATTAAAGCTTTAATTATATTTAAAATTATCAAAAAAATAGATGAAGTTATTTAAATATTAATTTAATTGTTATTATTAAATTAATTAATCATAATAATAAACATAAAATATAAAAATCTCAAATTTATAAAAGAAAACAGTTTTTTTAAATAATTTAAAAATTGATATTTAATTATTAAATAATTTAAATTATTTTTAATAATAACTTTATTTAAGAATCATCATCAACCAAATATCTAAAAGAATAAGGAACAAAAGAATAACCATCAGCTTTATAAAATTTATTTTGAAATTCAACCCAATGTAATCTTAAAGTATGAAGAAAACATTCCATAAAATCCATTAAAATCAAAACGAAAAAATTAATGTTAGCAAAAATAAAATATCCAATAAAAACAGTAATAAAACCTAATCCAAAATAGAAATCTCCATCAACTAAATTATCCTTTAAACTTTTTTCAAAAAAGACCTGAGTTAACTGAACATGAGCTAAAGACAAAGCCCATAATCTTAAATAAGAAGCAGTATTAGAAACAGTAGATAAAACAAATTCAATAATAGAAATAATTTGATTAATAAAAAAATCAGTGAATTGTTTTTGTTCTAATCCTTCAACTTTTATTTGACTAACATGAACAACTAAATCATTATTAATATTATTATTATTCTCAATAACATTATTATCATCATTTCCAACTAAATGTAATCTATTACTTCCTCTTTTTAATCTTTTATATTTTTTATATTCTAAAAAAGGTTTTGGAAAAATCATAATAGGAATTAAAATAATTAAGACAACTATAATAAAAGTATGAAAATTCTCCTGAGTATATTTACCATTATTACTTTTAGATCCCCATAAAGGATTATCATCAACAGAACCTTTTTTAATTAATATATTTATTAATTGTGTTATTATACTTGGAGCTTTAGAATAATCATTTGAATAATCTGTGTTCCATTTTGTAAAAATCAATATTATCATATATCCAAATAATAAAGTCATAAAAATTAATTGTGGTATAAATTCAAATACAAAAGATAAACAATCGTTAAAATTTAAATCATTTAAACCTTTTAAACATATTCCAAATATCATATGAAAAACACCAAAAATTACACTAAATTTCATTTTAAATGAATTAAAAAATTGTAATTCATTATCTGAAATAAACCATTTAGGATCCATTCCTATAGGATAAACACAATCTTTTTTTTTAGCATACTCTCCATTATCTAATTTATAATAACAAGATTTAAAAATAGGAATGGGAATAGATAAAAATTCATTATATAATAAACCACAATAAATAGAGCTTAATCCTAATAAAAGTAAAAAATATCTAAATTTAATTAAATATTTGAAAATAGATTGTTTATCTTTTCTAATTTTCATTTCATTAAAAATTAAATATAAAGAAAATCCAAAAATAATTGTACCATGTCCAATATCACCAAACATAACTCCAAATAAAAAGGGAAAAGTAACTATATTAAAATAAGCTGGATTTATTTCTCTATATCTTGGAATTCCATAAGTATTAACAATTAATTGGAAAGGATATAAAAAATCATTTGAAAAAATATATGTTGGTTTAATTATTAACTTATCATCATATATATCTATAAATGTTCCTAATGATTTACTTTCATCTTTTGA
>JAEEGL015800946.1_pt1 | contig 13137 bp, 5 predicted proteins | sample 9134231 | NCBI WGS metagenome assembly JAEEGL01 (sample SAMN16246548, study PRJNA631951) | gut metagenome | biome: gut microbiome; feature: rumen; material: fiber-attached | host: Bos | place: Iran: Karaj | collected 2018-10
TGCCGCCATTGCTTTGTCCCATGCAAACAGCACCTTTAGAGAAGCCTGACGAAGTCTCCTCCTTCGTTGGGTCAATGGTTGTTGCAGCCTTGCCGGCATCACTATTGTCACCATTGATGAGTTCTATGACGCCCTGCAAGTCGGCAGGCAGTGCATCGACTGCATCCTGAAAGTGATACCAGTTGCCCGTAAGCACTTTGAAGGGCTTGACAAGGGTAATGCTGCCAGTAGTGGTGACATCCTTTACGCCTTCCTCCTTATTGCCTGAGAAGATGATGGTATAGGTGCAGGCCGCAGCAGGTGTTCCGCTAATGGTCAGTTGTTGATTACTACTATCGTAATAGTAGCTCAGGCCGTCAGCCAGCCCCACTACCTCAACATGCGTTACAACACTGCTCAGATGATAGACAATATCAGCAATAGGGCTGCCTTCTTTCACCTCTTGCACGCTGTTGGCTGTTGCACACTTTACCTCTATCTTGTCTGGAATGGTAAAGGGGAAAGGCACGCCATCAAGTTCAAAGGCGCCGAAATCGGGAGCCGCATCATTATAGGGGATATAGATGTCGTCGGCAGTGATATACTCCAAACCAGCTGCCGCACACTGCGCCTCCGTCATCTTACGCGTTGGCGTGAAACCAATGACGGACATGCCCATATCCTTAAAGATACTGCCTGGCTTCAGACGTGCGAAATTGTTGTTTGGCAGCGAACCGTCAGACTCACGGTCAGCCATAAAGTCAGATACGCTTAGCGACAGGAACTCATCACTGTGGTCTTTCGTCACAATTTGGGTCTTCCCCTCCTTATAGCCTTCCTTGATAGGATTGCAACCGTCTATCGTTGTCCAGGAATTATACGTCGTACCAGCCGTTGGGTCTTGATAGCCATCCTTGTCGGGCGACAGAAACTCGTGGTTACCGACATTGACGCCGCTTTTCTGTGCCGTAGCGCCCCACCCTACACAGTTGTGGATGTCCATCATGCCATACTTGAACTCCGTCGGGAAACGATAGTTGTACTCATTGCCCCAAGCCACGCAGTTTAAAATATACATACCCTCATAGGCATTGTTCTGGTCAAAGCCTTTATGCAGGTTACCAAAAGCGACACAATTGGTGACGACATGAGCACCCGTAGACTGGTCAAAGGCGGCTCCACCGGCCGAACCTCCACCACCCAGTTTGAAGCCGTTGCCGTTCTTACCCTCACTGCCATCTTTCAGATAACCTGCATGATAAGCCCAGCAGTGGTCGATGACTACAGGATGATAGACCATATAGAGATCCCAGTTGTCGTCGGAATTGGTCCACGCACGACATCCGTGAAACTCCGTGCCGGGTCCGGGAAACAGCTTACAGGCAAACCCGTCAGCATCGCCTCCGTCGTCTGAGCCGCTGAAGGACTTCAAGTCAGCATTCTCGTACGAGTCACAATTGAGCACCTTGTTATAGCGGCAATAGGTGTAGCCGGGATTGAACTCAGGCGTGCCACTGATGGGGAACGATTTGGTTTCCTCAATCTTGAAGTCCTTAAACATACCTATCTGCAACCCCGTATCGTTGTTCCAACGGAATGTGCAACGCTCAATGATATTGTACGAACCCTCTACCTTCATACCATTGTCTTTAGCGTTCTGCAGCACCAGACCATAGAAAGTCCAATAATTCGCCAAATGATCGACATAGATACAACGTGACTGCTTGAACTCTATCTCGGAAGACGGGTTCATCTGAGTGCCATCGATAATCACCTTGCCTACAGCATCCTCAGGCCATGCACGCAATTCGCAACGAAGGTCGGGAGTGGTGGCAAGGGCAGGAATCTTGATACGTTTGGTAATCATATAGGTGCCCTCGTGAACTAAGATACGGTCACCAGCGTTAATCATTTCCATGGCCTTATGAATAGTCAGCAACGGCGCAGACTGAGAACCGTCATTTGCGTCATTACCATGAGTATCCACATGAATGTCTTTGGCTGATGCCGACATCCCCGCCAACATCAACATACTTGTAAATAGTAGTTTGTTTGTTAAATGTTTCATTTGTTTCATTTGTTTCATTTGTTTCATTTGTTTTATTTGTTTTATTTAGTCTTTAATAGTTTGTGATTGTTTCCCTGTGTTCGTTTATCCTGCAATCTTATCACGGCATTGTTCCATGAGCCACTTGGGGGTGCTGGTAGCTCCACAGATGCCTACCGTTTGGATGCCTTCCAACCACTTAGGGTCTATTTCTTCCGGTCCCTCAATGAGATGTGCATTGGGATTGACGCGCCGACACTCTTCGAAAAGCACCTTACCATTCGAGCTCTTGCGGCCACAGACAAAGAGGATGAGGTCATGACGCGAGGCGAACTGCGAGATATTCGGCATGCGGTTGGCCACAGAACGACAAATGGTGTCGAAGCTCTTGAAGGTAGCATCGAGCGAGATATGTTCTTGGATATACTCGATGATGCGATGAAACTCGTCGAGTGACTTGGTGGTCTGAGAATACAGGTAGATGTCGCGCGAGAAATCCAGTTGGCTGACCTCGTCGAAGTGTTCGATGACGATGGCATTGGAATGCGTCTGCCCCACCAAGCCCAACACCTCTGCATGACCTTTCTTGCCAAAGATAACTATCTGAGCAGCGGACTTAACGGACTGACTCGGATTTGCCGACTGATTATTAGAATTGTATTGACGTTTGATGCGCTTCTGTAGCTGCAGCACCACAGGACAGGTGGCATCGATAATCTCGATATTGTTCTGGCGGGCTAGCTCGTAGGTCTCGGGCGGTTCACCATGGGCACGCAACAGCACTTTGGCATTATGCAACTGAGCCAGTTCATCGTGATTGATGGTAATAAGCCCCATCTCACGCAGGCGTTCACACTCCATGCCGTTGTGTACGATATCACCCAAGCAATAGAGTTTATTGCCACGTGCCAGTTCCTCTTCGGCCTTCTGAATGGCAGTGGTCACACCAAAACAGAAGCCACTACCGTTGTCTATCTCAATCTGTAACAATTTAATTAGAAATTAGTAATTAGTAATTAGAAATTATGATTACTTTAATAGGCGGAAATATTCATCGAGGAGACGTTGGGCGGCCGTAAAGGAGGTCTGCTGGCCAGCGAGGACGGTGCGCTCGGCATCCGGCAACTGCTGTTGAATGACAGGATTGTTGTAAAAGTTCAGTCGCAGATGCTCGTTGATGCTTTCGTACATCCAATACTTCGACTGCTCGTTACGGCGATAGTCAAAATAGCCATTGGCCTTTACGAAATCGAAGTACTCGTAAATCATATCCCATATCTCCTTGATGCCATAGCCATAGAAGCCACTGTAGCACAACACCTTAGGCAGCCAACCGCTTTCGGGCATCGGGAAGAAATGTAGGGCATTGCGGAAATTGGTGGCTGCCATCTGACAACGGTCCACATTGTCGCCATCGCACTTATTGATGATGATGCCATCAGAAATTTCCATGATACCGCGCTTGATACCCTGCAGTTCATCGCCGGTACCAGCCAACTGGATGAGCAGGAAGAAGTCGACCATTGAGTGACAGGCCGTCTCGCTCTGGCCAACACCTACTGTCTCAACGAATATCTTGTCGAAACCGGCAGCCTCGCAAAGAATAATGGTCTCACGCGTCTTACGGGCCACACCGCCCAGGGAACCTGCCGTCGGACTAGGACGGATAAACGAGTCAGGATGGACGCTGAGTTTCTCCATACGCGTCTTATCGCCCAGAATACTGCCCTTTGTGCGCTCACTACTGGGGTCAATGGCCAGTACGGCCAACTTGCCGCCTTTCTCCTTCAACACATGAATGCCAAACTCGTCGATACTGGTAGACTTGCCTGCACCAGGCACACCGCTGATACCGATACGCACGGAGTTGCCGCTATAGGGCAGACACTTGTTAATAACCTCCTGAGCCTTCTGCTGGTGGTCGGGGTTCACGCTCTCCACCAACGTGACGGCCTGCGAGAGGATGGTGACGTCGCCTTTGATGATGCCTTCGACCATCTCGGCTGCCGTGAGTTCGCGACGACGCACGCGCTGACGCTTCAAATAGGGATTCACGATACTGGGCTGTTCGACACCACTATTGACCTGAAGGCCTGCATATTCTGAACTATTCTCTGGATGTTCCATTTGTTCAAATGAGAAATTAGTAATTAGGAATTAGAAATTATGATTACCTGACAAGCATCACTTAGCGTTGATGTTAATAACGACCTTGCCCTTATCGGGGTCGTTGGTAATCATGAGGATTCGCGGACGGCGACGCAACTTCAGCAACTCATCGCGCATTGCGGTCACCTTGAGTTTAGTAGACTGGCCGGGAGCCAGTTTGCTTTTACCTAATGAGACCGTCAAACCAGACGTGAACATCTGCAGCGAAGAGATGTCAAGCTCGGTCTGTCCCTGATTGGTCAACTCAATGACATCGGTCTTTTTCTTCTTACCTTCAAAGGCTATGTCGATGTTCTGCTTAGACATCTGTAGTTTGGGGGCACGCAGACGGGCATCGGCAGTCATCTCCGTAAGGGGCGGCAACAAGACTGCCGACACACTGATTTCGTGGTCAGGACTCACCTTATCGCCAGGATTGCCTGCCAGATAGATGGAGGTCTGCGTCAATCCATAGTCATGCAACTTATCAGAATGCAGCGTCACGGTCATCTTGCCAGCTCTATTGGGCGCCAACTTTTCAGGCACCATCACAGCCGTGAGATAGGAAGGCAGATGCATCAAGTTCGGTTGATAGACACGTGTACCATTATTATATACCAGTAACTCCTGTACCAGCTCCAAGCCCTTGTTCACATCGTCGAACTCCAACGCATCCTTATCCAGTCGCAGGTCGCCCATTTCAATAGGATACGTGCCGCTCAGATCTACATAATCAGCCAGCACCAAACCCTTTATACGGATATAAAGCGGTTTCTTGGACGCATTGCTGAAGATTGCGGCCTGATGGTCGAAATGACCCAACTGACGGGCATCGTAGGTCATCTTAATTTGGAACTTGGCACCTGCGCCAATCTCCTCCTTTGGATACTCGATACTGGTGCAATGACAGTCAGGCCGCACCTCAGAAATCTTCAGATGTTTGTAACTCTTGTTCTTAAACTCGAAGGTGGCAGTGACAGGCATCTGATAACCCGTCCGACCAACATCAATCGCCGTCTTGTCGGCCTCAATCTTTTGCGCCCTTGCAGGTAAAGGTAAAAAGGTAAAAAGGTAAAAAGGTAAAAAATACCCTACCCATCCCTTTGCCTTTACAATTTGTCTTATTTTCATATTTCGTTTCTCTCTTGTTTCGATTATTATTTACTTTACTTTTTTACCTTTTTTACTTTTTTACCTTTATCGTTATCGACGGTGCTGTAGCCCTGTATTCCGGCGCGTATGCACAACCCACGGTACAGGTGCCCGTTTCGTAGACACCAGCACGGTCAATGTAATATTCTGTCTCAAGCACGTGCTTGCCTTTCGAGATGCCATAGTAGAAATAGTTGGTGGCATTGTCCTTAGGCGAACAATAGGCACCGTTGCGATAGCCTGACAGCTGACGCACGGGTTCCATACAAGCAGCGCGACGGTCGACAACCTGAACGAAGTCCAAGTCGCGCTCACTCTCGATGGTGATACGAACCTTGATACGGTCACCAACGTGAAGTTGGGTGTTCTCTCTTTGAGAGTGTGGCGTTGCGAGGGGTGATGGATGTTGGGTGTTGGTTATTAGTTCGCGCGTCACCTTGATACCACTCTGAGAGGCTTCGATATCAGAAGTTTTCTGGAAGAACTGTGCATAGACAGCACCCCACGACGTTCCCTCAGAGATCTTGGTAGCCGTAAACGTCTTGCCTTGAGGCTCTTGGATAGCCGTTTTCACATAGCCCACGCCAGCAGTGGCCTTCGGGGTGTCAACGGGTGAACCGTCAATAGCGAGGACGGTTGGGTGTTGGGTGTTGGGTGTTAGGTGTTGGGTGTTACCATTCAGGAAAGCATAGATAGCATTGACGCTATTGATGGGCGTATCCCAAGCTTGTGTACGTTTCTCCTGCAACAGCCAGCGACGCATCTCGTCAGTGGTCTGCTTATCCTGAGGATTTACCATCTGGATGGCTTCAATGGCAGCAACCTCGGTTGGAATCTTGTAATCATACCAAGAATAGCCGGCACGAGGGGTATCGTAGTAACGACCCATCTCTTCAGTAAAGACGGTGTACTCCTTCAGACTCTGCACATACTCCGCAGCCAGTTTCGCATCACCCGACTTCGATAAGATGACAGCCGTAAGAGCCTTCTCATAGATGGTCTGACGCTTAATGTCCTTTTTCAGCAACTTATACAGATAGTCGTTGGCAGACTTCACGTCTTTCGACAACTGACGTCCGTCGAGGGCACAGATGTAGAGCCAACGCAAGGCGGTAAACGACGGGAAGGTGGGTTTATGGCCCTTCTTCTCCTGCTTCTTCATCTCCTTGACCAAGTCTACCATCTCTTTACCGATATAGTTGAAAGCCTTATCGGCCATTTGCTTCACGTCCTTCTGTTCACCAGTCATCACACGCAAACGGGTTAGCATCTCCTCAACAGCCACAGTGACCATCGTACTGCCTGGCATTTCAGGGTACCAAGAGAAGGAGCCGTCACGGTTCTGCAACTTCGTCAGTTTCTCGATAGCCATATTCAGACGGTTAGAGATAAGGTTCTCATCGAAGAAATCGCTCAAGCGCTGCTTCTGCTCGCTCTCACGATCGGCAGCACACACCCAAGGCGTCTCGCTCAACACGATATCCTTCAGTTCCTGATTCTTCTCCAACTGAGAATCGAGCGTCGTAGAGTTAGCCGTTACAGCCTCGCGCTGCCATTGCTGGAAGACATCCTTCACCTGTGGACTTTGGTCTAATAACGACTTGGCCAACCGATTGCTATAGTAAGAAGCGGCCTGGTCAATGGCGCTATGTTCCCAAGGCTGACCAGTAGTAGCCAACGACTGCACCATCAGCCAAGCAGGATTGTTGGTATATTCAACGGTCAACTTCTGCTGGGTGGTGCCTGCAGGGAAGAGCTTTGTCAAGTCAACGGTCTTCACACCGGCCTCGTGTTGGGTAAACGGAACAGTCTTTGTAACGTATTCGCTATTGGGCAAAACAGGCAGATAGTGTTGCTCGCCATCACTGAATCCGTCAAGTCCTGCCGTCGTTGCAACAGCTGACACCTTACAGATTAACAGCGTTGGCTTCAGAACGGATGCGGGAATACGGAAGCTGACTGATGTCGTCTTGCCAGCCTCTACCTCGAAAGGCTCCGAAACGGACAATATTTCCGATTCCGCATCGTAGAGTCGCAGCAGGGCAGTACCATCCTTCATGGTCTGCTGTCCCATATTGATGATACGCATGGTAATGGCAGCCTCATCACCTTCACGCAAGAATCGCGGCATGTTGGGCTGAACCATCAATTCCTTTTGGGCCACAGTCTCACCGCCGATAGAGCCATACAACATATCCGTCGTATTCGAGACGCCCATGAAGCGCCATGTCGTCAGACTTTCAGGCAATGTGAACTTGAGTGCTACCTGTCCATTTTCGTCAGTCTGCAGAGTGGGATAACAGAAAGCGGTCTCCTGCAGGTTCTCGCGCATACTCACTTCTGCCTGCTTACCCTCACTGTCCTTACCTTTGGCCTTTTGTGCACCAACGGCAACCTCTGCTTTCGGCTTCAACACTTCGTCTGCAGCCTCGTTGCTGCCCTTTACATCGAGGGCACCGATAGCGCTTTCCTCCACCATTGCAGTACTAGCTTTTGCCAACATCACACGACTACCTAAAACGTTACCACGTGTATAGCGACCAAAATAAGAATACTGCGGATAGACACTGCTATCAAAACGGCTGAACTTAAGATCAGAGACGATTAATCCCTGATAGGCCCGTGAACCGTGGGCACTAATGCCGCCCCAAGATGACCACTGCCAAGCGGTAGAGGGCTGCGGTAAATAGCTATGGGGAATAAATGTCCAATAATGCGGATTAATCTGATCCAGGCTCTTATCGTAAAGCACGGCCATGAGAGAAGCATCGGCCGGTGTGCCGTCGGGCTTCGTTATCTTCAGTTTCCACTCTTCCTGCTGACCAGGTGTCAAGCGGTCACGGAACGTTTCCCACGACAACTTTAACCGTTTGTCAGGCAACGGACGTGTAATGGTTTGCTGATGGATGTGACACTGACCGTTCTTGACCCAAGCGAAGGTCAACAGCAAGCCATTGCCATACTCTTCCTGATAGGTAAACTTACGATTCAGCAGAGCAGCGTCTTTTTTCACGCTACCACTCTCCAGCATCTCGTCGCCACTGAAGATAGAGTAGACGATATGCAAGTCAGGATCGCTGGAGCCTACCTGAACGGTAACGGGTGTGCCATCGTTAGGGAATTGCGAGTCTGATACATAGAACCAATCGTCAGTCTTCGAGGCAGGCTTCTTGTCGTCAAGGCCAAACACCACAAACGTCATGTCAATACTATCACTCTGGCATACTGCCTCCAAACGATGTTCACCGGACTTTAATGGAGAATTGGAAATTGATAATTGAACATTGGCACTCCACTGCTGCCACTTACCGCCATCGAGGCGATACTTCATTTTGCCTGGAATAGGTTTGCCTGCAGCATTACAACGGGTAAAGGTCACTTGAGGCATCTGGTCGCTGCGCACCTTTTGAGGAAGATTGCAGGTCAAAGCGGTAGGTTTAGTACCCAAAGGCAATGACTGCGTACCGCTATGCGTCTCGCCAGCCATATCCGTGACATCAGCCTCAACGACGAAGTTGTAGAACATTGAATGGTTGCCCATGCTCTTTGGAACTACGAGAGGCATGTCCACCTTAAAGGTACCGTCATCGGCAGTAACGGCCTCGCCTTCATACAGATCTTCATCCTCTTCTCCGCGACCATAATAGCCACTTTCCCAATACCAGGAATATGACAGCCACCAGAAAGCAATCCTACGACGAACGGTATAGCTAACCTTGGCACCTTGCACAGGCACACCGGCATAGCTCAGCGCCTTACCTTCAACGCGGACGGTATCGCCAGCCTGATACGATTCCTGATAATCGGCAAACTCCACTTGGAAGGTAGGACGTTTGTAGTCTTCCACACGGAAACTGACACTACCACCATTGCCTGTACGGATACTGAAACGGCCATTCAGCAAGCCTTGAGGCAGGGTGAACTGTACGTTGCACTTACCAAAGCGGTCTGTCACAGCCTGTTGCTCGCCAATCATCTTATTGTTCGCGTCACGTAGCTCAAACCGCACCAGTCTGTTGGCAACAGCCTGATTCTCAAGCTCTGAGACCTCTTTCCACACGATAGCCGTCACGCTGACGGTCTGTCCTGGGCGATAGATGCTACGGTCTGTAAACAGATTGTTGTGTTCTTGATTATACTGACGCTCATAGTAGGAATAACGGCCATAACTGCTTGACACGGGGCAATAGCAATCCGTCTTCGTAAAGGCAAACACACTAGCAGGTTTCTTTGAATCGTCCATACGATATATCACTTCACCCTTGCTGTCAGTCGTGAAATTCTTGTTAGTCTGAGGCTTACGCCATCCGGCACTGAAACTCAAACGGAGCGTTGCATCGGTGACTGGCTGACCCGTTGTCGCGTCAACAACCACATAACGTATCGTATTGTCGGGCTGATGCTGCATAATGACACGCATGCCAGAAACGAAGTAGAACGAACGAGAGACCTTTGTCTCAGGCTGGGTCTCGAACTCCAGCATATAAACGCCGGCAGGCAGGCCGTCGAGCAGAATGGAATCCTCAAAAACATCATAGTCCTCATGTCCAGAGAAGGTCAGCGTACGTCTCTGTTCTACCAGTTCCGTGAGTTCACCTTTCAACTTCTTATAGTCATCCGAATATCCAGGATTCAACTCCGTATCACCCTTTTGCTTAGTACGATAGACACGCATAGTGAGTGACTGCAGATGGCGCAACACAGACAAGTGAATGGTTTGCTGCTGACCAATCTCGGCCACAGAGTGCGGCATCTGAATCTCATAGTGGGGATTGATGAGTTCCGTCCACTGATTGCGCAACTGACTGGCTCTGGGCCATGAACCCCATCGGCGCAGCGACTCCTGCAACCAAGCAGCTTTCTCAGCACGGGTAGCATCGGTTCTATCTGCCATATAGTCGTAGCGCTCCATCGCTATCTCGCAGGCATCAGGCAGGTCGCCATAGATAGCTATCAGCGAGTCGAGGCTCTTGATAAACAGAGACTTAGCGTATGTTTCATGACCATAATCATCACGTTGCTCCATCAATAGCCGAAGCGACGTATAACACGCAGCGCGACGATTGCCCGCCTTCTGATAGTAGTCGGCAAGCACCTTCCAAGCATCCAACTCGCTACCAACCACACTCAACAAGTCGTCATTGAACATTTCGCTATGCTTCCCCTTGATGACAAAAGGTTCGTAGGCGTCCGTCTTGGTTTGAGCCAACAAGTCGGGATGCGTCAACGCCTGAGCGCTATATTCCTCACTACGTGACTTCCAGTCTTCAGTCAACTGGTGGTTACGCAAATATATCTGCGAGAGCACGGCATCATAAACAGCCTGTAGCACAGGGCTGTTGGCGGCCCGTTGTTCTTGCGTCTCAAGCCTGCTGACAGCGGGCGTCAACGAATCGGGAGCGACCTCAGCTAACAATTGGGCATGCAAAAGTGTTGATTTCATCAGCTGACCATAGGCTTTTTCGCCCTGAGCCTTCTTCTCAATCTTCTCCAGATGAGAGATGGCCGTCTTCGGCAAGTCCTTATCCTGAGCCTGCTGCACCTGCTTCCATAAATCGTTATATGTTTGACTAAACAACCCTAGAGGCATAAGCAAAAATATTGCCACGATAATGAAGATTTTCTGTTTCATACTCGCGTACATTTGATATTATAACATGCAAAGATAAGAGATTTTTGCCAAACTACCAATTAATTTAACGAGTTTTCAAAAAAATTTGTACTTTCACCTTTGGTGAAGATAAGCTGCATCTCGAAAATACAAAGAAAAAAAGCCTTTTCCTTTGTATTTCGCTCGATTTGCACTACCTTTGCAGCATGAATATGAAAGATAAGAAAATCGCTGTGCTGCTTTCTGGGGGCGTCGACTCTTCCGTAGTGCTCTACGAATTGGTGCGTCAAGGCTTTCAGCCCGATTGTTTCTATATTAAAATCGGACCTGAGGAGGAAGAGGAATGGGACTGCTCCAGCGAAGAGGATTTGGAGATGGCGACTGCTGTGGCTCATAAGTATGACTGCAAGTTAGAGGTCATCGACTGTCATCGGGAGTATTGGGACCAGGTCACCAAATACACGATGGATAAGGTGAAGGCTGGCCTGACGCCTAATCCTGACGTGATGTGCAACCGTCTCATCAAGTTTGGTGCCTTCCACGAAAAGCGAGGTCACGAATACGATTTGATTGCCACAGGGCATTATGCGCAAAAGGAAATTGAGGAGGCACATGAAATCGTAAATAGTAAATTGTCAAATAGTAAATTGTTTTGGCTCTGCACCAGTCCAGACCCCGTGAAAGACCAGCCAGACTTCCTGGCACAGATATACGACTGGCAATTGGAGAAAGCGCTGTTCCCCATTGGCCACATGATGAAAGAAGAGGTACGCGAAATAGCCGAACGCGAACATTTGGCACCAGCCCATCGTCGTGATTCCCAAGGCATCTGTTTCTTGGGCAAAATCAACTATAACGACTACATCCGTCGCTACTTAGGAGAATGGCCTGGCGACGTGATTGAGTTGGAGACTGGCAAGAAGATTGGTCAGCACAAAGGCCATTGGTTTCACACCATCGGACAGCGCAAGGGCATGGGACTGGGTGGCGGTCCTTGGTTCGTCATCAAGAAAGACATCGAGCAGAACATCATCTACGTATCGCACGGCTACGACCCAGAGAGTGCCTATAAGCAGGACTTCCCCATTCACGCCTTCCACAGCATCAACGGGCAACTGCCTCCAACGGATATCACCATCAAGATTCGTCACACACCTGAATACTTGCCTGCCAAGTTAGAAGACTTAGGCGAGGGGCGCTATCTGGTTCATGCCCAGGCTCCCATTCATGGTGTGGCGCCTGGTCAGTTCTGCGTTGTCTACGATGCCCGGCATCACCGCTGTTACGGCTCTGGTGAAATCACTATATAGGACGCAGTTTTTCGATATCAAGTTTCTTGTTGAGTCGGCTCTTGGTACTGCGGATGGCCTGATCAGAACAACAGAAGGAAAGGGCTTTCTGGTGGTCGCTTTTTCCATAATATTCCATCAGACAGAAGAATGTCTCCTTAGGCGTGAGTGGCGATGAGGCTTTGGCGAGTAGGGAGCAGAGTGTGGTGTCAACCATTGGCAAGACCTTCAGCAGAGCCTGTTCTTCACGTTTACCCATCTGGCTGATGTTCTGATCGTTAATGATGGCATAAAGCACATCGAAGCCAAGCTTGGTTTCTGCAATTTCTTGCGGGTTGGTGTCACGGGGTTCATCCTGCTTCAGCGGAGAAGCATTGTCAGGATTTCCGTCCCTCTGATTTCCCAATAGTTGTCGAGTCAGCGCGATTCGCTGTTGATAGAGTCCTCTGAGCGACTTCATCCTGCGAAGATACCACCAAACGATACCACCCGACAGAAATAGCAAGAGGATGATGGCCAACATGTAGTACTGTTGTTGACGACCAGATTTTTCCTGTTCCACCAGCAACTGAACATCCATTACATTCACATACACCTCTGGCGAGAGCATCTGCATCATCATCTGTAGTTTGTCTTGCTTTCCCTCACGGTAATAGATGTAGCAAAGCAATGATAGGGCTCCGCATTCTAATGTTGAATCCGTACTCAGCATCAACGAACGATAGGCGTATGTTTCTGCTTGAGCCAACGAGTCGGCATACATCGCACGATAAGCCATATCCTGATAAACAGAGGCACTATCCCCCTTCTCCACATGAGAAGAAGGAGCCACCCCGTCGTTTCGACATCCCATCAGCAGACAGACAAGGCTTAGCAAAATAGTTGCTAAATGTCGCATTTCTGCCTGCAAA
>JAEEGL010899570.1_pt1 | contig 13136 bp, 15 predicted proteins | sample 9134231 | NCBI WGS metagenome assembly JAEEGL01 (sample SAMN16246548, study PRJNA631951) | gut metagenome | biome: gut microbiome; feature: rumen; material: fiber-attached | host: Bos | place: Iran: Karaj | collected 2018-10
ATAGTATAACATACGATGAATTATATAATGTAGATGTTAAATTAAGTTATGCTAAAGATATGGAATATCCTGAAAATATGAATATAGTTATAGTTAACAAAGATAACAAATTAGTTATTATAGAAGTAAAATAAAAAGAACGTTTGATGTAGTGCACCCTATAGAGTAGACATGAAATAAAAAAGGTTTTTTATGATAAAATACATTTCCGAAAGGAGGTGTATTTTTTATATGGCTTTAAAAGGTCAAAAATTTAATAAATATTCTGATGAACTTAAAAATGAAATAATACAAAAATATTTAGGTGGATATGGTTCTGCTAGAAGTTTAGGAAAAGAATATGGTATATCATGCAAAACTGTGGACAACATGATATATAGGTATAGGCACCCGGAATTAAAAACCGGTATAAAGGTTGGAAGGCCTAAGGAAAAAAATCTTACAAAAGAAGATTGGAAAGAAAGATATGAAATAATAAAAAAATACCAGGCATTCTTAAAGACACAACGAGAGAAAAAATAACATTTATTAATTTATATAGAAATAAATATAAATTATCTAATATGTGTGCTGTATTAGATATAAGTCCGAAAACTTATTATAAATATAGAAACAAAGATGATCCGGATTATATAGATTATTTAATGATTAAAAATGTATTTGATAAGAATAAAAGGTGTTATGGTTATAGAAGAATAAAGGATGGATTAATTGATGAATATGGAATAATCATGAATAGTAAAAAAGTACTAAGAATCATGAATAAATATCATATTCAAGCTGAGTACATAAGAAAATTTAAGATAAAACATAGAAATAAAAGAATTGAAGATAATGTTAAACCAAATTTATTAAATAGAAATTTTAATACAACAAGATTAAATGAAGTATGGGATACAGATATTACTTATTTGATATTTAATGGTGCAAGAGCATATTTATCTACAATAATTGATTTGTATGATAGACACGTAGTTGCTTATGTTATATCTAAAAGAAATGATTTAAAATTAGTTATTGATACATTAAACCAAGCTTTAGCAAAAGAAAAAGATGTACATGGATTGATCATACACAGTGATCAAGGATTCCAATATACATCCTACGAGTACAAAGCTATTTGTGAGTCCAACGGAATAACAATTTCGATGGCTCGTAAAGGAACGCCAATCGACGATTCACCAATTGAAAGTTGGCATTCAATACTTAAAAAAGAAACTTTGTACAATAATAATATTACATCTTTACAAGAATATATTCAACTTGTAGAAGAATGGATATTATTTTATAACACAAAGAGATTAAAGTCAAAGACTACAAGAAATTAATCTTGTAGTCTTTTTTATTTAGTGTCTACCAAATGGGGTGCACTATATGAAATGTTCTTTTTTTATTCTTCGACCAATTTACTAATGGTTAAAGTTACATGTTTATTTGTTATTTTATCTAATCGTTTATATCCTGGAATACTTTGATCAATGATTGTACCTGTTTCATATTGTGTATTTTCTTTTTCAACGATAGAATAGCTAAATCCATTTCGTCCTAACCAGCTTATAGCTTCTTGTTTAGTATAGTCCGTGAAATCTGGTAGCAAACTGTATTTACCTGATGTACCATAAACATCTTTACCTATAACGTTTTGTTTATATGGTTCATCGATAGAATAATCAAATTCTTTAATAATGTCATAATCGATAATTTCAAGATTCATTTTCATAGCGTCACTAACTTGTTTAATACTATCTGGATATAGGATATAGTTCCATAAAACCATTCCCATACCTTCATCATATATCATTTGTCCTTCACCGTTTAAACATAGTTTTTGAACGTTGATTAAGTTATTACCTTGAGCATTTAATAATACTTTTTTGAATAGGTTGTATGATGATAGTATTTGATTAGCCGTTAAGTTAGTATCGATGTTGTTAGATATAACATCTAATATGTCTGTAACATCGTTGATACTCTTAATGTTTTTTGTACTATTAATAATTCCTTCAATTACCATTTGTTGATGAGCGGCTCTATCTAGATCACCATTAGCGAAATCATATCTATTTCTTGCGAATACTAAGGCTTGTTCACCATTAATGTTTCTTAGACCTTTTTCTACACATACCTCACCTTGTCGTCTACTGTTATCTGTACATACGGTTTTAGGTATATCAACAACAATTCCTCCTAAGGCATCTACTAATTGGACCACACCTCTAAAGTTTATTTTAACGTAATAATCAATATCGATATCAAGGAAGTTTTCAATTGTTTCAATCATACAATTAGTTCCACCCCATGATGCATGAGTTATTTTATTTTCAACGTTATCTTTAAAACATGCTTGTTTAACGTAACTATCACGTGGAACACTTACCATGGTAGCTGTTAATGTATTAGGATTAACAGTCATAAGAATTAAGGCATCACCATTACCTGTTTGGTTGTTTATACCTTCTTTTTCTGAATCAATTCCCATAAGTAGAATTGAGAATGGTTCAGTTAACAAGTTTTTACTTATTATTTGTTCGTCTTTGTTAAATTCTTTTTCATATGTATATACAATTTTTGTATCTTCTAAAATATTTTTGTATTTTTCTGTTTCAATAAACATACTTTCAAATCCGTTCGGCATAAATATGGCGTCGATATCTTCATCATATAATGCTTTCATGCTTGAAGCATAGCTATCAAAGTATTTAATTTCATAGTCTTTATCTTCTAATGATTCTATTGGCAAAACATATCCTTCGATAGATGTATTGTCTTCTTGGACACCTACAGTAACAATGTCATCATTATCTTTTAAAGCTACGAGTGAAGTTGCATATGAAATTTTAACTTTATTCATATCTTTGATATTTGAATATACATCTTTGATGAATAAACTTATAAATATGCTTATAATCAAATATATAATTGAAAACAAAATTAAAAGGATATGTTTTTTCTTTTTAGCTATTATCGTTCTTCTTATTTCGTTTATAAAGGCTACATCAATTACTATTAAGGTAATAATGGCTAATACACGTCCTGTATTTTCGATGCCATCTAAAAGATATATAGCGTGAATTAAATTTATACTAACAATAAGCGTAGCAATAACTAGCATTGTTATAAATATCTTTAGTATGTTTACTTTTTTCATAGTCTCACCATTATCAATTATATATCAAAAGTTGTAATTATACAATAATTATTATATGTATAAAATTGGATTTAAATCTTTAAATTTTTATTAATATTTAGTATAATTATTATGGTGGTTATATGAAAGCATTAATAACAGGAGCTTCTAGCGGTATTGGTAGAGAAATAGCAAAGGAATTAAGTAATAGAGGTTATGATTTAATTTTAGTGGCTAGAAGAAAAAATAAGTTAGAACAATTATGTAAAGAATTAAAAACTAATGCTGAAATAATCGATATGGATATTTCTAGTACTTTTAATTGCATGAAGTTATACAATAAAGTTAAAAAAGAGGATATTGATATCGTTGTTAATAATGCAGGGTTTGGTTTGTATGGTAAATTTGATGAAACTAAATTGGATATTGAACTTGATATGATTGATTTAAATATTAAAACAGTTCATACCTTAACTAAATTATTTTTAAAAGATTTCAAAAATAAGAACAAAGGTTATATCTTAAATGTTGGTTCTGTAGCTTCTTTTTTACCTGGACCTTTAATGAGCACTTACTATGCTTCAAAATCTTATGTCTTAAATTTAACGATGGGCATATATGAGGAATTGAAAAGAGATAAGGTAAATGTTTATGTAGGCTGTTTATGTCCTGGACCTGTTAATACAGAGTTTAATAAGATAGCTAAAATACGTAAAGATTTAAGTGCTTTAGATAGTTCTTACGTAGCTAAATATGCTGTGGATAAAATGTTTAAAAAGAAGACTATTATTATTCCTGGTTTTAAGATTAGAATGGGTCTTTATTTAGCAAAAATGTTACCTATTAAGTTGAAAGCAAAGGTATGTTACAGTCTTCAAAGTGAGAAACAATAATTTATTAAAGTTAGTATTTTCGATTGTAAAATACTAATTTTTATATTATAATATAATCTATGGTGGGAATATGATAAGGTTTGGGAAATTAATATTTAAATATAAAAATGATATTATTTTTAATAATTTTGATTTAGCGATTAACAATAAGTCAATAACAACTATAATTGGGCCTAATGGGTGCGGTAAATCAACACTTATTAAAATATTACTTGGTTTACTCCCATATGAAGGTAATGTTATTATGGATGGTAAGGAAGTACGTGATAATATAAATATTCTGCGCAAGAAAATTGGTTTAGTTTTAGAAAAACCTGATGAGCAAATTGTTAATGAAGTTGTGTACGATGAAATTGCTTATGTTCTTCGCAATAATGGTGTAGATACTGAGAGTATCGATTTTAAAGTAAAAGATATATCTAAAAAATTAGGTATAATTAAATTGTTAAATAAGAGTGTTAGTGAACTTAATACTAATCAAAAACAATTAGTTTGTATTGCGTCCATTTTAGTTAACAATCCTAAATACATTATTTTTGATGAGGCCTTATCTATACTAGATCCTAACACAAAAGAAAAAGTTATTAGATTGTTGAATAAATTGAAAACTAGTAAAACAATCATTATCGTATCTCATGATATAGAAGATACTCTATATAGCGACAAAATTGTTGTTATGAACAAAGGTTATATATTACAAGGTAGTAAAGAAGAAATATATGCTAAAGAAAAGGAATTGAATGCTATAGGATATAAGTTACCTTTTATGGTTGAGTTATCGAATAGATTGATGTTTTATGGTCTTATCGATCATGTTATTTATGATATGAAAGAGATGGTTGATGTTTTATGGCAATAAAGTTAAGTAATATAGTAGTTGATGGTAGAATGGATATTAACTATGATATCAAAGATAAAAGTGTTACAGCTTTCATGGGTAGAAGTGGTAGTGGTAAAACATTATTGTCTTGTGTTATATCATCATTGACTGATTATAATGGTAAAGTTACTTGTAATGGCAAAGTAGGGGTTGTTTTTCAGAACCCTGATGAACAATTTTTTTCTAATACAGTTGAAAAAGAAATTGGTTTTGGTTTAAATTTTGCTCATAAAGATAAAAAAGCTATTCATCAAAAAATAGTTGATGCTTTAATGATGGTTGATTTACCTTATGAATATTTAGATAGAAAAATAAATTCTTTAAGTAGTGGTGAGAAAAGAAAAGTTGCTATAGCTTCTGTTTTAGCAGATAATCCTAAAGTTTTAATATTGGATGAACCTACTGTTGGTTTGGATGCTAAAAGTGTAAGTAGCTTAGTAAGAATTTTAAATTTAATTAAATCACGTTACGAGAAGACTATAATTGTTTTTAGCAAAGATGCTGATTTTATTCATCAAATTGCTGATGAGGTAGTAATTATCGATAATGGTAAAATAGTTTTATCTGGTAATAAATATGATGTATTTACTAAAGATATTGAAAAATATGGGTTAAGAAAGCCTAAAATTATTCAATTTGAAAGTATGGTTTTGGAAAGTAAACATATTAAATTATTGTATAGAGATGACATCAATGATTTGATGAAAGACGTGTACCGTCATGTTAAATAAGATTTCAGTTGGTAAATACTATCATAATATTTCTATGATTCATGATATGAATTGTATCATAAAGCTTTTATGTACACTTATATATGCTATATTATGTTTCATTAGTTATAGTCTTAATATAAGTTTACTAATGGTTGTATTAGTTATTTTATTAGTGTTATTAAGTGGTGTTCCTATATCATTATATTTAAAACCTATATGGCAAATGAAATGGTTTATGCTAATTATATTTGTAATTAATATTATATTCAATGATATTACATACACAAGCTTATTAATAATTAAGATATTATCTGTCTTAACTTATACAATGATGCTTACATATACAACTAAAAAAGAGGATATGATATATGGTTTACAGGTTATTTTTAGTCCTTTAAAAGTATTTAAAATACCTGTTAATCGTATGGCTTTTTCTCTTACTTTAGCTATTAGATTTATACCTGATTTGTTGAATACATATGATAACCTGGTGAAATCACAAAAAAATAGGGGTATTTCCTTATTTAGATTTGATTTATTTGAAAAAACAATAAACTCGTTATTTGTTATAAGTATGCGCAAAGCTGATACTTTAGCGTTAGTTATGGAAGTGCGTCAATATGATATTGATAGAAAAATATGTAAGAAAAGTAGATTTAGTATTTTTGATATGTTTATTCTATTGATTCATTTGACTTTGATTATTTTAGTTATAAAGGATGGGGTAATATGAGATATTTAATTACTTTTAGTTATGATGGTTCTAAGTTTAAAGGGTATCAGAAACAACCACGTTTAAAAACTGTTCAGAGTGAAATTGAACATGCTCTTAAAACAATGAATAATGATACGGCTGTTGACATTCATGCTTCTGGTAGAACGGATGCAGGTGTGCACGCGTTGAATCAAAAGGCTCATTTTGATTTAGATATCGATATAACTCCTGAAAAACTTTGTCGAGCTTTAAATAGCTTAATATCAGATTATATTTATATTAAGAATGCTGAAATAGTACCAGATGATTTTCATGCCCGTTTTAATGTTAAAGCTAAAGAATATGTTTATAAAATAAATATGGGGGAATATAATCCAATTGAGAAAGATTATATTTTACAGTACAATAAGCGTTTAGATTTAGTTGAAATGGAAAGAGCTTTAAAATATCTAGAAGGTACTCATGATTTTAAATCTTTTTCAAAAGCTGATGATGAGAAAGAAGATTTTGTTAGAACTATTGTTCAAACTAATTTAATACGAAGCAATATTGATGTTAACAAATTCACGATTTCTTTTTTAGGAACTGGCTTTTTAAGATATCAAGTTCGTAATATGGTAGGTGTCTTGATTGAAGTTGGTGAAGGTAAAAGAAAAAGTGAAGATATATTTGAAATCTTAGATGCCAAAGATAGAAGAAAAGCTGGTATAACAGCTAATCCTGAAGGACTATATTTAAAAGATGTATTTTATTAAAATGAGTTTTTGACTCTTTTTTTTCACAAAACTTTCACACAAAATGTATTGTTAATCAAGGAAAAATATTATATAATTGTAGCGGAATGGAGATAGAAAGTTATGAAAAAAATTACAATAATATGTTCAGTTTTATTAGCTGGTGTAACAGCAGCGTGTATGGGAATTTATTTTAAAAATAATTCCAAAGAAACTATAACGTTAGGACCTACAAAGACAGAAGTTATAACGTTAGGATCTATAGATTATAAACAGTACGCTTTAAGAAGTAATGGTTTAGAGGCATTTGATTTATTGTTTTTACAATTAGATGATAATAAGAAAAATAATGTTTATAGTCCATTATCAATTAAGTATGCACTTACAATGTTAGCTGATGGAGCTACAGGTGAAACTAGAAAACAAATAGATAATGTATTAGGAACATATAGTCCTACTAAATATACAAACAATGCTAATATGGCTTTTGCTAATGCGTTATTTGTTAAAAACAGTTTCAAAGATAGCGTTAAATCTACATATGTTGATAGCTTGGCCAACAAATACAACGCATCAGTTGTTTATGATTCTTTTGAAACACCTAATGTTGTAAATTCATGGATAAAAGATAGTACGCTTGGATTAATTGATAATCTTTATAACGATATATCTAGTGTAGATATCATTTTAGCTAACGCTTTAGGTATTGACATGGAATGGATAAATCCTATTCAACAAACATTCATAGACGGAAAAGCAAAAGGACTTGATCTTTCTGTAAGTTATAAACCTTATCATCAAAACTTTTATTATCGTATTCATTTCTATTCTAATAGACAAACTGTTGAATTTGCTGGTAAGAAAGTCGCTGGTGCTGAAATCGGAGCAGTTATCAACAACTATGATATTATTAAAGAATTAGGAGAAAAAAACATTAGACAGATAGTTACAGCTGATTATCAAGAGAAACTTAATGATGGTACAATAGAGGAGAAATATTGTTACTTTCCTTCTACTACTGAATTTGGAACTTGGTTGGATAAATATATCAGCGATTTGCGTAAACCATATGGTGATGTACAAAAAAGTACTGATTTCAGTTTGTATAGTGATGATAATGTTAAGGTTTTTGCTAAAGATTTAAAAGAATATAATGGTACGCAATTACAATATGTTGGTATTATGCCTACTAGTACTAGTTTGGATGAGTATATAAGCAATATCAATGCTGATACTATAGATACAATCATTAAAAATTTAAAACCAATTGAAAAAGATAATTTTAAAGAAGGCGTTTTAACTAAAATTTCTGGAACAATTCCATTCTTCAATTTTGAAAAAGAAACTAAATTAATGGAAGTCTTAAAACGTTTAGGTATAACAAATGTGTTTGACCAACACGCTGCAGAATTAACAGAGTTGTCATCTAACGACAGCTTGTATATAGCCGATGCATCACACAAAGCAACTATTGAATTTACTAATGAAGGTATAAAAGCGGCTGCAGTTAGTATCACGCCTGGTGATGGTGGAGGAGAATGTGGTTATGATTATGTCTTCGATATTCCTGTGGAAACAATCGATTTAACATTCAATAATCCATATATGTTCATTATCCGTGATAAAAAAGCTGGCGAAGTTTGGTTTGCTGGATCAGTTTACGAATTAGACGAACTTAAAAACAACGGACTTAACGATAAATAATGTAAAATTAAAGCAGTTTAGTATACTGCTTTTTTGCATACTTAATAATAATTGTAAATAAATGCTAAAATTGCTATAAAAAGCATATATTTTATTGACATTTTTGATATTTTTTAGTACAATTATTCTCGGTACATTAATTTATTCCCACATTTAATGAATCTTGGGACAATTCATTATTTGTAAGAAAGGAAAAAAAGAATATGAAAAATACATACATGCAAAAGAAAGAAGACTTAGTAAGATCTTGGTATGTTATCGACGCTGAAGGTATGACTTTAGGTCGTTTAGCTACTAAAGTTGCTAAAGTTTTAAGTGGTAAACACAAACCAACTTATACTCCACATATTGATTGCGGAGATAATGTTATCGTTATTAATGCTGCTAAAGTAGAATTAACTGGTAACAAACTAAACGATAAAATCTACTATAATCATAGTGGATACACTGGTGGTTTAAGAGAAAGAACTGCTAGAGAAATGAAAGAAAATTATCCTGTTGAAATGATTGAAAGAGCTGTTAAAGGAATGCTTCCAAATGGAAGATTAGGTAGACAAATGTATACAAAACTATTTGTATATGCTGGTGCTGAACATCCACATGCAGCACAAAAACCACAGGAGTTAAAATAGGAGGAATTTATGGCTAAGGATAAGAAAATATATCTTGGAACTGGTAGAAGAAAATCTTCAGTTGCTCAAGTTAAATTAGTTTCAGGAAGCGGTAAAATCACTGTTAATGGACGTGACGTTAGAGAATTCTTCCCATATGAAACAAATGTTATGGATTTAATGCAACCATTAGTAGCTACTCAAAACGAAACTACTTTCGATGTTGAAGTTAAAGTTAATGGTGGCGGATTTACAGGTCAAACAGGAGCTATTCGTTTAGGTATCACAAGAGCTTTATTAGAATATGATAAAGTAAATGAAGGTAAAGAAGATAGTTATCGTACTACTTTAAAGAGATTAGGTTTTGTAACTCGTGATTCAAGAGCTAAAGAACGTAAGAAACCAGGTTTAAAAGCAGCACGTCGTGCACCACAATTCTCAAAGAGATAGTATTTTACAAAAGTTCGATTTATTTCGAACTTTTTTTGTGCATTATAGAAAGCACTAATTACTTTATTTGCTTTGAGTTCACAGAACTAGTATTTTAGCATATTGTGTGATATACTTACACATAGGAGGAATAATATGAAAGCTATGTTTAAAAGTGCTGTTCATATGTTAATTATGGATGGTGATAGAGTATTAATTCAAAAAAGAAAAGGATCAAAGCTATATCCTGGTTATTATGCTTTGCCTGCTGGTCATATTGAAGAAGGTGAAAACCAATATGAGGCATTAGTTAGGGAGGCAAAAGAGGAATTGGGAATTACTATTGAAATTGATAAAATTATAAATAGTTATGTTGTATTAAGAAGAAACTATTTCAAGATTGATGGTAAGCAGCTGGAACCGTATATAGATTATTATTTTGAAATTAATGAATATACAGGTACTCCTAAAATATTAGAAAAAGATAAATGCGATGAATTGATTTGGACAGATATTAATAATTTACCTGAACCATTTATTAATTATGAGGGAGATTTTTTGGAAGATAGGTCTATAACAACATACGACTGTAGAACTGATGGGGCATATAAGAAGAAATTTAAAAATGCGATAAAGTAATAATATGTATAAAGGAGGAATAATATGAGCGTACATAATATGAAAACTATAGGTATGTATAATTCTGGCGGTGCTTGTGAATACATTAATCAAAATAAAATTGAGCCAGAAACAGAAAAATGGCAAAGACTTTTTAACTATGTTGAGAATCAACTCCATAATGACAAAAGTAAAAGAGTTATTGAATTTGGCAGTGGCTGTGGACAACTTGCTTTAATGCTTCAATCAGCCGGTTATGATGTTATAGCTACTGATGTTGTTGACACATTTTTAGATGAATTAAATAGAGTTGGAATTAATAAAATTAAAAAGTATAATTTCTTGTCTGATGAGTATGATGATACTTTTAATTTTAAAGCAGATCTTATTGTGTCATGGAGGAATCCTCATTTAGATATGGATGATGTAAAAAAACTATTTAATGTGGCATATAATGGACTATCTGATAATGGATTATTGATAATTAATTTTCAAAATGCTGATGTTCATTCTGAAGCAGAAATATTGCCTAATGGGACTAAATATAATTACAAAATTTTGGAAGACAAGCAAACAAAAGAAAAAAGATTTTTTGCCTATTTCAGTAAAGAAGATATTGATAATTTGATGAAGGACTTATTTGAAATAGTAGAATATCATAACGAAGGCGGAAAAGAGCAAAAAAATTGGCATGTTTTAACGCTTAGAAAGACAAAGTGAAAAAAGTTCGATTTATTTTCGAACTTTTTATTTTGCATGTATAGCTATGTATATTTATGGTATAATTAATAATAGAGGTGAAGGTAATGAATAAGGTAGTTATTATAGGCTGTGGAAATGTTGGCATGAGCTATGCTTATGCATTATTAAACCAAAAGAATTCTGTAAATGAATTAATATTAATTGATTTGGATGAAAAGAGAATTGAAGGAGAAGTAATGGATTTAAACCATTGTCTTTCTTTTGCCCCTTCAAAAATAGATATTAAAAAAGGTAATTATAGCGATTGTAATGATGCCAAAATAGTAGTTATTGCAGCTGGTGCTAATCAAAATCCTGGTGAAACAAGAATGGATTTAATAAATAAAAATAGTGAAATATTTAAATCTATTGTTGATAATGTCATGGCAAGTGGTTTTAATGGCGTGTTTTTAGTGGCTACTAATCCTGTTGATGTTATGAGTTATTTGGTGTACAAGTATTCAAAATTACCTTTTAATCAAGTTATTGGCACAGGTACTAGTTTGGATACATCAAGATTACGATATTTGATTGCTGAAAAACTAACTATTAATCCTAAAAATATTCATGCTTATGTTGTTGGTGAACATGGGGACTCTGAATTTGTTTTATGGAGTAGTGGTTATGTAGGTACGCAAAAAATCAATGATTTTTTAACTAATGATGAAAAAGAAGAAATATATAGTAAAGTAAAAAATGCAGCTTATGAAATTATTGACAGAAAAGGTGCGACATACTATGGTATAGGTATGTGTTTAGTTAAAATAACTGACGCTATATTGAATGATAAAAATTGTGTTATAACAGTATCTAATTATATTCCTGAATATGATATTTATATTGGTTTACCTATGGTAATTGGAAGTAATGGTATTAAGAAAAGATTAAAAGTTCAATTGGATAAAGAAGAAATAGAAAAGATGAAAGTATCTATAAAAGTTATAAAAGATGCAATAAATGGACTATAAACATAGTTAAAACTATGTTTTTTTGGTATAATTATTATGGTGGTTGTTATGAAAATTAGTAACGAATGGAAAGATTATGAATGTATTTCTGCTGGCAATGGTGAAAAACTAGAAAGATGGGGAAATGTTGTTTTAAGAAGACCTGATCCTCAAGCTATGTGGCCAATGGAGAATAACCATTTATGGAAGAAAGCTGATGCTTTTTATCATCGTTCTTCAACTGGCGGTGGATATTGGGATTTTAATAAGAAATTACCTGATTTTTGGACAGTTAAATATAAGGATTTAACATTCAAAGTTAGCCCAACTAATTTTAAACATACAGGTTTATTTCCTGAACAAGCTACGAATTGGGACTTTTCTATCAATAAGATTAAATCAGCTAATAGACCTATCAAAGTATTAAATTTATTCGCGTATACTGGAGGCGCTACAATGGCTGCTGCTTATGCTGGAGCTGAAGTTGTGCAAGTAGATGCTTCTAAAGGTATGACAGAATGGGCTAAAGAAAATATGAAATTATGTGGTTTAGAGGATAGAAAAATAAGATTTATTGTTGATGATTGTTTAAAGTTTGTCGAAAGAGAAGCAAGACGTGGTAATAAATATGATGTTATTATTATGGATCCACCAAGTTATGGTAGAGGTCCTAATGGTGAAATGTGGAAGTTTGAACATAATTTATATAATTTAATTCAAAGTTGTATGAAAATATTAAGTGATAAGCCTTTATTTTTCTTAATTAATGCTTATACAACTGGTATTTCATCCACAGTTTTATTAAATATACTTAAAACAACTATGGAGACTAAGTATAATGGCAAAGTTGAGGCTGGCGAAATAGGATTACCTATTACCGATAATAATTTAGTATTACCTTGCGGTATATATGGAAGATGGGAAAATGATTAATATATTATATGAAGATAACCATTTATTAGTGGTTGAAAAGCCTATTAATGTTCCTGTTTGTGAAGATGAAAGCAAGGATGAAGATTTATTA
>JAEEGL012686331.1_pt1 | contig 13136 bp, 8 predicted proteins | sample 9134231 | NCBI WGS metagenome assembly JAEEGL01 (sample SAMN16246548, study PRJNA631951) | gut metagenome | biome: gut microbiome; feature: rumen; material: fiber-attached | host: Bos | place: Iran: Karaj | collected 2018-10
GCACGCTCGATCAGCTGAATCTGGTCTATCAGGCCCTCGACCACGTCTATCACATGGCCGGACTCATGGCCAACGTGCATCCCAATGAGGATCTGCGCAACGCCGCAGAACGCTGTGAACAGGATACACAGAAGATCTCCACCGCTCTGGATTTGGATCGCGAACTCTACGAAGTGCTCGCTGCATTGGATGTAAGCAAGCTCGACGCCCTGGCTCTGCGCTTCCATCAGAAGACCCTGCGCGATTATAAGCGGGCCGGTGTAGACAAAGACGAGGCGACCAGGCAGAAGTTAGAGAAGTTGTCAGAAGAAATGACCAAGGTCGGACAAGAGTTTGATCGCAACATTCGCGACGACAAGCAGTTCATCAAGGTCAAGGTCGAAGATTTAAAGGGACTTCCTCAGGACTTCATTGACGCCCACAAGCCCGATGACAATGGCGAAATCACCATCACCACCGACTATCCTGACTACATGCCTGTGCAAACTTATGCAGACAATGAGTCGGTGCGAAAGGCCCTCTATATCGCCAAAATGAACATCGGATATCCCAGCAACCGCGAAACCTTCCAGCGCCTGCTCGCCTTAAGGTACGCCTATGCCACCACTCTTGGTTACAAGAGCTGGGCAGATTACAACGTAGCCGACAAGATGGCAGGCAATGTTGAGACCGTCACAGATCTGATCGACAAGATTTCAAGCATCGCCAGGCCGGCATCAGAGGCGGAATTAAAGAAGATCCTGGCCCGAAAGCAAAAGGACGACCCCAGCGCTACGGTCGTTCAAAACTGGGACCGCTTCTATTACACCAACAAGATTCGTGCCGAAGAGTTCAATGTGGACGCCCAGGAAGTGCGCTCCTACTTTGAATACAATCACGTGCGCGACGGCATCTTTGAGGTGACAAGCCGGCTTTATGGCGTGCGCTTCGAGCCTGCAAAGGATGCAAAGAAATGGCACGAGGACGTGGAAGTCTACGACATGTTTGAAGGTGACAAGCATGTTTCCCGCTTCTATCTCGACACCCACCCCCGTGCTAACAAGTATAACCACGCCGCTATGTTCCCGATGGCTGTCGGCATCGAAGGTCACCAGTTGCCGGTTGGCGCCCTCGTAACCAACTTCCCCGAACCTGGCAAGCAGATGGAATACGACGACGTGACCACATTTTTCCATGAGTTTGGTCACCTCATGCACCATATGCTTTCCGGGCATCAGGACTGGTCGATCTTCTCTGGAGTCAACTGTGAATGGGACTTCGTGGAGGTACCTTCGCAACTGAATGAGGAATGGGCCTGGGATGCAAACATCCTTGCTCTGTTTTCATCGCAGAAAGACACGCACAAGCCCATTCCGGCTGAGCTGGTCGATAAGATGAAGAAGGCAGAAGAGTTCGGTAAAGGCATCCATGTGATGCGTCAGATGTACTATGCTGCACTCTCCCACTACTACTATGCGACCGACACATCCTCCAACGATCCCATGGATTTGGTGATCTCACTCGGTGACAAGTTCAGCCCTTATCCGCATCTCGACGGCACCTATCTCTACGCGAGCTTCGGTCACCTGAACGGCTACAGCTCCATTTATTACACCTACATGTGGTCTTTGATGATCGGTAAGGACTTCTACCAGAAGTTCGTGAAGAACGGTATCATGGACAAAGACACCGCCACCCTCTACCGCAAGACCGTCCTCGAACCCGGCGGTGCCGTGGATGCCAAGGATATGGCCAAGAACTTCCTGGGTCGTGAGCCCAACTTCGACGCCATGAAGGCCTGGCTTGAAGGGAAGTAAGATCCCGCCTTCAGATCCTCCTGCCACAATCTTTCACGCCTTAAGTTCACGCCTTTAAAGATTCCAGTTTAAAACAATCCCGATTGCAGGATTATGCTGCAATCGATGCAGGATCATGCTGCAAGGATTGTAGGATCAACCTGCAACGATTGAAGGATGATGCTGTATTTGTGGCAGGATGATGCAACCAGGATCAAAGTCTGATGCAGGCGCGATCGCAGGAGGGATCTATGACTGGAGGAGGAGTGAGCTTGAAGATTTGCAGCTTAGAAGTTGCTGCCATTCCAGCCCCAATGGGCAGTGGAGCTGTATTTGATATAGACGCGATCAGGTTCGATCCCGGCTTCTTCCCTGAAGATCCTGCAAAGGAGCCCGGTCATCTTTTCATAGCCGTTGGCGTCATCCCGGCCCAAGATACTCACCTCTACGTAGGCTGAAGGCGCATCCTGGTTGCCTTTAAAATAGAGGCAGGCGTCATCCTCGATCAGCACCATCAGCCACGCTTCCGTCTTACCGGGCAGCGCTTCTATGGCCTTACCCATGCGGGTTTTTAAGGCTGTCTTCTGGGTTGGGGTCAACTTGTTGGAAACCCATGCGTGAATGCAAGGCATGTAAATTCTCCATGGGTGCGTCCTTGCACCCTGTAAGATCCGATGCAGAGAAAAGGCTCACTGCTGCCTCTCCTTACGTCGGACGATCATCTCTATGACCAGGATCATCGCCAACCATGAAATCAGATTGCAAAAGATGATCCCTGTGGACTTGAAAATCTTCGACACGCAGATGTTTAAGAAGATGAAATAAAGCGTCATCAGCAGGAGTACGAGCATGGTTAGGCGCTTCGAGAGCCCTGCCCGCATCAGCAAATGGTGGATATGGCGCTTGTCTGGAAGAAACAAGGGCGCACCTGCACGGTATCTTGAAAAAACAACGCGCAGGATATCGAGCAATGGGATCACGAGAGGTGCCAGAGCCCCCGACATGGAGCCCGCCACAACGAAGGCCCTTTGTTGCGCATAGCGCGAAAAGGTTAAGACCATGAAACTGATCATGTAGCCCAGTGTAAGGCTCCCTGTATCGCCCATGAACAGTTTGCCTATGGGCCTGCCCGACACGCCGAACACATTAAAGACCCAGAAGATGGTCAGTATCCCTAAGATTGCCACGCAACCGCAGACCATAAGGGGATGCTGCAAATAAGAAAGCATCACCGTATAAAGGGCGAAGGCCATCACACAGATGCCCGCAGCCAGACCGTCCACACCGTCGATTAAGTTGATGGCATTGGTGATGTAGACCACTGCAAAGATCGTTATCAGAACACCGAGCCATTCAGGAAGCGCATGGAACCCAAAGATGCCCAAAGCCGAATGGAAATAGAGCCCGGAAAGCGGAAACAAGCTTGCAGCTATCACCTGTGCAAGAAACTTATAGCGGTATCCTACCCCCACCAAATCATCGGCGATGCCCAGAAGATAAAGCAAAAAAGCCCCCAAGCCGAAGGCCTGAAACTGCACCATGGTCGTGGGATCGTTGCTCTCATGAAGCTCCGGAAAGAAATGCAGCAACAGGTTAAACAGGAAAATACTCATCATGAAGATGGGCAAAAAGCACAACCCACCCAGACGCGAGACGGGACTTTGGTGCAACTTGCGTTCATCCGGCAGATCGAGCAGCTTCTTGGCAGCCGAGATCGAGATGATGCGCGGCAACAGGAGCGCCGTCATCAAGGCCGCAAAAAGAAAGATGATCCCAAATAAAAACCACATGGCGCTTCTCAAACAACAAAGGCCGCAGTCTTACAGCGCCAAAAGCCAAAATTCAATCTCGCGATCCGCCTTGACAGCGCCAGCCCCCGCATCATAAGCCCAAAGTCCAATCCCAAAGGGTACGCCGCATGAAGATTTCCATCATCACCGTCTGCTATCAGCGCGAACAAACCATCGCCCAGGCCATCGAATCGGTGCTCGAACAGGATTACAGCGATCTGGAATACCTGATCATCGACGGCGCATCGAAGGATCGCACGGCGGAGATCGCCCGAAGCTACGCCGGCGCCTTCGCGCAACGGGGCATCGAATACCGCGTGATTTCGGAACCCGACGGCGGCATCTACGACGCGATCAACAAAGGGATTCGGCTCGCCAGGGGCGAACTCATTGGACTGCTCCATTCCGACGATCGCTATGCCCAAAAACGCGTTCTTTCCATCGTCGCCGAACGGTTCAGGCAACATCCAACCGATTCGATTTATGGCAACCTGCTCTATGTAAAGAACGGCCAACCCTATCGGGACTGGCGCTCCGGACCGCCACAGTCCTTTAAATGGGGTTGGATGCCCCCCCACCCCTGCTTCTTTGTGACTCGAAACTGCTATCAGCAATATGGCCTCTATCGGCTCGATTGCGGTGTAAACGCTGATTACGAGCTGATGCTGCGCTACCTTGAAGTGAAAAAGATCTCCACCCAATGGATCGACTGCGTATTCACCTGCATGTCGGTGGGTGGAGCGAGCAGTGGCAGCTGGCGCGCGCGGCTGGAGGCGCTTCGAAACGATCGCCGCGCATGGAAGGTGAACGGACTCACGCCCCGAACCTATAGCATCCTTCTGAAGAAACTGCGGAAAATCCCCCAATATCTGCGGGCACCGTTTACAGAGATGCCCCAATAAGACCTAAAGCGAACCGCTGACCCGAAAAGGCTTGCAACTTCACGCGGTTGATTCTTGAATCGCAGCTGGTGAACGAAAGGAGTGAATACCCATGAACGCAAAGCAAATCGCAGTCGCAATGCTCTCCATGGCCTTAACGGCGCATGCGGAGCCGCGTTGGCCCAAGCTCGACAGCTATCAGTCGGGGGCAGAAGCGCTGGAGGACTACGCTGTCATCATTTCGATGGATCAAAAACAAGGGCTCATGGCGGATTGTAAGCGCCAGAATGCCAGGGCAGACGCAGATGCCTTTACCGATTTTTTGATTGCAACGGAGGGTGTTCACAGGTCGAACATCGTTCGAATGCAGGATCCGCTGGCCCATCAGGTGGAGGGAGCATTTGAAAAGATCTCGAAGGCGATCAAGGGCAAACGAAGCCAGGGCCGCATGTGGGTTTATTACGCGGGATGCAGCGCGGGGGTGGCCAAAGGAGGCGCTTCTTACCTGCTTACATCTGACTCCACCCAACCCTCGAAGCTCGCTCAACATGCCCTGAACTTAGGTAAGCTGCAGAGCGGAGCCTATACAAAGAAGTTCAGCAAGAAGACTTACATCTTCGTAGACGCTGAGCCGCTGCCTGCACATAAGGGGATTGCACCCGCGAAGGCCGCGCAAAGCAGCGTAACCTCGCTCCTTTGGGTGCCGAAAGGCGTGGGAGAGATGCCTTACTATTCGCGGTTTGCGCATACAGGGCTTTCACCGTTTACCTACGCGGTGATTGCGGGGCTTCGAGGCTGGGCGGACGGCGTACGTTACGATGAAACCGACGGATCCATCGCCAGCGACGAGCTCCATGCCTTTACTGCTGACCTCTTAAAAGACGATGCATTGAAGAGCGGCAGCCCGCAATGGATCGGTGTACAGACTTCGTCTATCACCCGCGTTCACGAAACGATGCCCATCTTGAGCTATCCCGACTATGAGGAGCGCGTACCGGATGACCCTGAAGAGGTTGAATCGTCCTCCTCCGAATGGGTGCCCATTCCTGAAAGCGATGTGATCATGCCTGATGGTACTGTTGAACATGTGAAACTGTTCGAGATGATGCGCCATGAAGTCACAGTAGAGGAGTACAAACGCTGTGTAAAGGCCGCCCTCTGCACGCCACCTCCGGATTCAACGGCTTGCAACTATGGGCAACGGGGGCGCGCAAAGCATCCCATGAACTGCGTCACCTATCAGCAGGCACAGGAATATGCCCAATATGCCCATGGACGCATCCCCACCGAAGCGGAATGGCTCGCTGCAGCACATCCAAAAGGCTGGAACTATCCGTGGGGTGACATTGCAATCGATTGCGACCATGCAGTCCTCTTTGGAAAGGATCGCATGGGGTGCCAGGAGGAGAGATCATGGCCGGTTTGCTCCAAGCCAAAGGGCTTCTCTCCTTCAAAGATCTGCGATCTGGTGGGCAACTTAGAGGAATGGACGTCCTCTGTCGCCGGTGAACACCGGAAAGATCACGTTCCATCGAAGGTGAAAGAAAAGTCGAAGAAGAGTAAACCGCCGAAGATCACCCTGGGTTCGAGCTACAGGGACGATGCTACGACCTTCGGCGTCACCCATTCCATGCCTGAAACCTACGTCTCACCCTATTTAGGCTTCCGCCTCGTTCGGTGATCCCTCGTTCAAAGCCGTTCTACGATCATCCCCTCTCCTGCCCGGTTGAGATGAAAGCACTTTGAAGACCATTCGTTCCCGGATCAAAGACCCCTCAAAGGCGTTCGATGAGGATCTGACTTCAAGACCAGGAACGATCGAAGCGGTTTTAATAAGCATCCGCACAACGTCAAACCAGAATCAAACCCCTTCGACGAAGCTTCAATGCGAAGTTAAAGCAGAATCGAAGGCCTTTGACTGGGGTCCAACTTCAGACCCCTGATCGATCGAACGCCTTTTAACCCGCTTTGATGCAAAGTTGCTGCTGAATCGAACCGCTTTGAACGCAGTAAGCCGCATTGGCGGGCGTTCCTCAAAAGCGTCCGAGTCCAGAATGCCCGCCTTTCATGCTCCGATCGAAGCCCTTAAATCATGAAAATTTCATGTGTTTCGTAGTTCTAATCGCGATTTTAACGATTTTTGGTCGTTTATGGTTGAACTTTTAAAACCCTTTGATAAGCTCTCAATGGAAGTTGGACGGGAAGGAAAACTGCTATGTCTCAAAAACTGATTCGCATCGCCTTTAGAAAACTGCGCCGCAACGAGCAGCAGAGCTTTAACCAGATGGTCGTCAACTGCATTGAAAAGACCTGTGGTTCCTGTGGGAAGCCCTATCAGGCCTTTTTGAACGCGGCCGAACAGTTTAAGGCCCTGCTTTCAAAGCGCGTTCAGAACCTGCCGAGCAGCCTCGCCAAGGACGACAAAAAGGTTGATAAGAGCTGGAACGCCTTCTACCTGCAGCTTCGAGCCTCTCAGGCGCACCCTTATGCCGATGTGGCCGATGCGGCAAACCGCGTCGCCGTCATCTTCGACAACATCAAGAACCCCGTCCATCTCAATTATGAACGCCAGTACGGCGCGTTGCAGATCCTGATAGACGGTTTGAGCGCACTCGATCCTGCCGTCATGACCAAGGCGCAGCTCTCCGCTCAATGGGACAGCCTGCGTGACAGCTTCGAGGCATTCAGTAAAGCGCGCGCCGCCAAGCTGGAAGCCAAAAAAGAACGCAGTTCCGGCGAGATTGAAGATGCAGTTCAGGCCTGCAGCGACGCCTGGATCAAGCTCGCCAACTACCTCGAAGCCAAAGAAGACGCCGATGAACTGACCGGTGCCGGCGAGGCGATCGCGCTTTTAAACCATTTGTTCGCCAGCATCGAAGCGCGCATGAAGGCCCGAAACACCCGCAACAAGAAGAAAGCCTCCGACGGCGACGCCGCCAAAGAGCCTGAATCCGATCAGAACGTGGTGGAAGACGCCCTCAAAGAATCTTCAGCCGAGGAATAAGTCCCCTCGTGACTCGGCTTAAAGGCCTTTGAAGATGCTCAACGGCTGTGGGTTCGCATCTTCAAAGGCCTTTTTTTGATGCCTGACGAGGCTCCGGGATCAGATGGAAGATCCTGTCCGTTCAGAGACATCCAGATTTTCTGCGATCCGATCCGCTTTTTAACAGGCGGATCGGCCTCTCATGGAATCTTTATGGGCCTTTCTGCGCAGCGCAAAGCTGCCCCAAGGCTTTACAAAAGGCCTTCTCTGAGACCCTTCCAAAAGAAATGAAACTCATAAAAATGCTTTGAACGGCCCTCTCCTTTCTCTTCGGATCTCACCCGCGCTCTCTGAAAGCCCCCTTCCCCCGATCCCGGGCTTTAAAAAAGGGCATTGAAGATGCAGGCCCCCTTTGACAGAGACTCAAAAAAACGCTCCGATGCCGGTATCACCTCAGGCTGCCCTGTGAGAAAACTGCTTTGAGGCTTACGAAACCGCCCGATTCCGCGCAAATCCGCATGGCAAAGCCCCCGGCTGCGCCCAAACGAGGCTGCATCGCCCCAGCGATCGACCCCTTTGGCCCCTATTTTGAACATATGCCCAAAAAGATCGTGACAACCGCACCCGAACGACCTAACCTCTGCACGGAAAAGGAGCTCCGATGACGCGAAAACCCTGTTGCCGGATGATCGAAGGGCGACCTGGAGCCTGCTGCTTTTTACCGCAGGGCGCCGAAGCCGAGGCCGAGGCCGAAACGCTCACCCTCGATGCGTTCGAAGCCCTGCGACTGGCGGATTTCGAACATCTCTACCATGCCGAAGCCGCAGTCCAGATGGGGATTTCGCGCAGCACCTTCTCGAGGCTCCTCGATCAGGCGCATTTTTCCGTGGCCCGGGCGCTCGTGCTGGGTCACCCCATCAAAATCGAAGGCGGACCCGTGCGGGCGCTCCACCGCTGCCCCAAATGTGCCCGACTTCTTGCGACGCCGCGTTGCCCGCAATGCGACGATAAGGATCATCTGCCCATGCATCTCTGCATCCCCGTTACCGAAGATCACGGCCTCCAAAGCACCGTCAACGGCCATTTTGGCTCCGCGCCCTGCTTCATCCTCATCGATCTGGACGATCTCTCGTTCAAGACGATCCCCAACAAAAACCTGAACCACACCCACGGCCATTGCCAGCCGCTCCTCTCGTTCGAGGGCGAACTGATCGACGCCATCGCCGTGGGCGGCATCGGTATGGGCGCCATGACCCAAATCCAGAACGCCGGCATCCAGGTGTTCATCTCGCGCGAAAAGACCGTCGCCGACACCATCGCCGCCTTCCGCGAACACCGCCTGATCCCCGCCACCATCGATTTGGCCTGCGCCCACCATCATGGGGAGGGAGAAAAGAAAGAATGCTGTAAGTAGTGTTTTGGGAACGATTCGCTGTTTTTTGAGGGGTGTTGTTTCGCTTTGACGATGGCCTCGCTCTCGTTCGCAGAGCGATCAGGGCCACTCCGCAAGCACCACCCGCGCACCATCCCCCGCCCGCATCGAAAACAAAAATCCACAAAAAACTCCAAAAAGAGATTGAAATCACAATCTCTTTTTGCTCCAATCCGCGCGGCCTTTAAAAGGCTGACTGCAACCCCAAAAGGATCCCCGATGCGTTTCTTCCCTTTTGCGCTCCTCCTTCTCCAGCTCAGCACCGCTTTCGCTCAGGCAGAGTCCACCGTAAACGACTGCTTACAGGCTGAGACGCCGCTTTCGTGCCTCAAAGATCTGGCGCTTCAAGGTGATGCCGACGCGCAGTTTGCTTATGGACAAAGCTTATTTTCAGGTAAAGGTCAGCCCCGGAATCCCGAAGAAGCGCTCAACTGGCTGATGAAGGCGGCAAAGCAGGGCCATGAGCAGGCTCAGGTGAATTTAGGCTATTGTTTTCATGAAGGGATCGGCACGTCTAAAGATTTGGAACAGTCTCTCGTTTGGCTGGAGCAGGCGGCCATACAGGGGAATAGCAAGGCTCTGTATAACCTGGGAATGGCTTACATGAAGGGGGAAGGCTGTCCGCAGGATGAATGGATGGGGTCTTACTTCCTGGAACAGGCCGCCGGGCTGGGCCATATCAATGCCATGATCCAGTTGGGGGATATTGATTTAAAAGGGAAAGGAAGAATTACACGCGATGATGAGGCTGCGCAAAGCTGGTATATGCAGGCAGCAGAATTAGGAGATGAACGCGCGAGGCAAAAACTCATCCGCTTAACGCGCAGATCGCTCTCCATTCAGACCCATAAGCAGGAGCAGGTTGCTCTGCACTCGCTTCAGAAACAAGTGACGTTTCAGCTTGTAAACAAGATCCGGTCCGATTGCCTGCCGGAAGGTTCCGAACCCGGGATGACGTCGGTTGATATCGACGCGGAGATCGATCCTTCAGGTCAGGTGGTGAGCGCTCAGGTCCAAAGCTTCATGCCTCAAAGAGCAGTCGCAGGATGCATTGAGGACGCCTTCAAGGCCTACCCGTTTAAGACCAATCCCCAGTTACAAACAAAAACACTTAAATTCAGGTTTAAGCTCGATCTTTGAGAATAAAATTCGCGGTCATAATGTTCATCACCTTGTACCCTTTGGCCCCAAATGCCGATCCGAAACCGAGAGATCGCGAATCGTGGCTTCGTTATTCCAGCTCTATCACCATCACCCCTCGCCTTTTGCGCTCCATCAATAGGTGCTCATCATGGATGAAACGCTTTTAGAACTTCAAAAACAGGCAGAAGAAGGTGCTATCGATGCCCAAATCAGGCTCGGATGCAGGCTCATGATGAGTGAGAGTGACGATCGCGACATGATGGCGGCAGCCTCATGGTTTGAGAAAGCGGCCCTTCGTGATTCGGCGCTCGGATATTACAACTTAGCCCTCTGCCACTACTACGCCGTAGGCAAGTTCTCAGATGATCGGGCCTTTATTCGCTGCCTCCAGAATGCAGCGGATCTGGGTTATGACGAGGCGGCCTTTCAGCTGGGATGGTGTGCATTAAAGGGAGATGTGGTTCCCCAGGACACCCCAAAGGCGCTCTCATGGTTTAAGCGTGCGTCCAAGTCGAACCATCCGCTGGCCCTTTATCATCTGAACCGTCTTTACAGCGAAGGGGTCGAATTAAGTCCCGATGATTCTGTGACGTTGTTCAACGAGATGCGCATCGATTACCCTGAGATCGCGACGGACGATAACAATATTACACTCATCTTTAAGGATCACGTGACCACAGACTGGCAGATCCGCGATCTCATGAATTGTGATCAGGCCCTTCATTGGTGGTATGCCCAATCCATCAATGGGAATCTTCGCGCCCAGCAGGCGATGGCCGTGGCCTTATCGTTTTATTTCTTCAATTACGGGCGCGGGATCGACAGCTACGGGCGCAGCCTCCATTACGACGAGGCCATCAGGGCACAGAAGAGGGCCACAAGCTTTGGGCTGGAGCGCATCGAGATGCAATGCATGCTCTGCTGGGCTTTGGGCATCAGCTACGCCGAAGGGCACGGAACCCCTCTGAACCGAGAAGAGGCGCGCTATTGGTTTGGGAAGGCGGCTTCGCTCGGTGATCCTGACGCCCAAAAGGAGCTTCTCAACTTTTAAGATCGCGCATCTGGTCGACACAATTCAAGCTCTCAGGGTTTATGACCGAGCAACCTGTAGACCTGATGACATCAATTACACGAAAGGATCTCTCATGAAATCGATCATGCTTTGGCTCTCACTCTGTCTGGCCCTGCAGGCCTGCGGCGGTGCACAGCAGCAAACCAGCTCTGATCAGGCTTCTTTTGATTACGAAGCCACCAAACAAAAAGCAGATAGTGGCGACGCGCAGGCTCAGGCGGAGCTCGGAATGGCTATGCTCAAGGGTAACGGCGCCCCAAAGGATGAAGAGAAAGGTATCGAGTATTTAAAGAAGGCCTCCGATCAGAAAAATAAAGGTGCAACAGAAATCCTCGCGGCGCTCTATATCAGCGCAAACAACCATCACCTGGATCTTGAGCAGGGCAAAATCTATGCTCAGAGGCTTTCTGATCTCGGCGAACCTCAGGCGGAGTTCTACCTTTGCTCCCTCGAACTTCTCGAATCGAGTGACCAGCAGAGGCGCAGAGAGCTGCTCGACTGCCTGATGAAATACAAGGATCTGGATTACGTCGATCTAGAGCTGAGCATCGGGAGCGCTTATATGAGCGGTTACGGTTACGATCGCGATCCCGCGAAGGCCCTGGAATGGTTCTTAAAGTCTGCGAACAAGGGAGAAACCGAGGCTTATGTAGCGCTTGCAAAGTTTTATTACGCAAACGATTACGACTATGAGAACGGTAAAGAAGCTGTAGCATGGCTCGAGAAGGCCGCGGAGGCGGGTGACATCGATTCTGAAATCATGCTGGGTACAGAATATCTGAAGGGTCACGTTTACGAACAGGACACAGCAAAGGCCATCGAATGGTATGAAAAGGCTCTGAACCAGGGTTCTGAGGACGCAGCCCTCGCACTCGCTTCGCTTTATTACAACGCTGATTCGGAGATGCACGATGCCCAAAAGGCTGCGTCCTACCTTCAGAGGATCGCGGAACAGGGAAACACAAAGGCACAGCAGAATCTGAGTATCCTTTATTTAAAGGGAGACGGTGTCCCCCAGGATGACCTGAAGTACATCGAATGGGGCAGCAAGGGTCTTCAGGAATCTTTTGCAAAGATGGCCCTCGATCTCGCGATCCAATATTACAGGGGGAATGGCGTTCCAACTGACATCAAACGCTCTTATACCCTGGCTCTGAAGGCCGCAGAATCGGAGCCTCAGAAGGCTGCAAGCCTGCTGGCCATCCATTATCTGCACGGTGAAGCGGTTCCAAAGGATGAACAGAAGGCCTTCGAGCTGCTCAAAGAATATCACTCGGGGGATCAGGTGGTCGCGCAGCGTGAAATGGCTCAGCTTTACGCCAATGGCGAATGGTTCGAGCATGATTTCAAAAAGGCTCTGATCTGGAGCCGGAAGGCCGCAGAAGCGGGTGATCAGAAAGCCTGCGCGCTCATGGCGTACCTCAATGTGATAAGCATTGACGGTAAGAGCAACGAAAAGGAAGCCCTGAAATGGGCTCAGAAGTTTGCTGACGGCAACAAAGCTGAAGCCTATGGCTTTATGGCCAGCCTCTATAACGATCCCCATTCGCCCCAATATAACCTCAAAAAGGTCTTTGAATATTGCCAGAAGGCCGCAAAGCTCGGTCATGCAGCTTCTCAGGCTTCAATGGGCTACTTCAACATGATGGGCATAGGAACGAAGCAGGATCAAAAGCAGGGCGTGTCATGGTATCAGAAGGCCGCAGATCATGGATTTGTGGATGCCCAATATGGCCTCTCACAGATTTATTTTAAGGGTCAGGGCGTCCCGAAGGATGCTCAGAAGGCGTTTGAACTCGCATCAAAAGCCGCAGAACAAGGGAATAAAGAAGCTCAACAGTTTGTGGCCTTCCTCTATTTAAGAGGTGAAGGCGTTGCGCAGGATGATCAGAAGTCCATGGAATGGCTCACCAAACGTTTAGACGATAATTCCGCAGCAGCGGCTTACCAGATCGGAAACCTCTATCTGGATGGCTCGATCGTCCCGAAGGACGAGCAGAAGGGTTTGAAGTTTCTTCAGCAATCCGCTGATCAGGATCATGCGCCTGCATTACGTCAAC